>Ga0172368_10006532_pt1 | contig 12503 bp, 13 predicted proteins | sample Lak11m_FD_114540 | JGI IMG/M metagenome (GOLD analysis project Ga0172368, IMG submission 114540) | Freshwater microbial communities from Kabuno Bay, South-Kivu, Congo - kab_022012_11m | ecosystem: Environmental > Aquatic > Freshwater > Lake | place: Democratic Republic of the Congo: South-Kivu...
ACAGATGCTTTCAATAGTGTCGGTACTTTTGATTTTGTGCTCGCAAATCCTCCATTTAATGTGAAAGGAAAAGACAAAAATGGCCAAATGGTCATAGATCCTGCAAAAATCCAAGGTGATCCACGTTACTATCTAGGGCTTCCTATCACCGGCAAAGGTGAAATCTCGAATGCAAATTATCTCTGGATGCAAATGTTTGCCAGTGCCTTAAATTCACAAGGTCGTTCTGGTTTTGTAATGGCAAATTCTGCAAGTGATGCCGGAAATGCCGAAAAGGAAATACGCAAAAGAATGGTTGATTCAGGAATTGTAGATGTGATTGTTTCTGTTGGTACAAATATGTTTATGAATGCCACGCTTTCTTGTACTCTATGGTTTTTTGATAAGCGAAAACATGGAACGGATAGGCAAAACAACGTTTTATTTATCAACGCTCAAGATATTTTTACTGTCGTTGATCGTGCTCATAGTGATTGGACTGATGAGCAAATCCAAGAAATTGCCGGAACTGTCCGTCGTTATCGTGGTGAAGATGGTGAGGCAAAATACGAAGATATAAAAGGTCGATGCAAGGTAGCCACACTCGAAGAAATTCGCGCAAACGATTATTCGCTAAATCCCGGTCGCTATGTAGAGATAATAGAAAAAGAAATGAGTGATGTTGATTTTGATGCACGGATGAAAGAGCTTATGAGTGAGTTTACAGGTTTAACTAAAGAAGCGCATGGCTTGGAGGAGAAGATAATGGAGGATTGGAATAAAATTATTTAAGTATGAAATTTGATTTTCAAAAATATTGTAGTGATATAAGGTACTTTTTATCGAGAGAAACGAAAGTTGCAAATCAACGGTGGTATGTTTGGTTGATTTTCGGTATCACTGTTTTTGGTTTTCTTGGGTTAGGGATAACAAATTGGAATACGTCTGTAAAAGTGGATAATGTCCAAGCGGAGTTAAGTGATTTGAATCCTGCTAATCAATTGATAAAAAAGTATTTTAGTCTTATTGAGCAAGGAAATTACGATTCTGCGTGGAATCTGTTTTCAGAGAAGAAGAAAATGAGTCAAGAAGGTTGGTTAAATGGATTTAAGGATTGGCTTAAGTATTTTGTTGCTTTTGAGGGATTAAATATCAAGGAAATTAAAGAAAAAAGTGGTGCAAGCACAAAAGTTTATATCGCTGAATTCGATTTTAAGCAAAGAGGCATGAAGCCAGTTCATTCAATTTGGGGAATGTATGTAAAATATAATGGTGAAAAATGGCAGATAGATTATTCAAATGTGTTTTACGAAAATGGTTGGAAAAAGGGGGCATGTGATTTTTATTCTGGTTTTGATATTTGTAAAAAATGATTATGGGGATTTTTCAGAAAGTAAAATTGGGGGATATATTGGAGGCATTAATAGATTACAGGGGGAAAACTCCAAAAAAGATCAAGTTTGGTATTCCATTAATAACTGCAAAAATAGTTAAAAATGGTTTTATAGATGAACCAAAAGAATTTATAGCAGAATCGGATTACAATTCTTGGATGACAAGAGGTTTGCCACAGATTGGAGATATTGTATTAACAACGGAGGCTCCATTGGGGGAAGTTGCTAAGATCAAAAATTCAAAAATTGCATTGGCTCAAAGAATAGTAACTTTGAGGGGAAAACAAGGAATGCTTAGTAACGATTATCTTAAATACTTTCTTACTTCTCCAGTTGGTCAGGGTAGGCTGAAAGAGCGTGGGACTGGAACAACGGTTTTAGGGATAAAACAATCTGAGTTAAGGTTGGTTGAGGTTGATTTGCCTGATTTTCAAACTCAAATCCGTATTGCCTCCGTTCTTTCCGCTTACGACGATCTGATCGAAAACAACGAAAAGCGCATCAAGGCGTTGGAAGAAATGGCACAGCTTCTCTATACCGAGTGGTTTGTGAAGTTCAAATTTCCCGGCCATGAAAAAGTGAAAATGGTTGATAGTGGTACTGAATATGGCATGGTGCCGGAGGGTTGGGAGGTGAAGAGGTTAAAAGATGTTGGAAGGGTTGTGACAGGTAAAACGCCACCTACAAGTAATTTAGAAAATTTTGACGGGGAAGTTTTGTTTATAAAAACCCCAGACGTCCACGGTAATATTTTTGTTTTAGAAACAGAGCAAACTTTATCGGAAATCGGAGCAAGTACACAGTCGCTAAAATTACTACCTGCAAAAACAGTTTTCGTAAGTTGTATTGGTACTTTGGGAGCAGTTGGGATTACCTCTAAAACATCGCAAACAAATCAACAAATTAACGCTTTAATGCTAAATGATAATTCTGATTATTGCTTCTTTTATTTATTTGCAAAAAGTTTGAAGCAAAGACTTGTGGGGTTGGGCTCAAATGGAGCAACGATGGGAAATGTTAATAAAGATAAATTTGAAAATATTAATATTGTTTACCCAAGGGAGGAAATAAAAAATTTGTTTTTTAAAGCAACTGCAAATCTGTTTGATGAGATTCTTTCGCTTCAAAAGCATAATAAAAATTTATCCAAAACTCGCGACTTTTTAATCCCTCAGTTGGTCACTGGGAAACGAGAGTTAAAAAACGACTTATGAAAAAATATTTCCAAAAAGTTTCATTTCATGGATTGTTATCTGCCTTTTCTTTTGTCTTTGTATTTTGCCTGTTGATGATTTTTATTATTGGGAATTTGTTTGATATAGGTTCTTTTAAGGCTGTTTTTGTCGATGCGTGGGGGCGCGGCTTTGTTTGGTTTACTATTGTTTTTGTTGTACTTTGTAATTTTGATAGTGTGAGAGAGATTGTGAAATCAGCTGTAAGAGAAAAAATGGATTCATTGGTAGTGAGTGATATTATGGAAGAAGTAATATATAAGATAGAAAATGATCCAGAGATGTTACGAAAATTGAAGGATTCTGAAGTTAGAGAGGAAAAGCGATTATTTACAACTAAACCTATTAACCCAAAATAATATGCAAAAAACAATTAATGAAAATACTCACAATATTTGTTTCATTGGAATAAAGAAGGTTTTAGAGAATGGCCAAACTGCTTTTAACATTAGGGGGTCTGGCCTAGTCTTAGAAGGCGGAAAAGCTGTTTCTTGTGCTCATGTTTATAACGAAATTCCTGATGAGTTTAGGAGTTTAGTTTTTATTGGTATTACTCAGAAAAGTGATGATTATATGATTACGAATTATGATTTTTACGAAATTGATCTAATAAATAAAAATGATGGTAGGGATATTGTGTTATTTTCTATAAAAGATCCCGAAGGTCGATTAAAAGAACATGGGGTTCCGCAATCTATTTTTATGACAGAAAATGAGATTAAAAAATTGACACCTACGACTGATATATATTTTGCTGGATTTCCTTTGGCAAACGAATTTTTAAATATGGGGATGGGTGTTACTTTTTTAATTAGTCAGTGCATTATTGGTGCTGTTAAATTTAGTGGTAACGATAAAAAAATAGATTTTGTTCTTGTTGATAAACATATAAATCCTGGGAATAGTGGATCTCCAGTTTTTCTTGATGATAAAATTATAGGTCTTGCATCTGGGACAATAAATCAGGCTCATAAAATTGGAGATAGTTTAGTGAATGTGCCGGTTGGAGTGGGAATAGTTAGGACTTCTAATTATATATTAGATTTGCTCGCTTAAGTTTGTTTAGTATGGTCATCATTGATTTTTTTAATCCTCCAATTTGGTATTTGGAAACGAATTTTAAAATTATTTCATGTCAATAATTGAAAGATTTAATACATTTCTGGAGAATATAAGGCTTACGAATTTACAAATTGAAGATGCTCGTGCAAAATATGGTGGCGTTTGCAAAAAGTTGCATGATCATTTCTATATAGAGGCATACGATGGCTCTACTAAGTTATTGGTTGGTTCATATGGGAAGGGGACAAATATTCGTCCTGCGCGCGATATAGATATATATTTTAAACTTCCTTGGTCGGAATTTACTGAGAGCAGTAGTACTTATAATGTACAATCAACTTTATTGCAAAGGATTCGAAATATCCTTTTATCTAAGTACTCAGATACAAATATAAGAGGAGATAATCAAGTTGTTGTTGTTAATTTTAGTAATGGGCATTTTGTTGAGGTTGCTCCATGTTTCGAATCTACTATGGATGCCACTTCTGGGAAATTTTATATACCAAATACGGGAAATGGTGGTAGTTGGCAATTAGCTGATCCACGATCCGAAATGAAAAATATCTCGGACTCAGATTCGAAGTCTAATTATAATACTAAAAATTTGATAAAAATGTTGAAAAAATGGCAGGAGAACTGTCAAGTGCCGATAAAATCAATCGTAATTGAATTAAGAGCGGTCAATTTTTTGAATTCCTATATCTATGCCGATAAGTCCGTTTTATATTATGACTTGATGATTAGGGATTATTTTGCAAAACTGTTGGAGTATGTAAATGGAAGTTGCAAAATGCCAGGTCTTGAAGAAAAGATCCAATACGGAGATGCATGGGAATCAAAGGCGCAGTCTGCGTATGCAAGAGCAAAGAAGGCTTGTGAATATGAGGCAAAAGGTGATGATTATAATGCGACTCTAGAATGGAAAAAGATTTTTGGTGATGATTATTACTTTTAATGAAAATGGATAAAATTAATTTACAAATCATAAGAGAATCATTCGGAAGGGTTGTTTATTCTCATAAAACTTATGAAAAAGAATTTGAAATTCAGAATTCTTATGTTGTTATTTTTAAATGGATAAATTTAATTGTTTTGGTCTGGGGTTCTTCGGGGCTCATAGGTTCTTTCATCTCAAATGAAAAATCTCAGTTAATTTTAGGATCAATTTTTACTTTTCTTGCTTTGGTGCTTGCGGTTTTTCAGATGAGTTTTAATCCGGAAGAAAAAGCTTATAAATATAAACAGACGGCTTATCAATTGTGGCAGGTTAGAGAGCAATATACCTGTCTAATTGCGGACGTAATGAATGAAAAGATAAATATTGAAGAAATTGTTAAGAGAAGGGATCATCTTCTATGCAATCTTGATTTAATATATAAAAATGCATTGTCGACAAGTCCAAAAGCGTATTGTAAAGCGTCAAAAGCTTTAAAAAAAGATGAAGAGTTTACTTTTTCTGATAAGGAAATTAATAAATTTCTACCAAAGGATCTTTGGTTGAATTAAAAAAATAATCCATGAACCAATTTTCTGAAGACCAATTAGTTGAACAAACTGTCATAAAACTTATCAAGGAAATATGGAATGATAAGACGTGCCATATTAATGCTTATAAGGATGAGGATGATTTGATGTTGGGGAGGGAGAATCAGGGGGAGGTTGTGCTTGAGAAATATTTCGTGCCGGCGGTGAAGAAGGTGAATCCGGAGTTGCCGTTTGAGGCGATTACTGAGGCGTTTGATGTCATTACCAGGGATCGATCAAATTTGAGCTTGGTGAAGGCGAATCAGGAAATTTATAAGCTTTTGATAGATGGAGTGAATGTAAATGTTGTGAAAGAAAATGGCGAAACTGAGACGCAGAGAGTGAAGTTTTTTGATTTTGAAAATCCGGAAAATAATCATTTTCTAGCGGTTTCTCAAATGTGGATAGTGGGGGAGATGTATACGAGAAGACCGGATGTAATACTTTTTGTAAACGGTATTCCTCTGATTTTATTGGAACTTAAGGCATCACACAAAAGCCTTGTGGATGCGCATCGTGACAATATTCGGGATTACAAAGATACGATTCCGAAATTGTTTTGGTACAATATGGGAATTATCATTTCCAACGGGATTGAAAATAAATTTGGTTCATTGACAGCACCGTACGAATTTTTTAATGAATGGAAAAAAGCTGAAAAGGAAGAAGATAAACCAAAGACTGATTTGGCTACTATTCTTCGTGGAGTGTGTGACAAGGGAAGGCTTTTGGATATTTTTGAAAATTATGTTTTGTTCGATGAAGCGAAAGGGGAAGCTAAAAAGATTTTGCCACGTTACTTCCAATTTTTCGGAGTGAATCGTGCTTTTGAAAATGTTATAAATCGTAAAAAACTGGAGGGTAAGCTCGGTGTTTTTTGGCATACGCAAGGCTCAGGAAAGTCATATTCCATGGTGTTTCTTTCACAAAAAGTTTTGCGTAAACTTGCCGGAAATTTCACTTTTGTGATTGTGACTGATAGGACACAACTTGATGGACAGGCTTATAAAAACTTTGCAAATGTTGGAGTGATCCACGAAACGGAAGTGCATGCGGAAGATATCAAACATTTACATTCATTATTGGCACAAGATCATCGTCAGATTTTTACCACTATTCAAAAATTTCAAGATATTCCCGGTGCTATTTCGGAACGTGAAGATATTATTGTGATGACTGATGAGGCGCATCGCACACAATATGATCGCATGGCTTTAAATATGCGCAAGGCCTTACCAAAGGCATCTTTTGTCGGTTTCACTGGTACTCCGCTTATGGCTGACGGTGAGGCGGAAACTGTGAAAACTTTTGGAGATTATGTTTCTGTTTATAATTTTGGTCAGTCTGTGGCGGATGGTGCGACTGTGCCATTGTATTATGAAAATCGTGTTCCAAGACTTAAAAATGTTAATGAGAATTTGGAAGAACAAGTCGGACAACTTATGGATAGATATGATCTTGATGAGGATGAAGAGGAAAAATTGGAGCGAGAATATTCAAATTTTTATGAGATTGTAACTCGTGAAGATCGTTTGGACACTGTTGCGCGTGATATCGTGGAACACTATGTCGGAAGAGGATATGACGGAAAGGCTATGGTCATTTCTATTGATAAGAAAACCACTTTCCGTATGTATGACAAAGTCCAAAAAGAGTGGAAAAGGTATCTTGCAAAATTGCGAATGGATCTTTCAAGGACTACTGATGAGCGCGAACATGAAAAGATTTTGGAAAAACTTGAACAACATGAAAATGTGGATATGGCAGTGATGGTGAGCTTGGGAAATAACCAAAATGAGATTGCTGACATGGAAGAGTTTGAAATCGATGTGAAACCAATTCGTGAAAGAATTATTCATGAAGATTTGGAAAATGAATTCAAAAAAGCTGACAGTAATTTGCGAATTATTTTTGTTTGTGCGATGTGGCTTACTGGTTTTGATGTGCCGAATCTTTCGACTTTATATTTGGATAAGCCTTTGAAAAATCATACTTTGATGCAGACTATTGCACGTGCGAATCGTGTTGCGGATGAGGGAAAAAAGAATGGATTGATTGTTGATTATATTGGCGTGTTTAAAAATATTGAGAAGGCTTTGGCTTTGTATGCGGCGAGCGGAATTGATGAAGATGAGATTATCAAGAGCAAAGATGAACTTTTGGGGAATTTGAAAAGTGCGCTTCATGCTGTTAAGGGATTTTTGGGTGAAGATCTGATTGAGCTTGAACTTGAACCTTTGCTTAAAGCGCCTAGTGATCAGAAATTATTGTTGCTTGAAAAATATTCGAACATAATGATTTCTCAGCAGGATAATAAAAAGAAATTTTTGAATCTTGCCAGTGATTTACAGAATGCTTATCGTTCGGTTTTGCCTGATCCAAAGGCAGAAGATTATTATCATGAAGTTACGGCGGTTCGCGTGCTTGCTTCTCGTATTCGTGATGTGGGAGCGCAAAGTGTTGATGTTTCTCAGGTGAAAAAGGATTTGGAGGATTTGCTCGATAAATCTATACAGGCTGGAGAATATGTTATTTCTCAACATAAAAAGATAAAGGATTTGAGTTCTCTTGACGCTGATGCGTTGCAAACTTTTTTTGCAGGATTGGAAAATAAAAATTTGCAGGTTGAGGAAATGTCTGCAGAGCTTGAGCAAAAGATAAACGACATGGTGAAGCGAAATAAAAAACGTGCGAAATTTATGGATAGGCTTCTTTCTCTTTTGCAAGAATACAACAGTGGTGCGCATGATGTCGATAAGCTTTTCGACGATTTGGTTGAATTGGCAAAAGATCTAAATGAAGAGGAACAAAGGTCTGTGAAAGAAAATTTAAACGAGGATGAGTTGGCGATTTTTGATTTGTTGGTAAAAGAAAATTTGAATCCTGAGGAAGTTGCGAAAATCAAAGGTGCTACGCATGAACTACTTATAAATCTAAAACCACTTTTGGTCTCGCACTGGCGAGATTTTGAGGCTAATCGTTCTAGTGTGAAGGTTACGATAACAGATTTATTGTTTACAAAATTGCCTGAGCCAACATACACGGAAAAAGAATGTGAGCTTAAAGGATTTGAGGTCTATAATTTTGTTTATGAAAGGTATAGAGATGCAAAAGATTTAGTTGAAGTTTAACCCATTTCCCCATGTCCCAATACTACAATCCACAACGTACACGCAATCTTTACGATCCAAAGTCGAAAGAACCGTTTCGATTGAGTAGGTCGAAGATTGATTTGTTTATAAAGTGTCCGAGGTGTTTTTATTTGGATAGGAAGCTTGGAATTGGGCAGCCGCCTGGGTATCCATTTTCTTTGAATTCGGCGGTGGATAAACTTTTAAAAAAAGAATTTGATGTGCATAGGGCGAATGGGACGGCACATCCGCTTATGAAGGCATATGGGCTTGATGCTGTGCCGATGGCGCATGAGAAAATTGATGAATGGCGGGATTCGCTACGTCGCGGAATTACTTTTCATTTTCCAAAAACAAATCTTTTGATTACTGGAGGTGTCGATGATGTGTGGGTAACACCCAAAGGTGAGCTTATAATTGTCGATTATAAGGCGACTTCAAAGGAAGATGAGGTCACGCTTGATGCGGAGTGGCAGGACGGTTACAAACGCCAAATGGAAATCTATCAATGGCTTTTTCGCAAGAATGGTTTCAAGGTTTCTTCGACTGGATATTTTGTGTATTGCAACGGTAAGGCGGACTCTGCGGCGTTTGACGGAAAGCTCGAATTTGATATCAAGTTAATTCCGTATGTGGGCGATGATGGGTGGGTGGATGGTGTGGTGAAGGATTTGTGGGGATGTTTGCAGGGCGATGAAGTGCCGGAGGCGGGGGAGGATTGTGATTATTGTAAATATGTGGAGGCTGTGGAGAAGGCTATTTAACCTTACCGAATTCGGTAAGGTTAACCGTGTCGAATTCGACACCTTTTAATTGGTGAGTTTCTAATTATGGCGAATCTGCCATAATTAAACTGTTTTGCAATTAAATCCTTCAAAATATCATTGACGGTGAGTGTATGCTCACCTATGATGTGGGCGTAAATAACTTTATAAGTATGGATCAAAAATTATCTATATTCGAAGGGAAGGAAATTCGTAAGAATATGTCTCAAGGTGAATGGTGGTTTTCGGTAATTGATGTGGTCGGGGCTTTGACGGACAGTACGCAACCAAGTAAATACTGGACGGCAATGAAGGTAAGGGTACATGGAGAGGGGGATTTTCAGTTATCTACAATTTGTAGACAACTGAAATTGGAGTCTTCGGATGGGAAAAAATATGAGACCGATTGTGCCAATACCGAGGGAATTCTTCGTATAATTCAATCCATACCATCTCCGAAAGCTGAACCTTTTAAACTTTGGCTCGCAAAGGTTGGTTATGAACGAATACAGGAAATCGAAGATCCTGAACTTGCGACAAAGCGAACAAGGGATTTGTATAAGGCAAAAGGTTATAGCGATGATTGGATTGAAAAGCGTATGCGCGGTATTGCTGTTCGTGAAAATTTGACTCGTGAGTGGGAAAATCGAGGACTGAAAGAGAAAAAAGAGTATTCTATTTTGACTGCTGAAATTTCAAAAGCGACGTTTGGGATGACTCCGTCTGAGTATAAAGGTTTCAAGAATTTAAAACGTGAAAATTTGAGAGATCATATGACTGATTTGGAACTGATTTTTTCTATGCTTGGAGAAAGCGCGACGACTGAAATTACTCAATCAAGGGATTCGCAGGGTTTTCCTGCTTTAAGAACTGATGCTAATGAAGGAGGAAAGATTGCCGGTGATGCTAAAAAAGCTCTTGAACTTAAAACTGGTAAGAAGGTTTCAAAATCCGACAATTTTTTGAGTGAGCCTGAAGGTAGGAAGAGATTGAAATAGTAGGCTTTTCAATTTTTATCTTTATTTTTTATTCTTTTTTGTCCAAATTGCTTTGACCCATGGAACTGTGAGAGTTGAGATGAAAAATCCGAGGGTTGGGACGAGTGAGTTTACGAATGGATTTGCGAGTTTTGTGACTAGAAAAAATATAACTACGACAAAATAGGTTAGTACAAGGATAAGCAGTTTTCTTGTTAACGAAGTTTCCCACGCTTTATCAAGTTCAACGCGTGTGTTGCGTTTTTTGATTTCGTCTATCTCGTTTTTGAGTTCTTCGAGTGTTGGCATTACTGTTCAAGTAATTTTTTGATTTTCTTTCGATGCTTTTCATTATCCATATCTAGCATAACTTCTCTTAGAAATTTTCCGGTAATCTCTATTTCGAGAGTAAGTCTAGTCGGTCTGTTAACGGTTGTAAATGTATCAATTGTTTTTTCTCCACCATCGCATAATGCTAATGTGAAGTTAATAGCGTTTTTTGTTTCTACTCTAATGACTCCAACAGTTTTTGGGTGTCCTAGTTTTCCGCTTCTGCGTGCGTATGTAATTGGTGTTTCTACTTCGAATGGTGTAAATATTTTGTCAATTTGTTGTGCTGTTAGCAAAATCCCTTCCCATATGGGAAGGCTTTGTTCGTCTAATAATGCGCCTTTTACTATTGGTGTGTCTTTTTGATCCCATCCTCGTATGTCCAAAACTGCGGGAACGTTTTGATTATCTCGGAGTGAGATTCTCAGTCCTGCCATTTTGTCTATTTCTATGTATACTTTTTCAAATGTTTTTACTCCTTCTGTCATTGTTTTTGCGAAAATAATAGAGTTGAATTTAGCAGAATGTTAAGAATAAATCAATTTGTGCCTACCCTTTCCATTCCAATTTGCCCCTACTTCACCGATTTGGTATTATGAAAATGTTCCTATTTCATAAATTTACTTCGAAGATGATTACACAAGATAAACTTCTTGCGCAGATTCCTTTCTGCTTGAAGGGTACGGATTTTCCTACGCTTGGGGCGAAATACGAGGGCAAGGTGCGTGACAATTATACCAAAGACGGAAAACGTTTTATCATCGTCACAGACAGGCTTTCGGCGTTTGACAAAGTTATCACAACGATTCCTTTCAAAGGACAGGTCTTGAATCAAATGGCTGAGTTTTGGTTCAATGAAACAAAAGACATCATAGGAAACCATGTCATCGATTTTCCGGATCCGAATGTTGTGGTCGGGGTCGAGTGTAAAGCGCTTCCTGTAGAGCTTGTTGTGCGTGGATATCTTACAGGAGTGACTTCTACAAGCGTTTGGACTCATTATAAAAATGGTTCTCGTGAATTTTGTGGAAACAAACTTCCGGACGGAATGAAACGTGATCAGAAATTTGAAAAACCGATTTTGACGCCTTCTACAAAAGCAGAACATGGTTCACATGATGAATCTGTTTCGCGTGAAGATATTCTTGCTCGTGGAATTATTACTCCTGAACAGTTCGATTTTATCGCTGACGCAGCCATGAAACTCTATGCTCGTGGTGTTGAAATCGCGGCAAAACAGGGGATTATATTAGTAGATACGAAGTACGAATTTGGTGTCACTCCTGAGGGTAAAATCGTTTTGATCGATGAAATGCATACTCCGGATTCTTCACGTTTTTGGTTTGCTGATGAATATGAAAAACGTTTTTCTGCTGGCGAGGATCAGAAAAAAATCGACAAAGAGTATTTAAGGGAATGGCTTGCTGAAAGAGGATTCAGGGGAGAAGGTGAAATTCCTGTTATTCCTGATGAAATTCGAGTAGAAACTGCACGAAGATATATCGAGGCTTATGAGCTTATTACAGGCCAAACTTTTACTGCGGAAGTTGGTGATGTTGGCGAAAGATTAGCGCAGAATTTATCAAAATATTTATAATTTTTCACTCAAAAATTTATGAAAGTCGTAATACTTTTGGGATCAGAATCGGATCAAGAATTTGTGAAAGGTTTTCCAAGTGAATTTGAATCTTATGGAGTGGATAGCGAAATTATCGTTGCTTCTGCACATAAAGTTCCGGAAAAAGTTTTTGATATTGTTTCAAAAAATAATGAAAGTGCCGAAGATATCGTCTATATCACGGTTGCTGGAAGATCAAACGGACTTTCCGGTGTTACTGCCGCGAATAGTATTCATCCTGTGATCGCGTGTCCGCCATTTCAGACGAAAGAGGATTTCATCATCAACATCAACAGCACGCTTGTGATGCCGAGTGATACTCCTGTGATGACTGTTCTTGATCGTCAAAATGTTATAATGGCCGTGTTGCGAATTTTTGCGCTTAAGGATCACAAACTTAAGGATGATTTAAGAAAAAGAATTAAAGAAATTAAAAAAAGTTTTGATAAATAATTTATAAATAATATGGAACATAGTTTACTTGCAGTTTCG
>Ga0172368_10006533_pt1 | contig 12501 bp, 9 predicted proteins | sample Lak11m_FD_114540 | JGI IMG/M metagenome (GOLD analysis project Ga0172368, IMG submission 114540) | Freshwater microbial communities from Kabuno Bay, South-Kivu, Congo - kab_022012_11m | ecosystem: Environmental > Aquatic > Freshwater > Lake | place: Democratic Republic of the Congo: South-Kivu...
CTTGTCGCGCCTCTCGGCGATTGGATCCGCCAGCTATGGGCAGCCAGCATCATGAGCTACCGGCCGCGCTTTGCCAACTCCGAAAACAGCACCGCGTGCGGGCAAAGGTTCGTCGGACAGTCGTCGACCGAGGGGAGCGGCAGGGCTGGTCGCTCAACCTGAACCGCTACGACGTGCCGGCCGTCCACCTCGGTGGAATCCAAGCCGCGTGCCGCCGCGCCCGTCGCTCCGATGTAGCCAAGGGTCATGTAGCCAAGCGCTGTCTCTGCCGAAGTGCCGCGCGTCGTGCTTGTCATGACGGCCGGGCTGCGGCGAGCTGCACAGCCCTCCAGGGCTGCAGCAATCGCCGTCGGTTGGAATAGCGCAGCAAGGTCCCCCGGGTCCTCGCTGCCCTCAGGCAGCGTGTGCAACACGCCGACAGCGCGCGCGGCGGCGTAGCCGGCGCCGGCCTGACGCGCGCCACTCTCGAATGCCTGGTCTGCGGGTGCGATGCGCGACGCGGGCGCGACGGCCGGGGCAACACTCAACATGGCCCACATGCCCCACTGCAGATCGTACCAGCGCAAAGTGGCGAAACCAGTTGCCGAATTGACAGTCAACATGGGCATCGCATGAACCACGCAGCCCCGTGCCGCTGCCGCGCTGTAGAACGCATCGAGAGCTTGCATCGCCGCCTGCGCAGCGTACCAGCGCCAGACAGAGGCCACATCAACCGTCGGTGGATTGGTTGCGCACTGACCTGCCAGTCGGCGCAGTTCGGCGACCTGCAGATCCGAGGCGACTGCGTCGTCCGCGACAGCACGCGATCGCGCGGCCAACCACGCGGCGACTTCTGGCACACGAATGGAATCGGGACCAGGCACGATGAAGCCCGGGGCTGCGATCGTCGGCGGGTAGATGGGTCGCAGGACCGTGCCTTGCGCGAACACGTCGTCTTCCAGTTCCTTGATCACCATGGCAAAGCCAAGTGCCCGCTGCTCATCGCCGCTCGCGTACATCTCCTTGAGCAAGAGGCACGCCTGAAACAGGCCTGCCTGGACACGCGTCGAGGTCATGCCTGGAAGCGACTCCGCGGGCACGTGCATCCACAAGCCGATCTTGCCCGCGCCGCCGGGCATGGGCAGCCGCCCAAAGCTGGTGGCCCACGAACGCTGGAAGTGCGCCGCAGCCTTGTCCAGGGCCTGCGCGAAGAGCTCCGAGCTCGGGGCTGACGCCGAACTGCCGCCCCAGTCGCCCAAATCCGATGCGCCGTCTGGCGCAGATTGCGGCGGGAGCGGCATCACCATGTGTCGCACCGCGCCGTCGCTCAACTGCACCCCCGCGTGCAGCGCGCCAAGCACCGGAATGGCCGGGTAGTACGGCGCCATGGTTCCGAACTTGTGCGTGGTCGGAAACGAAAGGCGATCGACCCCAACCAATACGACCCAACTGAAGGTGTCGATCCAACGGTCCATCGTCACCTGGGCTGTCAGCAGGTATCGGCCTGGGCTGCCATAGGTATGGAGCTGTTCGTCAGCCATCGAGCCCGGTCCCGCACGCGTCCCGTCGCCAAAGTCCCACACAATCGATCCCGCAGCAGGCGCTGTGGATCCGGGAACCGACGGGAGGACAATCATCGCATCCGGATGGAAGATGACAGGATCCCCGAAGGCGACGAAGATCGATTCGCCCGGCGAAAGCGGCAAGGCAATAGCGGAGAACATGGGCAACCCCCCAGATCGGCCGAAGTATTTTGACACACACGATGCTGAACTGAACGCTACCCCCCCCCGATGCACGGGTCAAGTGACATTCGTGCAACAGTTGTGTGACACACGATGCATGCATCGCACCGCGTGCAAGCGCCTCGCGACCCTCATCAACCTCCGGATCGGCCAGCGAAGTTGACTGCTGCCGATCCCCGCACCAGGGTCTGCGCTATCGCACTTCGCTGCCCGCGATCCCCGCGCCTGGATCCGCGCCATCACACTTCGCTGCCGGCCTCCAAGCCGCTCGCGCGCGCGCATCGCACATTCGCATGGCAAAGCTTGCACACGGCCCGACTTGCTCTAGCGGAGTGTGTCGGACTATCGTCCGTCCAAGCTCCATCGGTGCTTGTTGTTTGGGGCATTCGCCCAAGAAGAGCCATGAAGTCATTCATTGGGTTTTTCGTGCGAATGGGAACCCGCTGCCGCGGCTTCCCTAGGAGTCTGTCGAGTCTGGCGCCGACACGTAGTTTCAATGAGTTATCCATCGCTGTTGGAGGTTCTCCGACAGACTCCTAGCCTGGCGCATCTCCCCGCGAAAACCAGAGCCACATCGCCAGCGCTGCCGCCGTCGCGCCGTTCAAGGACTCACTGCCCTCGGCCATGGGAATCGCCACCGCTCGCCCGCGCAGTCCGGCCGGCAGACCACCGCCTTCCACGCCGGGCAGCAGCAGCAAATCGTGCGGCAGCGGCTCGGCCGCGATCGGTTTGACATCCGCTGACAGCGCCAACAGCTTGTCGCCCGCGATGCCCGCCACGTCGTCCAGGCTGCCGCCGCGCCAGAGGCGCACGCGCAACGCCGCCGTGCCGCCGGCACGCAGGGCCTTGGGATGCCAGGGCGAGGCGGCCTCGCGCAGCAGCACGACATCTTCCACGCCAAAGGCCGCGGCCGAGCGCAGCACTGCGCCGACGTTTTCCGGATCCTGAAAGGGCACCGCCAGCACGCAACCTTGCACCGTTCCCGGCCACGGCGCCGGGTCCTCGGCGCGCACGCGCAGCAGCGGGGCTTTGGTGCCCGAGACATCCAGTTCGGCAAACAACGCGGGCGCGAGCACCAACACCGGCACATCCGGTGGCGCCTCTTGGGGCAGCCATTCGGTGCCGCGCGGCACGATGACTTCCTGGCAGCGCTGCGGAAAATCCCGCATCACTTCTGCGACCAATTTGGACCCGGCGATGAGCGCACTGCCGGCCTTCTTGACGCCGCGGCCGGTCAGCAGGGTTTTCAATTCGCGGAAACTGTCGTTCTGTTCGCTGTCGATGCTCCGCGTGCGGCGCCGCACCACTTCGCTGGCATCGTGCAAGCGACGAAAGGTCACCAGGCGCCGGTCATGTGTGGAAAAGGGTAGGGTATAGGCGAGATCGTCCTCCAGCTGGAATGCCGAACCGAGATCGCGGCGCGCTTCGGCAATTTCCTCGTCGCAATGGGGACCCTTCATGAAGACGCACAGGCCGCCGGGCGGCACGAAGGCGCGCACACGCGCCAGCGTCACGGGGATCTTCTCCAGCGCCCGCGTGATGATGCCTTGGACCGGCTCGGCAAAACTGGCGTACACCTTGCCGCAGTGGGTGTGGATGCCTTGGAGGCCGAGCGCCGCAACGGCCTCGTCCATGAACGCCACGCGGCGCGCGCGGCCTTCACACAAGATCAGCTCCAGGTGCGGCGCGGCGATCTTGAGGGGAATGCCGGGAAAGCCAGCGCCCGATCCGATGTCCAGCAGCGGCGAGGGCAGCTTGGCGCCCAGTTTCTTCGCCACCAGGATGCAGTCGGCGTAGTGCAGCGTGACCATCGACTCGAAGGCGCGCAGCCGCGTCAGATCGCCATCCTCGTTGCGGGCGCGCAAAAGCTGGTGAAAAGCCCAGAGCTGGCGGTAGCCCTCCGGCGTCAGCTCGGCCTTGCTCGCGTGCAGCATCTGCTGCAGGCCTTCGAAGGTGGGGGGGAACTTGCTCATCGGGCTCCGCTAGGTCTCTTCGTGCGGCGGCGGCGTGCGCAGCAGCGACGCGGTCACGCCGGTCGCCAGGATCGCCACGATGATGCCGAACGAGGTGCCCGGTCCCATCGGCACGACATGTCCCAGCAGCATCTTGAGGCCGATGAACGCCAGCAGCACGACCAGCGCCGCCTTGAGGTAGTGAAAGCGATCCATCATGCCGGCCAGGGCGAAGTACAGAGACCTCAAGCCGAGAATCGCAAACACGTTGGAGGTAAAGACCAGGAACGGATCCAGCGTCACCGAAAACACCGCGGGAATCGAGTCGACGGCGAACAGCACATCGGTGGTCTCCACCAGCAGCAGCACCAGCAGCAGCGGCGTGACGGCGCGGCGGCCATCGGGCAACCGGGTCGTGAAGTGGCGGCCGTGAAACTCGTTGCTAACCGGGTAGAAGCGGCGCACGGTCTTCAAGGTCCAACTGTGCTCGATATCGACCGATTCGTCCTTCTGAAAGGCCATGCGCGCGGCCGTGAGCAGCAGGATGCCGCCAAAGACGTACATCATCCACGAGAACTGGTGCAGCAACGCCGCGCCTGCCGCGATCATGAGGCCGCGCAGCACCAGCGCGCCCAGGATGCCCCAGAACAGCACGCGGTGCTGGTAGCGGGGCGGCACTTTGAAGGTCGAAATGATGAGGGCAATGACGAAGATGTTGTCGACCGACAGCGAGTATTCGACGACGTAGGCCGAGGCGAACAGGAGCGCGGCTTCCATGCCGGTCATGACAGCCTTGCCGTTCTCGGTGCCAAAACCGTCGATGTGGTGCTCGTAAAGGCCATAGACGGCGAGACTGAAGCCGAACGACATCGTGACCCACACGCCGGTCCAGGCCAGCGACTCGCGAAAGCCGATGGCGTGATCCTTGCGGTTCAAGAGGCCCAGATCGATGGCCAGCAGCGTGAGGATGAGGGCGATAAAGCCGCCCCAGATTCCGAGATGCATCAGCGGGTTTCCTTCGAGGGGGCGAGGTGGATGCCGCACTCCTTCTTGGCTGCCTCTTCCCACCACCAGCGGCCTTCGCGTTCGTGCTGGCCGGGCAGGATGGCGCGCGTGCAAGGCTCGCAGCCGATGCTGACAAAGCCGCGTTCGTGCAAGGCGTTGTAGGGTGCGTCCACGGCGCGGATGTAGGACCAGACCTTCTGCGATGACCAGCCTGCCAGTGGATTCCACTTCAAGATCGTGTGATCGGGCGTCGAAAAGGCGGTGTCGATCTGCACCACGGGCAATTCGCTGCGGGTGTCCGTGCTTTGATCGCGGCGTTGGCCGGTCAACCAGGCCGGGCGGCCGGCCAGTGCGCGGCGCAGCGGCTGGACCTTGCGGATGCCGCAGCATTCGCCATGGCCGTCCTTGTAGAAGGAAAACAGACCTTTTTCGGTCACGAGGCGTTGCAGGGCCACGGCGTCGGGGCAGTAGACTTCGATGCAGACGCCATAGCGTTCGCGCACGGCTTCAAAAAGGCGATACGTCTCGGCATGCAGACGGCCGGTATCGAGACAGAAAATGCGAAAGTCGAGGCCCTCTTCGTGGGCCATCGCGATCAGCGCGACATCCTCGGCGCCAGAAAATGCGATGGCGGCCTCGCGGCCAAAAAGGGCGTGTGCCGCCGCCAGAATCTCTTGGGGTGGCCGCGCGGCGAGCCGTTTCTGAAGCGCTGCGAGTTCGGAGGCCTGCATGTCGGGTGCCTGCGGACCTCGTCGTCGGCCCGGGTGTGAAAGGTAGCAGCCGGGCGTCACGTGTCCACCCTGCCGCCCCTGCCCGCGCCGAGAATCCACCAGCAAACCTGCCCCGGAGCATCGGAGGCGCACAGCCCCGTTGCCAACCTCGCGTCGCTGGCCCTAATCTCGCGCTCTGTGCAGGTACGTCCGCACCGAGGTCCGCCGATGCAATCCCACCTTCTCCGCTCTTGTCTGGTCTTTGCGCTGCTGTCCGTCGCGGCTTGCGGTGGCGCCGCGGGTCATCCGCCCGTGGGTGCCGCTGGCGGCCCGTACGACACGCAATGCCAGGCGCTGCAGCAGACGCACGCCGCGAACCTCGCGTCGGGTCGCTACGTTCCGGTCGATCTGATCGTGAGGCCGTCGCTGCAGGCCAAGACCGAGACGCGCTCGATCCTCTCCGAACGCGAGTTCGCCGCCGCCCTGATGGGACCGCATGGTGCCAAGCCGACCACGCTGGTGCTCGCGCGCGGCGGGACCGGCAAGTCGATGCTGGCCCATTCGATCGAGGCGCAGACCTGCAAGCAGATGGCCGTATTCCGCATCGATTTGCAGGCCGACATCGCTGCGCGCGGCGACGCGGGTCCGCACAACCAGATCGCCGTGCATGTCGCGCATCAACTCAATCTGAACGAAGGCGACGGCATGGAGGCCGCGTTGCAGCGCACCCTGCACGAGACGCCGACACTCCTGCTGCTCGATTCGCTCGACGAGGTGCCGGTCTTGCAGCGGCCCGGCATCGTGGCGCAGGTCGACGATTTCGTGACGCGCGTGGTGCCGACGGCCAAGGCGATCGTCCTCACGCGACCCCCTGTGTTCAGTAGCGATTACGGTCTGACGACGCTGGGCGCGCGGCTCGAAATTCCGCAACTGACCTGCGCCGAGACGGATGCCGCCATCGCACGCATGCTGACAGACGTGGCCGAACGCGAGAATTTTCTTGCATTTTCCCATCGCTACGCCATCGATCGCAAGATGGAGGAGCCCGAACGCTGCTACTACCCGCACCTGTCGACCTACCGCGATCTGCAGGTGGTGCAACGGCTTGCCCGCAACATGGGCTACGACAAGGCAGCAGCGCAGTTGAAGGACTTCCAGCCGGGGCGCAGCCAGGTCTACCTGTACTTCGCGACGGCGCAGTTGGTGAAGGATCTTCAAGGTCTCGCGGTGCTGCCGGCCGCTGCGCTCGACATCGTGGAGCGCATGGTCGCCGCGCACCGGCCCGACAAGGGCCAGCGCAACCTCAAGTTTACGCTGCAATCTTGCGTCGATGTGGCCTGGCTGGATGCAGCGGCGGCGCAGAGCGTGTGCGAGCGGCTGTTCCAGTCGTCGCTGTTTGCCACGCTGGGCGAGGGCACCTGGCATTTCGACAACCAGAGCCTCGGCGATCTGTTCCTCGGGCGCTGGGCAGCGGCGAGCCTCGTGCAAAACGAGAAGGTGGACTGCAACCAGATCGAGGAGCGCAGCGCTTTGCTCGAATCGAGTGAGGTCGCCGGTTTTCTCATCGGGCAGTCGGCGGGGCAGGCCTGCTTTGCCGAAGTCGCGCTGTCCTTGTGCAAGAAGGCGGGCTATGCCCAGAATGTGTTTGAGCAATTGGATCAAGGGCTTCCGACCGGGCCGCAGCGAACTGCGATCCTCGCAGCGGCCGAGAAGAAGCTGGCCGCGCTGCCACCGGATCCGTGTGCGAGTGCGCTCTTGGATCGCCTCAACAAGGCCGATGACGTGCCCGGCCAGGTCGCGGCGGACCCGGTGGCGCCGCCGCCAGCACCCGCGGCCAAGCCAGCCAAGCGCGGAAAGAAGAAATGACAGCACCCGTTCTGGTCCGCTGCACCTTGCCGGCCAGCCCCGAGCGCGTCTTTGACCTGTTCACGCAGGCCGATCAACTCGCCTTGTGGTTTTGCGAAGATGCGCAGAGCGATCTGCGGCCCGGCGGCGCAATCCGCGCCGGCTGGGTCGACGAAGAGGGGGAGACCTGGACGCGCTCGGGCCGTTGGGTCGAACTCGATCGTCCGTTTGTCGCCAGCCTGGAATGGTTCGACGAAGGCAGCGAAGTCCAAGCCTTCCGCATCGCCATCGCGCCGCACGCACAGGGCTGCACCCTCACGGTCCTCAGCCCCGCCTTGCCGCCGCGCGACGCCGTGCCGGCCGACGTCCTGCTCGATGCCGTGCGTCAAGGTTGGGAGCACACGCTGGAAGCCCTCGCCGGCATGCTCCGCGCCGAGCACAGCTGACCGCCACCCTCCTCCTCAATGTCGGACTTGCATGGTCCGTGTTGGCCGTCTATTCTGGGTCCCTCGTTTGCCGATGGAGCGATCATGCCGTCCTTTCAAGAGCACCTGTCCCGCATCAAGTCCCGCATCGACGAAATCAGTCCGGAGGACGTCCAAGAGAAGATCGAAGACGGCGAGGCCTTCGTGCTGGTCGACATTCGCGAACGCGATGAGATCGAAAACGGTTTTGTCGCGAGCGCGCACCTGCTGGGTCGTGGCCACCTGGAAGCGAAGATTGGTTCGGTCGCGCCCGAGGCGGATGCCGAAATCGTCGTCTACTGTGCCGGCGGCGTGCGCTCGGCATTGGCTGCGCACGCGCTCGGCCAGATGGGCTATACAAATGTCAAGTCGATGGCCGGCGGCTTTGCGCGCTGGGCGCAGTACGGATTTCCGGTGCAGACGAGAAAATCGCTGACCAAGAGCCAGCTTGCGCGCTACAGCCGGCACCTGCTCATGCCTGAAGTGGGCGAAGAAGGGCAACTCAAGCTGCTCGGCGCCAAGGTGCTGCTCATCGGTGCGGGTGGACTCGGCAGCCCGGCTGCGATGTACCTCGCGGCGGCCGGCGTCGGCACGCTGGGCATCGTCGACGGCGACACCGTGGACCTGTCGAACCTGCAAAGGCAATTGCTGCACACCGAAGATCGCGTTGGCACACCCAAGGTCGAGAGCGCGCACAAGATGCTGCAGGGCATCAACTCCGACATCGACATCAAGCTGTATCCGTTTCGCATCGATTCGGCGAATGTCATGGAGTTGTTCAAGGATTACGACATCATCCTGGACGGTTGCGACAACTTCCCGACGCGCTACCTCGTCAACGATGCGTGCTATTTCCTCGGCAAGACCAATGTTCACGGCTCGATCTTCCGGTTTGATGGCCAAGTGACCGTCTTTCGGCCGAATCATGGCCCGTGCTACCGCTGCCTCTACCCCGAACCGCCGCCGCCCGGCATGGCGCCGTCCTGCGCCGAGGCGGGCGTGCTCGGCGTGCTGCCGGGCATCGTCGGCGTCGCCCAGGCAATCGAAACGATCAAGGTGGTGCTCGGCATCGGCCAGCCGTTGGTCGGCCGTCTGCTGACCTTCGATGCATTGCAGATGAAGTTCAGGGAATTGCGCACGCGTCGTGATCCCGCATGTCCGTTGTGCGGCCCGCATCCGACGGTGACGCAGCTCATCGATTACGAGCACTTCTGCGCGGTGGAGCGGTAAGCCCTAGCTGTTCGACGATAGACATAGATCTATACCTGTGGCGACATATTGCGATATGTCAAGATGACAAAAGACCAGTCAGCCCTCGACCGCGACTTCTTCCGTCGTGATGTTCTGGTGGTTGCGCGCGAGTTGCTCGGCACAGAGTTGATCTGCACGAGTGCCGCGGGTTCCGTGCGCCTGCGCGTCACCGAGACCGAGGCCTACCACGAGCGCGAGCGCGGCAGCCACTCCTTCGGCGGCAAGCGCACGCAGCGCAACGCGGTCATGTTCGGCGACGGCGGCGCGGCGTACGTGTACTTCATCTACGGCATGTACTGGATGCTCAATGTCGTCACGGGGTTGGATGGCGAGGGCGCGGCGGTGCTGCTGCGCGCGGGCTTGCCGATGGCAGGTCTCGACATCGTGCAGAAACGCCGGGGTTGGGGCGAGACCCGCCGGGCGCCCCGCGATCTGGCGAAGTGGTGCGACGGTCCCGGCAAGGTGGCGCAAGCGCTGGCCGTAGACCGCGACCTCAATGGCACGCCGTTGCAGCTTGGACAGCGGCTGTGGTTCGAGAGCGGCGTCCGTGCGCCCGAGTCTGCGGTCGTGGTCGGGCCGCGCGTGGGGATCGACTACGCAGGGGAAGACGCGCTGCTGCCGTGGCGCTTTCGCGTGCAAGATCAAGGCGATTCAGAATCCTAACAGGACTGGCTCACGCTGCAACCCGACGCCGCAGGTCTCCAGCACGCGGTCGGCGACATGGTCGGCGAAGGCCAGGACATCCGAGGCCGTGGCGCCACCGCGGTTGACCAGCGCCAGCGTGTGCTTGCGCGACAGGCCCACCGGACCCTCGCCGTAGCCTTTGGCCATGCCCGAGCGCTCGATCAACCACGCCGCCGAGAGTTTGACGGCGTCGCCCGCCGGCCAACGCGGCATGGCGTCGTCGGGGCGCAGTGTGGGGCTCAGGCGCGCTTGCACGGCGGCCGCAACATCGGGCAGCACCACGGGATTCGTGAAGAAGGATCCGGCACTGCGACTGTCGGGCTCGGCCGCATCGAGCACCATGGCCTTCTGGCGGCGCAGGCGCAAGACGACGTCGCGCACGAGGCAAAGCCCTTTGGCGGCTTGCGGCACGGTCACGCCGTCCAGGACCTCAGCCACCTGCACATAGCGCACATCGGGTTGTGCGTTCGGCTTGAGACGTAGCCGCACCGAGCAGATCAGGTGCCGGTGCGGCTGTCGCTTGAATACGCTGTCACGGTAGCCAAAGCCGCATTCCGCCGCGCTGAGCCAGAACAGGATGCCTGTGTGCACATCCAGCAATTCGACGGCCTCGATGACGTCGGCAACCTCCTGGCCGTACGCGCCGATGTTCTGGATGGGAGCGGCGCCGACAAAGCCGGGTATGCCGGACAAGCACTCGATGCCGCCAAAACCGCGGGCCACAGCGCGCGAGACGACGTCGTCCCAAGCTACGCCGGCGCCCGCGCGGATTCGTACCACATCCTGAGTCGCTTCAAGCAGTTCGCACTGACCATCTGCCATCTGCAGCACGAGGCCCGGCACACCTGCATCGGCTATCACCACGTTGCTGCCACCGCCGAGCAGTGTCACGGCGTTCGCGCTTTCGCGGGCCCACTCCAGCGCCTCTGCTGCCTCGGCGATCGTTTGTGCTTCAACGAAATAGCGCGCCGGCCCACCCACGCCGAGCGTCGAGCGCGCGGCAAGAGGCACGTTCTCCTGGACGATCGCGGGTGGCGCGCGCATGACCTACCGGGTGAGTTCGGCGAGCAGTTCGGTTCCGAAACGCTCGACGATCTTGGGACCGACGCCACGAATCTGCAACAACTCTTCGCGCGAACGGGGCAGGGCGCCGGCAATCGCCAGCAGCGTCGCGTCGGACAGGATGTGAAAGGCCGGCACCCGCAGGGTCCGTGCCTTGGCCAGCCGCCACGCCTTGAGTTCCGTGATCAGCACTGCGTCCGCATCGGTCTCGTCGTCCCGCCGTGCCGCGACGGTACGCTGACGCGTCCGCACGGTCTTGGCCACCTTGCGTGATGCCGGCGCGGCCTGAGGCGCCTGCTCCAACCGAACCGCGCTCAAACGCTGCGGAATTTCGTGCGGCGCACAGCCGATCTCCAGCACGCGGTAGCGGATCGTCTGGCCGTCCTTCTCGAAGCTGGCCGAATGCGAAGCCGCAACGCCTGCGCGTTCGAGGCCATCGAGCAGTTGATCGAATGCATGACGCGCCAGGCCGTTGCCCTGCTCGCGGTGCAGTTTCCCGGCGGCAATCGATCGTGCGCAGCGGATCGCCTCGGCCAGCGCGGCAAGTTGCCGTTTTTCAAGACCATCTGGCTCGCGCAGCTGTCGCACCACCGAAGCGTCGACCGCGCAGTGGTCGCAGTGCCCGCAAGGTTGTGAACTGTCTGCCCGATCGCCGAAGTACGCAGTCAACGCCAGCATCCGGCAGCCGGTTTCGCGCGCAAAGCCGAACACGTCGTCGATCTGGCCTTCGCGGTGCGTGCGCTGGCGTCGGTAGCGTTCCAGCCAATTCTGTGCTGATGCTGACGTATTGCGCACGGTGTCGTCGAACTCCAAGGCCACGGCGCCGTGGCCCCATAACTTGTCCAGGGCCGCTTCCGCCGTGTCGAGCGGCAAGCGCGTCCTGTGCAGCAGTGTTTCCCGTTCGATTCCAGGGTCATCTGGCACGAGCTTGAGCAGTGACGCGACCTCTTCCGGCGTGGGGTACGACTTGGTGAAGAAGAACTCGTGCAGCTTGCGATCTGCCCAGGAATACATGGTAATTGCTCGCGAGGGTAGCCCGTCGCGGCCGGCGCGGCCGATTTCCTGGTAGTAGCCCTCGATCGAGCCGGGCAAGCCGAGGTGCAACACGCAGCGGATGTCCGCCTTGTCGATGCCCATGCCAAAAGCCACTGTCGCTACAACGACTTCCACGCGACCCGATTGGAAGTCCTCTTGCACCTGGCTGCGCCGGTCGCCCGGCATGCCGGCGTGGTAGGCCGCGCACGGAAATTCCTGGCTCAGGTCCTTGGCCACCTCCTCGACTTGCTTGCGGCTGAGGGCGTACACGATAGCGGGCCGCAGCGCGGAGTCCTTCAAGGTCTTGCGCGCCAGACCCGGGCGCTGCGGTGAGGGGCACTCGACCAGCTCGATCGCGAGATTCTCCCGGCGGAATCCGCGGATGAAGCGCTCGGCCTGTGGCATGCCCAATTGCTGGACGATGTCCTCCTGCACGCGCACCGTCGCCGTTGCGGTCATCGCCACGATGGGGCAGTGGTCGCCGCGCAACTCTGGCAGGCGCTCGCCCAATAGCCGGTAATCAGGCCGAAAATCGTGGCCCCACATCGAGATGCAGTGGGCCTCGTCCACCGCAATGAGGCCGGGCGGCCGCTGCGCCAGGCGCACGGCAAAACCCGGTACGCGCAGCCGCTCGGGTGCGATCATCAGGAAGTCGAGATCTCCAGCCTGCCAGGCGCGCAGCGCGACCTGTGATTCGGCGCGGCTGCGGTTGGAGTGGATGCGGTCCACGCGCATGCCGGTCGCATCCAGCTTGGCGACCTGGTCCTCC
>Ga0172368_10006535_pt1 | contig 12499 bp, 6 predicted proteins | sample Lak11m_FD_114540 | JGI IMG/M metagenome (GOLD analysis project Ga0172368, IMG submission 114540) | Freshwater microbial communities from Kabuno Bay, South-Kivu, Congo - kab_022012_11m | ecosystem: Environmental > Aquatic > Freshwater > Lake | place: Democratic Republic of the Congo: South-Kivu...
TACACTTGCTGCATGGTGGTTCTCTCCTTTTCTGGTTGGTACCCAGGAGACATCTTACCAGATGCCCCCGGAGAGAGCCACCGGTCTCTATCTCAACTTTCAACTACGCGCGGGACACCCTCACGCTCGTCGTTGCCTGTTGCTCAACTGGGGGTTCTGATACGGATGGTGTCGAGGGGAGTTCGACAGCTGGATTACATGCAGTGATAGTAAAAGATGCTGCACACTTGTTGCATTTAGCCGTTCGACCTACATATTGCTGGTCCACATCGCCAGTGACCCCACAATTCGGGCATTGAACTGAAATGCAACTCATGTAACACTCCCCCTTATAGCCGAGTTGACGGGCTTAGGATTATCGCTTGGTTCCTTTGCTGCCGCCTCACGGGCACTCTGCCCCACCAACCTTATAAAAAAGAGTTCAACATAGAGCTTATTGACTCCTGCTGAACTAGCGCTTGCTTCCAGCAAGATTTAAGCACTACCGATGGAAACACAAGGCCAGCCAATCCACCAACCACACACCCTGTCGTATCCGTATCGTCGCCCAGGTTCACAGCAGTCAGTACGGCATCCTCGAATGATCCGGTGACGAGCAGGCACCACAAGCTAGCCTCCAGCGTATGTACGACATAGCCGCTGGAGGCGATATCATCTACCGGCACGCTGGCCAGTTCGCCAGCGAGGACGCGTGCGAAATGCGGCATTTCCCGATTGAACGGAACCATGTTATAGCACCGCTGCCCCTCTTCGATCATGAACCGGTAGGCCTCTCCAGGCGTCAACCCGTAGAGCAAGCCTTTGGCCATAATGCAGTAGAGACCGCACGCCATCTGGCTCCGGGGATGCCGGTGTGTCAGCGCTGAGATGCGGTGCGCCATAAAGAGCATTTCTTCGATAGGCGCATCGGCATACCGCAGGGCGACTGGCAGGATGCGCATGAGCGACCCGTTGCCATTGTCGCGCTCTCCCGCCCCACCGGCTTCTTCTGGAGCGACACCTCGGCGTATCCGCGCCAGCGCGGCGCTGGTGGCGATGCCGATGTCAAAGACCGTGCCATGGGGTGTCCAGTGGCCACGGTCCTGCCAGGCAAGAAATAATTCCGCGATCCGCTCGGGGCGATACTCCTGTTCACATAACGCTTCGACCGTGCAGAGCAGTAGTGAGCTATCATCCGACCATGTGCCAGGCGGTTGATGGTGGGTGCCATAACCACGCATATCCGTCACTGGGTCGCGCCGGCGTTCATCGCGTGAGGTGAATTCCACTGGCACGCCCAGCGCGTCGCCGATAATGGCACCCCAGAGGCCACCCAGTATCCGATCTGTCGTCGAGATGGTGTTTGTCATACGGTACTCGTGTATCTTGATACGACATACTGATGCCACGTTTTCAATGCCGGGAACTGCTCAGCAGAAAAGACCCCGAAGAGATCACCAGTCGTCACGGAACGGAATCGATCTGAATGCACTTGCAACGCTCCCCATACGGTAAAGCAGGTATCACCCAGGTGGCGCAGGCCACGTGAGGTGACTTTGCGGAGGTCCATGTTGGCCGCCGGTGAGATGTGGAGCACACTCACCGTGTCAGCCCCTTTCTCGTGAGCCAGTTCCATCTCGTGGGCCAATAACTGCTGGCGCATCAGTTGATAGAATGGCTCGTAGTACAAATCATCGGTACTGGTCAGCCGGGTGACATCCAGCGGACAATCAGCGCGGTCAAGGAGTGGCTGGTAGGTCTTCGAACGATCAGTGCCGCTGGCTGCCACCTTGATCGACTGCGCGCCATACGACTCGGTGAACTTCCACTCGATTAGCACGATCTGACGCATCCCATCTTCGTGCTCAATGAAGACGGCTGCATCAGCGCTGGTGCAGTTGGCACCGCGAGTCCGCTCTTTCGTCCCTTTCTTCTCCCCCAGGTAGTCACGCTCGCCGATCCACTCGAACGCCACGTATTCGCCGGTATCCTCCATGGGCAGCACGTGCTGAATGGTCGGGAAGCATGGCTGCAGCAACGCCACCAGCGCCTCAGGCTTATCCGCAAACGGGAGGAGGAAGTTCACACAGCATACTTGTGAACTACACAGGTGGTTATTTGGCTTGATGCCACTCTCGCTTCCCTGGTGCCATTTGATGCGGTGATCGGCGAAATAGCGTAGCGCCGTCTCGCGTATCCCGGCAAACAAGTTCTCTTCGGCGCATTCCGGCGGAAGGCAGAAGGGCCGGTTCCGACCGTAGTATTCGCCATCGGCACATGCCAGCGCACTGAAGAACCCTTCTTGATGCTTGAGCATCGCCTGGGTCAAACGCTCTCGATCCAAGTAGTATCCCATTCCATTAACTCCTATCCAAGCTCTCGCATATTCATCGTCACTCACCTGCTTGCCAGTTCCGTACCATATTACATTGAATGCGGTTCTCCGGGGAAGGCTGATGGGCGGTCGGGTCGTTGCGCCGCAGGTGCTGTACCATGCGCAACGCGTCATCGCCGGTCGCCAGCCCATGTCGCGCCAGCCAGCAGCCGACCACCGTACCCGTGCGCCCTTTGCCACCCCAACAGTGGAGATAGACCGGCGTGCCGTTTTCCAGAAACGCGTCGATGGCATCGAGAATCTGGCGCATGTTCTCCCGCGTCGGCACGCACTGGTCAGGAATCGGCAGGCGCAAGCACGTCATCGCACGGTCGTGCCCGGACGCCAGGCGGTAGAGTTGCTCCTCATACGGCGTAAAAAGCCGACCCTGATGATCCGTCTCTTCCGGTTCCATCAGGCTGATCACCGCGCGAATGCCGGCATCGAGCAGACCACGCAATTTCCGTGAGGCCTCGCGAGGACCGGGTGCCCCCGGATAACAGCCCGCCAGCAGGTGACCAGGCTGGACCCAGTATGACCGCGGGAACGGCACATCCAGCAGATCACTGCCGCCATCAACGATGGCTGTCGCAAGCAGCGACAGGTGGATGAGCGCATCATCGACGGACAGTGCCGACCCATGCGCTTCCCTGCCATCCATGCGGTGCTCGCGGCCGTAGCCGAGGGCATCGTAGGACTTGATGGCCCCCGTGGTCATCGACGTGAGAAACGTCCGCGCGTGCTCCGGATCAATGGCTGCTTCACCGGACGTGCGAAGGCGCAAGGCATCCAGCGCATAGCTGCGCAACAGCTTCTCGAACACCTTGGCGAAGGCGCGGGGTTGCGAGAGGTATTCGACGCCGGCGATGCGGCCACCGATGAAGGCCGCCATGCCGCGTTGTCCCGGCACCGGCGTGAAGGCGCGCAGCAGCGCCGTCAGGTCGTGTTCAACGTGCGTATACACATCTCGCATAGCGCCGGTGTCCGAGTCTACCTGGAAGCAGCAGGCCATTTCCGCGACACCGTCCCAGACCTCGCCTTGATCGGAAGCGCGTCGGCCACTCGTCGCCAGATTCTCGGAGACCGTTCGGCCTTTGCGTGCCCGGAGATTCGCCGCCATCACGTTGCCGGACTCCTGAAATTCTCGCGAGGCATAATGCCAGCGCCCCTGTTCCACGCAACTGACCGGGATGACGGTTTTAGAATGCTCTTTCAGGAGGATGGTGGTATTCACCACGCGATTTTGCTTGGCGCCGGCCAACTCTTCGCCATCCAGGAGCAACACGGGCAGATTGCCTTCATTGATTACCGCCAGCTCCGGCACCGATCCCCCTTCGCTGATTTCCGTGATAGTGAGTGTGCCGGCAGCCAGCGCTTCGCCGAGTGTCAGATAGTCCGGTCCGGCGGGCAGGTCAGCCATAATCGGCAGCACCGCCAGTGTGCCGTGAGACTGCACATCGCCAAAGAGAAACTGTTGCCAGGTCGCCGCCGATAAGGTGTGCATGGGATCGCTTCCTCCTCGCGAGGGGTGTGATACCCTCGTCCTTACCACCATACCATGCGGTGAGTGTCAACTTCGGGACTTTTACTTGGCGCGCAGAAAATTTTTTCAGCGATTTTCCTGGCCCTCCTGCCAGCGCTGCACCAATGCCTCGACCTCACGGTGAATCCGATTGACGAAGCGTTTCGGCGACAGCGGCATGGCATGCTGCCCGAAGGACAGCACCCAGCGGGTGATCGTGTCCAGGCCGGTAACGGTCATCGTCAGCACGCAGGAGCCGTCCTCCGACACGGTGATCTGCTGTGAGGGATGCCAGATGCGCTCGCGAATCCGGCGTGCGGTGGCTTTATCAAACCAGATCGCGACGGTCACGGGGTCATCCGATATATTGGCGAAGCGCAGGCCAAGTTGCCGACGAATCATCTCCTGGCTGGGAGGGGTAAAGGTGGCCGGCAAGAGCGTGAGCGCGCGAATGCGGTTGATGGCAAAATCCCGGTTCTCGTGTCGGAAGTGGCAGTGGCCATACACATACCACAGGCCATCATAATGGTAGAGGTGATACGGCTCGATGACGCGCTCCGTCTCTTCGTCGCGCGACATGGTGTAATATGTCATGCGCACCTGTCGCCGCTGCTCAATGGCCTTGAGCAGGTCATTGAAGTGGATGGTGTCTTTGATGGTCTCCGGTGGCGCCGGCTCAGCCAGCAGCGTGACGTGGTTAGCCAGTTCGCTGGTCGCCTGACAACCGGCATCGATCTGCACGTGGCGCAGTTTCTCCAGCGCGCCTTTGATGGCCGGGATGAAGGGGCTGGCGTAGAACGTCTCGGCGATTTGCAGGGCCATCGACAACGCGAGCAACTCCTGGTCGTTGAATGGTTCCGGCGCCAGGCGAAAGGACCGCTCGTAAAAATAGCCCTCTTCCCCCTTCGTGCGCGAGACGGCTATCGGCGCGAGGAACTCCTCCTTGAGCACGGCAATGTCGCGCTTGATCGAGCGCGGGCCACACCCGCACAGGTCGGCCAACTCCGCAACCGTCGGGCGGGAGCCAGAGGCGATAGCATGATGGATTTTGAGTAAGCGTGAAATCTCAGTGCGATGATTGGCCATACTTACCTCCGCCGTGATGGTGTGCTCACTGGGGCACGGGACGACCGGAACGAACTACCGATCATCACCGTCATCCGCTTCCGTCCAAATTGCTGGCAGGCTCGACGCGTCGGCATCCAGATGTCAAAGCCACGTCCGCAGATATCCTCAACTCGATAGCGTTTGCCACCGATCCGAACATACCTACCGAGATACTTCCGCGGACTGGCACAGATGCCATGACTTGTTCGCGTACCTAACGCCGTCTTTCCAAGGTGGCTGTATGCCGAGATGGTATACATACGTGCGGTCGCTGGCATCATTGCCAGGATGAACACCAGCAGAACCCCTACACGGCTGATCACATGCCACATGCGCTTATGCCCCACGGACATACCGGTCGATAACTTCCAGAAAAGCGTCGCCATACTCCTCTAGCTTTCGTTCCCCCACCCCGATGACACCGCGCAGTTGCTCACGCGAGAGTGGACGCAGTTCGGCCATCTCCAGCAGCGTCTTATCATGAAAGATGACATACGGCGGCACGCCGTGCTTGGTCGCTAATGCGCGCCGGATCGCGCGCAGCAATTCGAACAGATCGTTGGACGCCCGGTTATTGCCCAACCGTGCCGTGGTGGTGGCGGCGGCGGCGCGCGGCGTTTTTTTACGGGTCGCGCCCTTAGCAACCTTCACGGGGAGTGGGTCCTTGCGTAGGTGCACCGTCCGGGTATTCTGGAGAATCTGCATACTCTCGGGCGTCAACTTCAGGCTGCCGTGATGCTCCATATCCACGGTGAGCAGTCCGGTGGCGACAAGCTGACGAAAGACCGAAGCCCACTCGCGCTCGGTCAGGTCCAGACCATTGCCAAAGGCGGAGAGCTGCTGATGTCGGAACTTGCGGATTTTCTCCGTGTCGTTGCCCCGGAGGACGTCCGTGAGATGGCCGACGCCAAAGAGCTGCTTCGTCTGATGGATCACGTAGCATGCTTTGCGCGCGACCAGCGTGCCGTCCCAGGTTTCCACTGGCGTCAGACAGGTATCACAGTTGCCGCACGGTTCGGGCAGCTCATCGCCAAAATATTGCAGGAGCACCTGGCGCCGGCAGGCGGCCGTCTCGCACAGCCCCAGCAGCGCGGTGAGTTTCCGGTGCTCCAGCCGTTTATGCAGGTCATCGGCGTCGGATGCCACAATCATTTGCCGGTGGATGGCGACATCCGCCAGGCCGTAGACCATCCAAGCGTCGGCGGGGAGGCCATCGCGGCCTGCGCGTCCGGTTTCCTGGTAATACGCCTCAATGCTTTTCGGGAGATCGAGGTGAGCGACGAAGCGGACGTCCGGCTTGTCGATGCCCATGCCGAAGGCAATCGTCGCCACAATAATGACGCCGTCTTCCCGCAGGAAGCGTTCCTGGTGCTTTTCGCGCGTGCGCGCATCCAGCCCGGCATGGTAGGGTAGCGCCGTCAGCCCCTTCTCCAGCAGCCAGAGCGCGATCTCTTCGACGCGCTTGCGCGAGAGACAGTAGACGATGCCGGCATCGCCGGGATGCTCCTCCGTGATGAAACGGTGCAGCTGCTGGCGAGGCGATTCTTTGAGCACGATGCGATAGCGAATATTCGGACGGTCGAATCCGCTGACGAAGGTCCGGGCATCCTGGAGATGAAGGCGCTCGACAATCTCCCGGCGCGTCGGCGTATCGGCAGTCGCCGTCAATGCCATACGCGGCACAGCGGGGAAGCGCTCGTGCAGGGCGGAAAGTTGGAGATACTCCGGGCGGAAATCATGGCCCCATTGCGATACGCAGTGTGCCTCATCGATGGCAAAGAGCGCCAGCGGGCAGTCGGCCAGCATGTCGAGTGTGTCGTCGAGCAACAGCCGTTCCGGCGCCATATAGAGCAGATCGAGGGCGCCGGCGCGCAATTGCGCTTTGACTGCGCGGCGTTGTGGCCCGGTGAGCGTGGAATTGAGCATGGCCGCCTTGACGCCGAAGGCCTTCAGCGCTGTAACCTGATCCTGCATGAGCGCGATGAGCGGCGAGATGACGATGCCGACGCCGGGTCTGAGCATCGCGGGAATCTGGTAGCACAGGGATTTCCCGCCGCCGGTCGGCATGAGCACGAACGCGTCGCCACCGGCGATGACATGCTGGATGATGTCGGCCTGGTGGTCACGAAAGGAAGCGTAGCCGTAGATGCGGCGTAAGAGTTCGTGTTCAGCGCTGATGGCGGTCTCGTTAGTGATCATATCATGGCATGTAGCGGCAAGTCAGCAATGCGGATCATGTCCGGCTGTTCAGCGAATCCGGCGGGAGAAACGGAACGGTCGGCAGTGCGGCGGCCCAATTTCGGCCCCCATGAATGGGTTCATCGTTGCTCCTTCTTGACGATTCGTGAAGAACTGATTACGGTCCTCATTTTTATCGTACCACGCCGCTTACGATGCAGCTTCGCTCATTTACTTATCCTTGCGAGGCACCTGACAGCATCGTCCTGATATAGCTATCCTGGTCTTCTTCCTGAAACAGGACATGCCGCGCCTGCATTTCGGTCTTCTCCATGCCCCATAACATCCTCATCATGGCGGACGCGGTATTTGAGATGATGAACGACTCCAGCCGTACGTTGGCGTCCCCGAGGCGTTGCTCGATCTCCTTGATCGTTGCGTAAAATTGGATCTTGGGGTCGCTCGGTCCGAGGTTTCGAATGCCTTTGGGGTCCACGAAGATGACATGCTGTTTGCCGTCCGCGAGCAACCAGAGGATGAAGTCGGGATAAAAGTTTCCAGCCTCGAAGAAGCCGACTCCGCGACCTTTACTCAGGTTGCGCAGCAGGTAGAGTTCTCTTGTCGCGAAGAAGTCGGGGGTACCGTCGTGGAACGCCTTTAAATCTTCAACAAACTGGCGCTCACCTTTGTTCAACGGCGTGGGACTGATCTCGACAATATTGGTGTCCAGGTAGAGTAATGGCTCATACAGGTGCTTGCCGAACCAGATAGCCTTCATGCCCCGGAATTCCCAGGGTTTCAAGTCGCCTTGCTGGATCGCGGCCTTGAGCACACTGAGTTTGGCGACGATCTCTTCCTGGGACTGGTCGATCAGTATGCGATAGTACCCCTCTTCCGGTGATTCCTTCCCACCCAGGAAGTTCGGGTCATCGCTCTCCAGGTCTCGGTATTCCAGATGCGGAAGTTCCCACTCCCGCTTGCGGAAGGTGTAATAACGCTCGGTATACTTTTTTAACAATGAGACGGCGATCTCTTCCCACAGCCGCACCTTCTCGTATGTGTCGAAGGCCAGTTCTTCCGCTGGTATTTGCAGGCGGTACCAGCTCTGATCGGCGAGTAGCGTTTCAATGCCCCGGCGCGTCAGGTTGAGGTTATACCAGCCGCGTTCAGCCTTGAACCGTTCAAGTTCGAAGTAAAGACGGTCGATGTCAAGAACCGCCACATGCCGGGCGCTCAAGTGCGTCTCATTCGGTGCGGCATCAGCATCGCCGCCAACCAGGCCGCCTGATTTCATTGCCTGAATCTTCGGGTACCAGTTGAGCACTAACCGGTTCCTTTGCAGATATTCGGTGCTTGGATCACGCACGGGGTCCGGCTTTGCTAATGTCGGTACCGGCGCCAGTTTACGAAATGCGTCGCCAAACTCTGTGCTCACGCCGTTAATGGTCTTCTTGAGGCGGATCGTTTTGAGTTTCTGCGTGCCGAGGTGATTGATGACCGGCAGCAGGAATTCAATACGGTCGTCGTTGGTGGGCAGGCCTTCTTCTTCCAGGAAGTCGCGGAACTGTGCCATGTAGTCCGCATGAATACCAAAGATACCGAGCGTTTCCAATATGCCGATATGCCTGGGGCGTTCGACGCCTTCGGGAAGTTGTGCCATGCCGCTGCGTTTGAGGCTCATGTCGAAGCCCTTGAGGCGCACGCCGCGCCCGAAAAGCTGTATGATCTGCGCGCCTTCACCCTTGCCGACATTCATTAGTCCCATGGTGGAAACACGCCAACTGCTCCACCCCTCGGTGAACTTTTTCGAGCCGATCAGCAGATTCACCGGCGAGTGCGGCTTATTGATCTCGTGGAAGAGGGAACCTGCGAACTCCAGATCACCCGTAGTCAGGCCGTGTTCTTCGCACAGCTTCACCAGCTTGGCATCGTCGCCCACGTTGATAACACCGAAGGCTTCGTTCTCGGAGCCTAGGCGCAGCGCCACTTCGCCGGTCGCTCCCTTCAGGTTTTCGACATAGAGCTGGCCTCCGCCCGGCGCGTTGAAAACCGTCGCGAGCGTTTCGTCGAAGATTTGCGCCGCGGTAAGGCCGCATGTGTTGAGATATTTGAATCGCTCAGCAAACAGGTTCTTCCCCTGCGCGGTCACCAATCCCTGATTCAGGACGTGATCGATCCGTTGGATGCTTGCCGGTTTGTCTGCCACATAGCGGGACAGGAACTGCAGGATCTCCACGATGTCCGACGCATCTCGCGTGGCTAACGTCGCCGTCACACTTCCACCGACGAAGATCCATAACGGCTGCTCGATGTTAAACGGCCGGAAGGTAACGCCCTGTTCGCGGTAAAGGCGCTGCTGCTGAAAGAAGGATAGCAGACAGGCCACCAGGTACAATTCGAGGTGGTTCTGCTGCGTGTCCTCATCCAGGTTCAGAATCTGGTAATCCTTGCCGAAACCATCGTTGTAGAAGTAGCGGTATGAATAATCGAACAACGTGCTCTTGGCATACAGCTCGGTGAGTCCGGGATTACCCTTGACCGCCTGCCCGAAGGTGGCCGAATACTCGAACGAGAAGCCCTTCTCACAGAGCGCGTTGCGATATTTCATCCACGCGCCGTCTTCGCCACCGCTGGCGCCGCGGTGCCCTTCGTCTACCAGCACCAGATTATTACCCTCGAAGGCGTCGATAGCGATGGTTTTGTCGCCCATGTCCTCGCGGAGTTTGGTGATCTCCAGGATTTCGACGGCACGCCCGGTGAAGAGTCCACGCCCGTCCTTGTTGAACATCTCGGCGTCGATGCCTGCTGCCTGGAACTCGCGCAGGTGCTGCAGCGATAATCCTTCGTTGGGCGTCAGCAGCAAGATGCGGTTCAGCTCACGTTGCCTGCCGTGCTTTTCGAGATAGAATTGGTACTGGAGGATGTTGGCGTGCATCACAAACGTTTTGCCGCTGCCGGTGGCGCTCCAATAAGCCAGTTTGTTCAGTTGCGACCAGGCTTCCTCGGTCGTGCTGAATGGCGCAATCTGGTCGGCTTCGGCCTTGTCCACGTTGTAGGCGGCCACCTGGGTATTGAGCGCCGCGAGTAACGCCTGGGGAGCGCGGAAGTAGCGGTCGAGGTAGATCTCGGTGAAGAGCAACGTCAGGTACTGGAAGTATTTCCAGACGATCGGCTCTTCGCCGCGCATGATCCGCCGCTCGTTTAAGCGCAGCGTGTGCCGGACGATGTTCTGATCGTATTCCAGCAACAACTCGGTCGGTAGCTGCGTCATGTTGAACAGGTGGGCCGTGAGCGCATGGTGGAAGTGGTGCACGTTGTTCTCGTCCAGCCCTTCCAGCGCCTCATTACGCAGATGCTCGGCCAGGTCCTCAAAGCGTTTCACGTTGAATAACGACAACAACCACTGGTTGAGCACCAGCTTGTAGATGAACGGCACCTGCGGCCGACTGCCGGCGCGGCCACGCGGTATGGCATTGGAGAATAATGAAGCCGTGGCGGCATTCTTCTTCGGGCGTCCTCGGGGCATCACGCGCCCTCCATTTCGAACATGCGCAGGAAGAAGTCCTCTTCGATCAGCCGCACCTTCCAGGTATCGTCTGGGGTCTTCAGGTTTTCCAGATTGTTGCCGCCGTTGACATAGATAAGGTCAAACTCGCTGTCTCTGGACGAATACCCCTGCCGGGTGAACCATTCGTCAAGCACCAGGTTGTCCTGCTCCGGCTCGCCGGTGAGTTTCCTCCAGATGATCAGCGCTTTCCGGTCATCGGGCGTGGCGCCGGTGATGGAACGGAACCAGTAGGGGCCGTCGGCGTCCTGTTTGAGTCGACCTTGCATGCGCAGACGCTGCTCGCTGTCCCGTTCGAATGTGGCAGCGAAAATCTGCGGGACGGCGATGTGCCGGACGGTTAGGCCGATCAGCCAGTTGAACGTCTCCAGCAGATCGACATTCACCTCGCGGCTTTCGTCCGAACCGGGGCGTTTGACCTTCAACCGATATGCGGTGGGGTCGGTGAAGGCCTGAATATTGAGCAGCGACTGGCTGCCGCGCGTCTCAACATTGAGCAGGTAACGCAGCAGATATTGCTCCCGCAAGCCGTCCGCTCCCTGTGCTTCGGAACTGTCAAGCAGGAGTTGTTGCTTATCGGTACGGCGCATTTCCAGATTGTTGAGCGTATCTTCGTAGGATTCAAGGCGGATGACCTTGACGATACGCGGGCTGCGCTCGGTTTCCTCGGGCGTGACCAGGCGCTTGGGCTTGCCGTCCTTCCACTCCGGCGTGAAGGTAACCTTCTTAATGCGCGGCAGCAGGACCGTGTCGAAGTAGTCGCCCATCTCGACCAGGATGAACTTACGCCGTCCGCCGTCTCCGCGGTTTAGGTTGATGATGGCGTGGCCCGTCGTCCCGGAGCCAGCGAAATAGTCAGCGACAACACCAGTGGTATTACCGTTTAACGCAGCATGTATGCAGTCACGTACTGTGTATAACGACTTGGGATATGATGCGGATGCTTTTGGCACTATATGGTTCAGCAATTGCGTGCCGTGATTGTTTGCAGAGTAACGAGCATCAACCCAATTGGACTTGTAGTTGAATGTCTTTTTGAGTCGTTTGATGTCAATTACACCTCGGCGCTCAAGTATATGTATTTTGAGTTCGTTCTTAATGCCTTCAACAGTATCTCGTGCAAAGCGCCATTTCCGCTCAACACCAGTTGGATCCACAGGATAGACTGCGATTGTTTCGGCATCGGCTCTCTCGTTAACAGCTGGATGGAAGTCTGGTGGACAAACATCCCCGAAGCCAACGATTTCTTGGCCGCGAACGAAGACGGGATAAAAGCAGTTCTTTCCGGCCGTCCGCAAAGATTCTTCTCCTGTTACATCGCGAAAGTTACGCTCATCCCACTCCGCTTGATCCTCGCGTTCCTGTTCGGCAATGAAGCGCCCAGGTGCTCTGTGCATGAAGTAGGCATATTCGTGGGTAAATGAGAAATTATCTCCCTGCTGTCCAGATGGGTTGTGATTAACTACTATGCAGTCTTTGGTTAGTCCAGGGAAATGCTGGGACAGTAATTGTCCAAGGCGTTCTTGCTCAACTTCGTCGATGGCTATGACAAAGGTAGCTGAATCTTTCATAAGCGAGTGAGCTGCACCAATACGGTCATCGATCAAAGCCAGCCAACTAGAGTGTTTGTAGTCGTTCTTATATAAGATCTCGAGGGTGTCCCGCGCGTAGTTGAAAGTTGAGATAGAGACCGGTGGCTCTCTCCGGGGGCATCTGGTAAGATGTCTCCTGGGTACCAACCAGAAAAGGAGAGAACCACCATGCAGCAAGTGTA
>Ga0172368_10006536_pt1 | contig 12498 bp, 9 predicted proteins | sample Lak11m_FD_114540 | JGI IMG/M metagenome (GOLD analysis project Ga0172368, IMG submission 114540) | Freshwater microbial communities from Kabuno Bay, South-Kivu, Congo - kab_022012_11m | ecosystem: Environmental > Aquatic > Freshwater > Lake | place: Democratic Republic of the Congo: South-Kivu...
CCGTCGTTCAACGATAGATCACGATCGGGGATCAATAGATCAGGATCGATCTCCAGTTTCCCGCCCAATCCCTGACAATCAGGACAGGCGCCATGGGGTGTGTTGAATGAGAAGGTTCGCGGTTCGATCTCCGGCAATACAGTTCCATGTTCAGGACATGCCAGGTGTTCGGAAAAATGCAAGTCTTTTCCCACGCTGGCCTGATTCCCTTCCGAAGGCGGTGAGAACCGGGCAGAAAGCTCTTCCATCTCACCATTGCCGACCTCGCCTGGATCCTGAGGTGGGTTGAGCCAATGCAATGTGATGTAGCCTTCGCCAAATTTTAGAGCCGTCTCGACCGAATCCGTCAGGCGGGATCGGGCAGAATCAGCTTCTGATGGGTCATCATATTCGCGCAGCGCCAGCCGATCCACGACTGCTTCGATCGTGTGGATTTTGTAGCGATCCATCTGGATCTCATCTTCTAATTCGTGCAGTTGACCATCGATGCGGACGCGCACGAAACCAGCCTTGCGGATTTCTTCCAGCACAGCCTGATGGGTGCCTTTGCGGCCGCGTACCAATGGCGATAGCACAAGCAATCGCGCTCCTTGCGGAAGCTGCTCAATGGCCTCGACAATCTCCTGGGCGGATTGTTTGGCCACTTCGCGCCCGCATACCGGGCAATGCGGAATGCCGGCTCGGGCGAAGAGCAGACGCAGGTAATCGTATATCTCGGTAACCGTACCGACAGTCGAACGCGGGTTATGAGAAGCCCCTTTTTGATCGATGGAGACAGCCGGGGATAAGCCTTCAATATAATCCACGTCCGGCTTTTCCATTTGCCCCAGGAACTGGCGGGCATAGGACGAGAGCGACTCGACATAGCGCCGTTGGCCTTCAGCAAAGATGGTGTCAAATGCCAGCGATGATTTTCCCGATCCGGATAGACCGGTGATCACGACAAATTTATCGCGCGGGATTTCAACGGTGATGTTTTTCAGGTTGTGCTCGCGCGCGCCGACGACTCGAATAACGTTTTGGGTCATAAGTACATCCGTAAATATTGGGTCAGTTGCTTAATAATCGTTGCTGCCGAAGAAATTCGCGCTGGTATAGGTCAGACCAGAATTATAGCACATTTGTTTTTAGAATTTACGTTCGATTTGGTGAATCGCTCAAAAATAGATACCCTCGCATCTGGCAAACTCATTCAACGCGACGCGAGGCATGATTATACCAATATCTTTTCCATCCCTGGATGAGTGGTTGATCTACGTGTTTCGGTTATTTAACCTGATAAATCCTGCTGGTGGAAAACAAACACATCCAGCATCAGGCTGACGCGCAGCTTCTTCGGAAGCGGCGTTCCCTTTGGGATTTCTAGCCGAACCGAGCGCAGGTCGCCTGCTGAATCCGTCCGGGCAGAGAGCAAGGCATGGTAGTCCAGCGATACCGCTTCAAGGGTCTCAGCGTCGTAAAGCGCCAGTCCGGGGCGATGACTGTCAAGGGGATAGCTCGCTCCTGCCTCCAAATGGAAGAACGCCTGGACAGAACCATCGGCATCCCGCCTTGGGGAGTGATACTCCAGGCTGCTCAGGCTGATCCCATCTGGCGGTTTGTTGGCTTTGCCCGTATCTGGATATGGGCGCGTGATGTATGTCCCGGCGACCAGCATTTTCTCCCACCAGTTATTCGCTAACCCGGCAATGACAAGATATGGACCAAACGTCGGGATCGAAAGCGCTTTCGTATCTGCAAATGAGGTCATCCCCGGCTGCGCCACCCGATTGGCGTCCATGCGACCACGCAACTCAAACAGATTAAACGGGATTGGAATGCCGGTGATAGCCATATTGAAGCGCCGATTGGAAAGAATGAAATCGCTGTTCTGGTAACGCCCGCTGAGCGGGAGCGTGAAATCGGAATCTGGGTGAACAACCAAAACACCCGCCTCGTCAATTTTCGCCCCGATCGCCCATAATAGCAGGTTTCCCTGTCCGTTGATATCGGGAGGAGTGAGCGCAACCAATCCGATGATCCAGTAAATATAGTCGAACCCGAGCTGGTTCAAGCTGGGCATCATTGGCGGAAGGGGAACAGCCGGTCTGGTCCAGACGAAAGCAGAAGTCTCGCCCTCGCCGACCTCCATCGGCATGGTTGGGAGGTTTGGTTCTGCCGCCCGAAAATGGAAACTGCTTTCAAACCGACCAGCAAACTTTCCACCCAGGGACAAATTCCCAATTCGCCAGCCGCCGGTATAATAGCGGCCTTTCACCTCGATCCGATAGGTCTCGCCAGGCTTGAGAAATCCATCCGGGCGGATATAAATGTATTTTCCATCGCCAGAATGCTCCAGGCTAAACGGGAAATCCGGGTCAACAGTGACTTGAAGAGCGTCTTTTGGTTTCCCAATCGGGTTGTTATACAGGCGCGCCGGCAGTGACTGGCCAGCCTGGCGAACAACCAATCGCAAGGCGATCTGCGTTGCAGGCGTGAGCTGGTCGGGGAACCTTGGGCCCGCATTCCCACCTGGCGATACATAATACAAACCGGTGAAATCCGCTGGCATGTCGGTCTCCGTCAGGCAGCGCGGATCATCTTTCGCAATCAGCGGGTAATCGTATGGCACATACGTGACGAAACCATGCTCGCCGCCGATATAGATTCCTCTTTCACCCAGGGCCGGCGACCCATTCAGGTCATTTCGGTCGCGCAGTTCAGGATCATCCGGGGTGGCGTCATATGCCCAGCGCAGGCTGCCATCGATCCCATTCAGTGCATATAATCGTCCGCTTCCGTTCCCAAAGTAGATAATCTCATCGCCTTCCGGGCTTAGCCCCACAGCCGGGGATGAGCGGATCGGAGCGCCGGAGTCGAATTTCCAACGCAATGTTCCATCTGGCCTCACAGCGTACATACTGCCATCCGCCGAGCCGAAATAGATCGCGCTGGTCTGTCCGGAATCATCCGCTCCCAGTCCAGCCGAGCTATAAATGTGGTCGCCGGTCGGGAATTTCCAGATCACCTTGCCCCGCTCCGGATGGATCGCGTACAGGTTGCTGTCAAATGAGCCGATATAAACCGTTCCATCTGAACCGATTGCAGCCGACGCGGCGATGAACCCAAGCGTGCGCTTGCGCCATAACTCCTTCCCTTCTGTTGATACACGCCGAACGAAGGTGTCTAATGAGCCCCAAAAAATGGCCCCGTCTGCCCCAAACGCTGCTTGCGACCAGCTATTGCTATTGGTGCTGTAGGTCCATTTTAAGGATCCATCCGGGCGAATGGCGTAGTAATTGAAGTTGGTATTCCCGGCATAATAGGTCCCATCTGTGCCGATAGCCACATTGCCTTCGAACCAGCGGTTGTAGCTCACGCCGGGACGTTCTTCGGCCTCGAATTTCCAGATCAAACGCGGCCCGGTCTGGTCAGTATCATCCAGACCCATGTGATACATGGAACCGTCTCCAGAAATAAAAGTGATGGTAGCGCACCCTTTTTCAGGATCGAACCGCCCCAGCGCCGCAGCCGAATCGATGATCTCGCCTGTCTTGAACTTCCACTTCAGCGAGCCGTCCGGTTGGATTGCGTAAAAATAATGGTCCCCTGATCCAACATAGACTACCCCCTGCCCATCGATGACCGGCGTGGAGAACACCCCCTTTCCGGTCTCAAAGCTCCAGGGCAAGTCGCCAGAATAATGCGCCCGGATCGGACTGCGGCCGGAATTGCGAGGATCGCGGCGGAAAGTCGGCCAGGGAGAATCGAGGGGGACGGGAGATTCGTAGAGAGTTTCCATCTTCCTTTACCTTATATGGCTTTATTCAGAAATCATCCAATAGGATATTCGATGGGAGCTTGCTTTCAAGTATATCACTCCGCTAGATGTAAAATGGTAGAATCCTGATGGGAGCCTGTTTCTTACAAACACACGCGAAGGGTGATTCTGATCACCGAAAAGATATTGATCGGTCTGGATATCCACACCATTGGAGGATTAATGGGCTTTTTCAAAAAAATCTCCCAAATTTTCGGATCTAGCGGTCGGCCAGATTCATCATCCTATTGGGTTGCAGTCAAATGCAACCGCTGCGGTGAGCAGATCACCGCTCGGATTGACCTGCGTAATGACCTGAGCATTGAATATGGCGAGGGCAATTCCAGCCCGACCTTCTTCTGTCGAAAGCTGCTGATTGGCGAGGGCGGACGTTGTTTTCAGCGCATCGAAATTGAGCTGACCTTTGACACAGATAAATATCTGATCAACCGGGAGATAAGCGGCGGTCAGTTCATTAATGAATAACCTGCCGATTATCGCGGCAGGTTATTCATTAATGAAAAAAAAATAAATTACAGGGGAAGATAGAGTAACTCTGCAGTAGTAAAATCGAAATCGTTTAGATCCAGGATTTCGATTTCTTTTTCTGCCAGGATGGCGTGTAACCAGGCTTCGACTCGCTCCTTATCATCCGAGTTTATTTTGCCCAACACTGCAATGGTACATGAGTCAAGGCAGATTGAAAAAGAAATCGTTTCCTGAATATCATCATCCTCAGATGCGGATCGGATGAGGGTAAAGCGATGCTCTGGATCGAATAATTTCTGATGGGATAACTCATCGATCAACTTCTGACCTTCGCGCCAAATCGTCATGCGGTTAATACTGACGCCCAGGTTCTCGAAGATTTCCTCAACATCCCGGGTGCTCACTTCCATTAACCATAATAACGCGGCTAACCTGCGGATACGCACAGATATCTGTGATCGATCCACTCCTTGCGGATAATAACGAAAAGTACGGTTGCATTCGACGCAATAGAATCGAAAAACCACTGCGTTGATTGGCCTGGTATCATACACGTTACGGGTTCCAGACCCCCAACGCCGCATGGTGGTACAACCGCAATATGGGCATATGACAGGGTGCCCATTTTGCGTATTCTCCACTTCGTTCAGGCACAAGACAATTCCGTTCATGCCCTGATTATAAGTGATGTTGAAGCACGTAGACCTAACAGTTTCTATAGGTTGTGGATATGATCCGATATCTCAGGATTGACTTTCGGCGTCAACCTGATCTAACTGATTTGCCAGGATGTTCTGCTTGACTTGCCGAAAAACAAGTTTTTCGGTCTCTTCATCGACTTCCACAACGATGGTATCGCCTTCCGAAAATTGCCCACTGAGCAAACTCACTGAGAGCGGGCTTTCAACGTGTTTTTGCAAGGCTCGCCGCAACGGGCGTGCGCCGAAAGCAGGATCAAAACCCTCCTTCGCCAGCCATTCGCGGGCTGGCGCGGTCATGTCCACACTTAAACCGCGCTCTTTCATCCGTTCTTGAACCTCATTCATCTGCAAGTCCACAATCTTGCCCATCTGCTCGAGCGTCAGGGGTGAGAAGGTGATGATCTCATCGATTCGGTTTAGGAATTCAGGCCGGAAAGCGCCTTTCAAAGCTTTTTCGATCTTTTCGTGTTCTAGCCGTTCCTCGCTATCATTCCGGTTCTGTAAAAATCCCAGGCTGCCCGATCTGCGTACATATTCTGTGCCAAGGTTGCTGGTCATGATCAGCACACAGTTGCGGAAGTCAACCGCCCGGCCTTGCCCATCGGTCAGGCGACCATCATCCAGGATCTGCAGCAATGCATTCCAGACTTCTGGATGCGCTTTTTCAATTTCATCGAACAAGATCACCCGATAAGGCCGACGGCGAACTGCTTCTGTAAGCTGACCGCCTTCTTCATAGCCCACGTATCCTGGAGGCGCCCCGAACAGGCGCGACACCGTATGCTGCTCGCGGTATTCGCTCATGTCAATCCGCACCAGCGCGTCCTCGTCATCAAACATGAACCATGCCAGCGCCTTTGCCAGCTCCGTCTTGCCGACTCCAGATGGGCCAATAAAGATAAATGAACCGATAGGCCGATCCGGGTCTTTTAAACCAGAGCGCGCCCGACGGATGGCATCCGAGATCGCCCGGATCGCCTCCTCCTGACCGATGATCCGTTCATGCAATCGGTCTTCCATCTGCAGCAGCTTTTCGGATTCGGTTTCCATCATCTGGTTGAGCGGGATACCTGTCCACTGCGCCACCACCTCTGCAATATCGCCGGAATCTACCATTTCATCCAGTTCATGCTCAGATTCCCAATGATCGCGCAGTTCGCTGAATTCGGTCTCCATGCGCAGTCGCTCGGATTTCTTCTGCGCGGCTCGTTCGTAATCACGTTCTTGGCCGGCCTGTTCCTCCTCTGCGGCCAGCCGATCGATCTCCGTCTTCCTGGCTTTTAATTCCTGTGGCAGGGAGTAGAGCGCCACTCGTAGCTTGGCTGCCGCCTCATCGATCAGGTCAATCGCTTTATCCGGTAAACGGCGCTCGGTGACATAGCGCGATGAAAGCCGCGCCGCATCCACCAGCGCCTGGTCCGAGAAGCGCACCTTATGGTGAGCCTCATAACGATCGCGCAGACCGTGCAGCATTTGAATGGTCTCATCCACGCTTGGCTCTTCCACATACACCGGCGCAAACCGGCGCTCGAGGGCTGAGTCTTTTTCAATGTATTTATGATATTCATCCAGGGTTGTCGCGCCTACACACTGCAATTCGCCGCGCGATAGAGCCGGCTTGAGCATATTTGAGGCGTCCATTGCGCCCTGGGCTGCGCCAGCCCCTACCACTGTATGCAATTCGTCGATAAACAGGATCACCTCGCCCTCAGCCCGTTGGACCTCCTCAAGGGCTGCTTTAAGCCGCTCCTCAAACTCGCCGCGGAAGCGCGAACCGGCGATCATCGCTCCCAGATCAAGGGCTAAGACTCGTTTGCCCGAAAGGATCTCGGGCACATCATTGGTGGCAATTTTCTGGGCTAAGCCCTCTACGATGGCTGTCTTGCCTACGCCCGCCTCGCCAATTAATACCGGGTTGTTCTTTGTCCGCCGACAAAGGATCTGGATGACCCGCAGAATCTCCGTATCGCGCCCAATCACCGGGTCCAGTTTGCCTTCCCGCGCCATCTGGGTCAGGTCGCGCGAGAAACGTTCCAGGGTGCGATAGCGCGTCTCGGCCTGTGGGTCGGTCACGCGCTGACCTCCCCGGATTTGCTGCACGGACTCGTAGACGCGCTCGCGCGTGACGCCAGCGCCTTCAAGCAACCGGGCCGCAGGCGTACTGCGCTCGCTCAAAATAGCCAGAAAGATATGTTCGGTTGAGATGTATTCGTCTTTCAGCCGGTTGGCCTCTTCATTGGCCAGGTCGATAATGCGCTTGACCCGCGGGGTAATAAAAATTTGACCTGCTCCACCCCCGAAAATATTCGCCTTAGGACTGGTGCGCAAAATATAATCCAGGCGCTCGGTTAATGCTGTCGTATCCACTTTTAGATACTCCAGGATTTGAGTGATCACCCCTTGCGGTTGCTCGATCAGCGCGAGCAGAATATGTTCTGTATCGATCTGATTATGACCATAACGTTGAATAATCTCGGCTGCCCTCTGTGCAGCCTCCTGGGCCCGCTCGGTAAATCGGTCAAATCGCATCATAGTTTGTTCCTTCCTTCCATCTGGTCCGGCAGCAAAAACAACAATAGACCTTTGCTCTTTGATCGGTCGCCAGGCTACAGTTAAAGTAAATTCTTGAATAAAGTCGTGAAAATTATAACACCGGCTGAATTAACCATATATCCCTGCAGCGTTAGAAATACGTATGAAATTGGAGTTGACCTATCAAAATTGAACCAGGTTCGTGTTACCGTACAGAAGATGTAAGCAATATTTCAGTGGTCGTCTGGGAAACGGGTGGCGTGAATGAACCCGGAGGCATTTCGGTTTGTTCCAAAGTTGGGGTCCAGTTTGCGGTGATCGTTGGCGTCAAAGTAATCAATTGTAAATATACCTTTGGAATCCAACCGATGCGACCTTCTGCATCCTGAACTTCAATCCAAACCAATCCATCCACAATTTGCTCGCCGTATAATACAATCAGAATTTGGCCCGATTGCAAGAAGCCGATCTCTGGTCCTCCTGGAAACTGGAGCAAACGCATGCCTGGGATGGCGGTCTTAAATGCTTTTGCAATCGCAGGCGTTGGCGTCGATGTCGGGGTAGCAGTATCGGTTGGGGATGGGGTAGGTGTAAATGTCTCTGTGGGTGTTGGCGTATGGGTCGCCGTTGGAGTGGAGGTAGATGTGCGGGTTGGGCTTGGGCCGGATGTGAAGGTAAGCGTCGCAGTTGGCGTTGGAGTGGGCGTAGGGGGGATCAGCGGATCCAGGCGTGCAGCAAATACCTGGCTGATGGCTATCGCCACTGGCTGTTGCAACCGGTTGGCAATTTCTTCCTGTAATGCCACACTATCCGCATAATTCAAAGCTTTCAAAGTGCGGATAACGATATCAATACTGATCGTGTCACCTTGCCGGGTCGAGTTCCACTCAGATAACTCCACCCCTTTAATTTTCTCGACTTCTTCTCTTAGAACCGATTCGACTAACCGATTCTCGTTCGCACTCTTGAATAACTGGTAACTGAAATAACTGAGCGAACCAAGTAAGATCATAGTGATCAGAGCTGAAATCAAGAGACTACGCGGCAAGCGTTTGTTCCGGCTAAGGAGCGGACCGCTAAAGCCTAACAATAAAAAGACAACTGATGCGGCGAAAGCAATCGTAAATGTATTGGTGACGAATAAAAGAGTTGCTCCACCAGCTATTTCCCAGCGGCCCATTGCAAGACCTATTCCAATGGTACAGAGCGGGGGCATTAAAGCGGTGGCAATTGCAACGCCAGGTAATGCAGCAGAGATATTTGGCATGGCAATTGCAAACGCAGCCGCGATTCCACCAGCCAGCGCTACTCCGAGATCGATAGGCCCTGGCTGGGTGCGAGCCATGATTTCTGAAGGCAATTCGAGAAGCACAACAAATGGTAAATAGCGGTTCAGTAAAGCGATCAGGAATGACATTAAGACCGCTAACAACGCCCCACGCACAATCGCTGAGGAGGCGTCACGCAAAGTTCGCTCATCACCCGTTATTGAGGCCAGTCCGATCCCGATAATTGGCGACATCAAAGGAGCGACGAGCATCGCGCCGATGATGACCGCCGCCGAATCTACCAAAAGCCCTTGAGTAGCGATGATGCACGAAAGCACCACCAATAAAAAGAAACCAAAATCTGGACGTGAGGCTTCCCGCAATTGCACTTGAACTTCGCCGCGCCGCTCTGGGCTTAACGGCTTGATCCAGCGCCTAAAAAGGAAATAAGTGATACGCACTCGCCAGGTAGAGCTTTTGGAGTGATTCTGTTTTTCCATGGTTGTCTTATGTTTTATTGTAATCGAACACACCTCTTATGAGTATGAATACCCAGGAATTCCTTTTCAAAACGAGAACGATCAAATCCAACATTTTTTAATTGGGAACTCTCACAAGTGATCCATCGTCTATGGACGCCAACTAAGAAACCCGTTAGATGTCACAAAAAGATGAGGAGAAAAGAATGAAAACCAAGACCCTTTCAATCGGATTTACTGTATCCACTATTGCCATCCTGGCGGCCGTCGCGCTGCTTTCCGGCTGCGCCAGCCGCGCCTTTGCTCAAACCGAGACGCCTGCCAGCGTTGAGCAGCCTGTCCGTACGGTGACCGTGAGTGGGAGTGGTAAAGTTTACCTGACTCCCGATATCGCTTATGTCACTATTGGTGTTCACACCGAAGGCTATGACGCCACCAAAGCCGTTGCAGAAAATAACCAGAGCGCTCAGGAAGTCATCGATACGCTCAAAGCGATGGGCATTGACTCAAAGGATATCCAGACCACAAACTTCAGTATCTATCCACAGCAGGAATATGATACCGATGGCAAGCCCACCGGCGAAATCAAGTATGTGGTTGATAATTCGGTCTTTGTGACCGTACGCGATCTGGGCCAGATCGGCGAAGTGCTGGATGAGACCGTCAAGTCCGGCGCGAACTCGATCAGCGGCATCCAATTCGACGTGGCCGATAAGACCGCCGCCCAAGCGGAGGCGCGCAAAGCCGCTGTCATCAACGCTTCGACCAAAGCCCAGGAGCTGGCTGAAGCAGCCGGCGTGACCCTCGGACAGGTTATGACGATCAGCGAATCCACCAGCGGCGTCCCAACCCCGATGTATGACGTGCGCGCTTCTGTCGCCATGGCTGAAAGCTCCGTCCCGGTAGAAGCGGGTCAAATGACGTTGATGATCGAAGTGAATATCGTCTACCAGATTAAATAGTGGTATAACTCAACCCATGCAGGACGCGATCTCCTTCGAGCCTGACCGCCGCATGGGTCTTATCTTCCATATCATCAGTATAATCCTGCTGGCCCTGCTCGCTCTCGGCGGGCAATGGCAGGCAGCCCGAGCCAATATCAGCCCGATGTCGATCTTTAACATGCTGCCTGTTCTGGCAGCTGCGATTATCGGGCCGATATTGGCTTATCGCATCTACGCCCTTCGTTCTGCAGTTTACACCCTTGAACGGGATGGGATTCACCTGCGCTGGGGGTTGCGCAGCGAGGATATCCCGATGAATCAGGTTTTGTGGGTTCATCCGGCAGCTAACCTCTCCGCCCCTCTTCCGCTGCCGCGACTGCGTTTTCCGGGCGCGGTTGTGGGAAAACGGAGCATCCCTGGAGATGGAGAGATTGAGTTTTTGGCATCCGATGCGCGCCGCTTGCTGCTGATTGCTACCGAACGCGGCGGATTTGCCATCTCCCCGGCCGATCCGGAGCGATTCTTACAGGCCTATCAGCGTTTCACCGAAATGGGGTCGTTCACATCGCTGACGCCCCGCTCGGTATATCCGGCCTTCCTGCTTAAAACAGTCTGGTCATCGCCTTTCGCCCGTGCGCTGCTGCTGATCTGCTTCACGCTCAACCTGGCATTACTGGCCTGGGTGGGTTTCGCCATGCCTGGGCGAGAGGCGTTCCACCTGGGCTTTCGTCCAGATGGCTCTCCAGGCGACCTGATGCCGGCTGCGCGCCTCTACCTTCTGCCGCTCCTCAATGCTTTTTTTCTTCTGATGGGCGTTTTGGCAGGCTTATTTTTCTTCCGACGTGATGAGAGCCGCCCAGTTTCCTATTTGCTTTGGTCTGTTAATGCCTTCACTTCGCTTTTATTTTTATTTGCGGTTCTTTTTATTCTGCGCGCCGGGTAGGCTTTGAAATGATAAAATGAGAAAGTTATCCACAAGTCCACGGGCTTTATCCACAGTATTCTGGTACTTATCCACTTTTTTTCAACGGCGAGGATTATGCAGCTAATCATAGGGATCTCTCTGGGTATTCTGATTGCAGCCCTGGCGTGGAAAGCCGGGGCGTTGAACCGCAGCGGAGCGGCAGCAGCAGCCGTCAGCGGCGGCCTGGTCTTTGGATTAGGAGGTTTGCCCTGGGCGACTCTCCTGTTGACCTTTTTCATTTCATCAAGCGCATTATCCCGCGCTTTCTCGAAGCGCAAGTTGGCTTTAAGTGAAAAGTTTTCCAAGGGGCATCAGCGTGACTGGGGGCAGGTTCTCGCCAATGGCGGGCTGGGCGCCCTGCTGGTCATTGTACATACCTTACTACCGAACGAAATCTGGCCCTGGGTCGCTTTTAGCGGGGCGATGGCTGCTGTCAATGCCGATACCTGGGCGACTGAGTTAGGTGTGCTCAATCCATCCGCCCCACGCCTGATCACAAACGGGCAACAGGTCGAGCGCGGAACTTCCGGAGCGATCAGCCTTTGGGGCAGCCTGGCTGCGCTGGGTGGGGCTATGCTGGTCGGAACCTCTGCTATCTTGTTTCGGGTGGGCGCAGTTCCCATCGCTTTGTTTGGATCCGTCATTTTGGGCGGTCTGGCTGGCTCCTTCTTTGATTCCTTCCTAGGAGCTACGGTCCAATCCATCTATTGGTGCCCAAACTGTCAGAAAGAGACCGAACGTTACCCGCTCCATCTTTGCGGAACACAGACGATCCAACAGCGCGGCTGGCCCTGGCTGGATAACGACTGGGTGAATTTCGGCGCTTCCGTGATCGGGGCGTTGGCAGCCGTTGTTGTGTATCTGCTCCTCGCCAGCTGATGCGCATAGATTATGACGTCGCTACAGATCGATATCTTGCCAGAAAATTGTCCCCGGAAGCATCAGCCAATAACCCCAAATGTTAAGTAAACCGACCTCCAACCAGCCTTAAACTGGCGGAGGTCGGTTTCAATATGAACCAATGGATCTAGGGGTTGATAACCACTGGCAGGAAAATCGTGTTCTGCGCTGCGCTTCCTTCCGTTGCGGTTGGCGTGCTGATGTCCGTTGCAGTCGCCGTTGCAGTCGCTGTGGATGTCGCCGTGGCGGTTGCTGTGGACGTCGCTGTCGGTATTGTAGTCGACGTGCTGGTAGCGGTTGTCGTCTGGGTCGGTGTGGCGGTTTGCGTGTTTGTCTGAGTGGGTGTTGGCGTCTCAGTGGATGTAGGAGTAGGGGTGGACGTATCCGATGGCGCAGAAGTACTCGTTGGCGTCGCTGTTTGC
>Ga0172368_10006537_pt1 | contig 12495 bp, 9 predicted proteins | sample Lak11m_FD_114540 | JGI IMG/M metagenome (GOLD analysis project Ga0172368, IMG submission 114540) | Freshwater microbial communities from Kabuno Bay, South-Kivu, Congo - kab_022012_11m | ecosystem: Environmental > Aquatic > Freshwater > Lake | place: Democratic Republic of the Congo: South-Kivu...
AGCCGCGCGGAGCGCGGCGAGGGAATTCAGTTCGAGCTATTTTAAGAATACACCGCCAGTTGGAATTTTGCAAACAAGTGCCGTTCGCCTCGCGGCGGCTTTGCCGCCGCTCGGCTAGCATTCCAAAAGGTTTTTTGGCCGAAAACGAAATGCATTTATCAATAAGGGCAAAAGAAATTTTTTAATCCAAATTTTATGAGATACATTCTTTACGCAAGGAAATCTACTGAATCGGAAGAAAGACAAGTTTTGAGTATCGAAGCTCAAATTTCTGAATTAAAAGAATTTGCCGCCAAAGAAAAACTTGAAATTGTTGCTTCGCTTTGCGAAGCCCAAACTGCCAAAGAACCTGGGCGAACAAAGTTTGCGGAAATGTTGTCATTTCTGCAAGCCGGAAAAGCAGAGGGAATAATCTCGTGGCATCCGGATCGTCTCGCCCGAAATTCCATAGACGGCGGGCAGATTGTGTATTTGCTGGACACAGGAATTATCAAAGATTTAAAGTTTCCAACATTCTGGTTCGATAACACGCCTCAAGGAAAATTTATGCTGAACATTGCCTTTGGGCAAAGCAAATACTACATTGATAATCTTTCTGAAAATATCAGACGAGGGCATCGCGCCAAACTTCGCAGAGGCGTTTTCCCCGGCTTTGCTCCACTTGGCTATCTCAACAATCACCGCACTCGCGATATTGATATTGATCCAGCAAAATCCCTTATTGTTCGCAAAGGTTTTGAACTTTACGCAACTGGAAAATATACCTTGAAACAAATCGCGAGAGCGTTGAAAGATATTGGCCTACGAAGCTACAAAGGCAATATTCTTTCGGTTTCCTGTGTCCAGCGACTTTTGCAAAATCATTTCTATTATGGAATTTTCAAATTTAAGGGCGAGATGTATCAAGGAACGCACGAGCCAATCATCACAAAGAAACTTTTTGACCAATGTCAGGAAGTTATGAAAAATCGCGGACATATTAAAACAAGAAAGACCGAGAAAACTTTTCCATTTCGCGGATTATTCACTTGTGGAGAGTGTGGATGTGCAATTACCGCCGAAACACAGAAAGGGCATAATTATTACAGGTGTACGAAAAAGAAAAGTATTTGCTCGCAAAAATATGTCCGCGAAGAAACACTAGCGGAGCAAGCGAAAAGTTTTCTCCAAAAAGTTTCTTTGCCGAGTCAAGACACCGAGAAGGTTTTGCGCGAGTTGGATAAGGACGAGCAGAAAGCAGTCGCGAGTAGCCGAGAAGTTTTGCAAAATCTAAAGAGCGAAATAACGGAAGTTGGTACAAAGCTCGACAAACTACTTTCTGCGTATCTTGATGAAATAGTTTCCGCCGAAGAATATGCCGCGCAAAAAGAGAAATTGCTCGCGCGAAAGATCGAGTGCAACGAGGAAATCAAAGAAATTGAAAACGGGGGCGTGTCTTGGCTCGAACCGGCTCGTGCGTGGGTTAAATCCTTAAATCAAGCCGAAAATCTTGTCCGGTCTGGGGATAAAGCAGAAATGACAACATTTCTAAAACAAATCGGCTCGAACCATATTTTGTTTGATAAATGCATTTCGTTTTCGGCCAAAAAACCTTTTGAAATGCTAGCCGAGCGGCGGCAAAGCCGCCGCGAGGCGAACGGCACTTGTTTGCAAAATTCCAACTGGCGGGGAGTGAGGGACGCTATCAGAACTGAAATATCCCAAAACGCCAATAAAGTTTAATATAATTTTAATTCATTGAAAATCGATAGCCACACCCCCCTCTCTCTCTTCATACAAAAAGAAACCTCTTGCGAAGTTTCTTTTTAAAGCTATAAAAATTTTAACTTATTTCTGATAACCACTAATTACTGAATCAGCAACATTATTAATCTTTTTGCCAGTATATTTTTTAAGTTCAGCTAAGCTTCTAATATGAATTAATTTACCATTATTTAAAACGTAAATTTTCTTATCAGAACCACGAAGTAAAGATCCGTCAGCATAAGTCTTTTCGCCAAGAACTTCAGGAGTATCACTTGTAACAGTTAAAATCTGTTTTCCAGCGTATTTTCTAAGTTCAGCTAAAGTTTTGATATGTTGTTTTTCGCCATTAACAATCACGTAGATTTTAACATCTCCTTTATAACGAATTAAAGTTCCATCGGCATATTTCTTTTCACCTAAAACTTGCTTAACTGGAGTTACTACGACCGAAGTAGGAGTTACTGGAGTAATTGCCGTTTCAGCTACATAAGCTCTAGAACGCTCTAACTGCTGAGTAGTAGTTAAAGAGCAGCCAATAGGAGATTGAGCAATCACGTCACGATATTGAAAGCCATTAACATTAGCTCCCCATTCGCCATAGCTCACACTAGAGCAATTGTTTACTGGGGCATAAACACTGCCTCCTCCACCGCCGCCGTAACCAAATGCAGCGGAAAAACCAAACATAGAAGCAACCACTAGTGATGCTACTGCTATGCCAGATTTAATAAAAGCCTTTTTTTTCATATTTTTTAAACTAAACTATTAGTAAATAATTACTAACTAGTAAATAATTACTAACTTTATATAAAAATTTATTAAAATATATTTAAATTATTTATACTATAATATTAGGCTAATGAATCAATTTTGTCAATAGCGATTAGGGGTTGCTTGAAAATGCCCTAAAAATTGACAAAATACCAATAAAATCGTAAAATATTTATAATACTAAATAATAAAATGAAAAAAATTAAAACTATTATAATTTTAGGCTTTATATTATCTCTAGGCCTATTTTTTAGATTTTACCATCTAGGCAATCAGTCATATTGGATGGATGAAGGCTATACTATTAATGCTGTCATTTCTGGCGCTCAAAACGGATATATTAACGGATCAAGTATTCTTGACTCTGGCGAAAAATATTTCTGCCCTCTTTATTGTTATCCAACGGCTCAAATTGCTGAATTAACAGGTCAAAATGCTTGGTCTTATCGTTTTTTAGCGGCTTTATTTGGGGCGTTTTTCATATTACTGGCCTATTATTTAACTAAAAACATCTTTAAAAACCAAAAGGCGGCCCTACTTTCAGCTTTTTTTGTGGCTTTTTCATATTGGCAAATAGCTTGGTCACAACAAGCTAGATGGTACACAATGCTAGAAGTATTTTTTTGGTTAGCTCTGCTATTATTTTATTTATTTTTACAAGCTAAAAATAATAAACAAAAAATAATTACTTTTGGTTTATCAATTCTCTTTACACTACTGGCAATCACCACCCATAAATTAGCCTATGTTTTACCAGTTATTATGTTGGTCTGGTATTTACTGGAAAATAAGCTAAGCAAGAAAAAGATTATTATTTCTGGGTTAGTCTCGTTAGTAATCATATTAGTGGCTGAATTTGGGCTAGGTCTCCATTTTATTACTAACGCCATTTCAAATATCTCTTTTAACTATAATCTTCCCTATTATCTAAGCTTCTATTTGAGAAATTACTGGCCATTTATCTTAATTGGTATTTTTGGTTATTTTAATAGTGAAAAAGAGCAGAAGAAGAAAATTGCTCTAATTGCCCTGCCTTTTTTAATTTACCTCTTATTTTTATCATTCTTTACTGACATTATTCATTACCGCTATTTATTCCACACCACCGTCGCTTTCTATATAATAGGAGCGGTATTAGCTATTGACATAATTAGCAAAATAAGGCATAGTTATTTGAAAACTATTAGCTGGTTTTTGCTTATTTTAGCCTTTTTCCTTAGTGGCCAGGGTGTGATTATTCCAAAAAGTTTCTATCTATTAGAAGCTGACGATCCAGGCCAATTTAAACGTCCATATTATGCCTATACTCCTCAACCAGACTGGAATTTAGCTTATGATAAAATTAAAGAGAATTTAAAACCAGAAGAAACGGTTATTTCCAGTCATCCGCATTTTAATAAAATATTTCTAAATCAAGCTGGCTATTGGATAAGGTATGATTACCTAGGGATGGAAGATACTAATAAAATTATTAAAAACAATAAAGAATATTACGTTAACGCTGAAGTAATAAATAATTTAGAAGAACTAAAAGAATTAACTAATAATAAGCACGGCTATATCATCTTTGATTATATGGCAATAGACGACAAAATTAGTCCGGAGATAACTAATTATATTCAAAACAATCTAAAACTATTTTTCTTTAACGAAATCAATAGCTATTCAAAAATATGGGTTTATCAATTTTAAAAAATAAAGGCGAAAAAGTTTTTAATTGGCTTAAAAAGCCTAATTATATCCTAATTATCGCCTGGGTTTTACCAATAGGAATTTTATTAACTATTCTCTACCTTAATTTTCTTCCCTTCGGATATAATAAGACTCTCACTATTGATGTCGGCACATCAGGAGATGATAAAGGTCAATTCTATCTAGATACTTCCAGAGCTGACTTAGGTAGTCGCCAAGAACTCGACGGCAAAACTTTCCGCTATCTTGATGGTCTTGCCTATGCGGTCTATAAGCCAAAAGTAGTGCTAAATAATGCTACCATTGAAGCCGCCCTAGAAGCTGATGAAGGAGTAAACTTTATTCTTCCCCCTGATTTAACTGATGTTAAATGGGATTACGAATGGGATGCTAATAATATTGCCGAGATTTTTGAGATAAAAACAATTGAAAGTGATCTATTTAAAAGATTTAGTAATGCTAAATACGAAGAAATAGCGCAAGAGATTACTATAGAAAATTTAAATAAGGAATTAGCTATTGAAGTAGAATGGCTGGCAGGCGAACAATCAGAAATTCTTAGTGGCGATGTAAACGCCTTTCATAACCAAAAAACTTTAACTGTAAAATACAAAGATGCTCAAATAGACTATAAGCTACCAGATTTCTTCTTAGGAAAAAACCATAATATATTAATAGCCTTTGAGGGCAAAAACCTTCATATCTTTGTTGATGGAATTGCCGCTGGCAAAAAGAGCTTAAAACAAGAGATAAACAAGGAGGGCAGTTTAAAGATATCTAAGGCAAGTAATACAGACAGCATTAAACTAAGAAAAGAAATAAGGCCAGAGATAAATATTAAAGATGACTGTGTCTATCTAGACGGTAAAAGCAGATTAGTGATGCCTGAGACAGCTGACAAATTTGAGGAAGGGTCATTTACAGTTTATGCTAAATGGACTCCAGAGCTAGCTAGTTCTAGTCAGCAAATAATTGGACACTTTAACTGGGAGATTTGGCAGAATGAAAAATCAGTTAGTTTTCAAGTCGGCCGCATGTCAACCTCAACCGGGAAATTTTATAAAGTTTCTTATCCAATAGAAGAAAACTTTTTCAATAAAGAACATGATCTAATTGCGATATACAATCCTATTTCCATAAATAACCAAAATGGTTATATTGAATTATTTATTGATGATGTTTTTGCTGGTCGTGAGTATTTTGCCGATGAAACAATTTGGAAAGATTATGGCAAAGAAGATTTAAGTATTGGTTGGACAACCCATAACTATGAGAGATACCCTTATTTTAAAGGTAGTATTTGTGCTGTTAAATATGCCCACAAATCATTGAATCAAAGAGAGGGAAAATTTTGGGAATTTTCTAACTTGAATGAATTTATTAAGCTTCCAATTAGAGGGAGCGGATCTCTGAGAGAGGTTCAATTAAACGTTAAAAAATAATGGAAAATTTTTTAACAAAAAACAGAAGATCTTTTACGATTCTCTTTAGGAACCTGTTTTTCTTTTGTTTATTTTTGGTACTTTTTAGTCAATATAAAATATTATCTGTTAATAAATTTATTAACAAATATTGGCTAATTTCACTAACTATTATATTTTTCTTTTTCTTTTTTTATTTTTCTATAAAAAAAAATAAAAAATTAGAAGAAAAGACAAACTGGTATGTAAAAATAATTTTTCCAATAAGCTTAATCCTAACCGTAATTGTTTCAATAAACTTAGATATAAAAAACACATTATATATATTTTTATTTAATCAAAAATTATATTTATCCATAGTCACAACTTGTTTATGGTTTTTTATCATTTTATTTAATAAACTTAATTTAGAATATAAAAATAATAATAAAAATTTATTATTTATAATTATTCTTTTCTTAGTAACTATCACAGGCTTATTTATAAGACTTTATAGAGTAGACTTTTTAACACCAGTAACTGATGAATTTTATCATCTATTAGCAGCTAAAAGGTATATGTTGCATGGTTATTACGAGTACAACAGAGCTTCATTTGTTTCTCTCTTTAGTGGCATTATTTTTTCAGCGACACAAAGCCCATCTATTTTATTAGCTAAAATACCTAGCGTGATCGCAGGCACAATAGCCATACCGTTAATTTACATCTGGGGTAAAAAAATTAATAAAGTCGTTGGTGTTGTTAGTGCCACCCTCTTAACCTTTTTACCTGTAGCCGTAGGGATGTCTCGATATATTAGGGAATATATATTCTTTTTTTCTATTTTAACGACTTATTTGATATGGCTAGATAGTACAATGGAAAAATTATTTAAAAAAACAAAGCTAAAAATAGCTTATCTAAATTTATTTATTATATTTTCTACTCCAGCAACCTACTACTTTTTTATTGAAGATTCATCTTTCGTAATTCTACTTTATATTCTATTATTTCTTTTATGTATAATAAATATAATATACGAAAAAATTAACAAAATTAAAAAATTAAAAAATAAAATATTCGGCATTTTATTTACTAAGTGGTTTCTGTCTATACCTATATTTTTGACAATTTTTATTTTTTTAGGTTTTTTATACTCGAAAGTAAGTTGGCTTTTTAATTTTAATGGTGTCAGTATTTTTAATTTGCCAAAATTAAATTATTTTAATGCTTTATTCAATCCCTCTTTTCATCCTTGGTTAGTTAATCTTACATGGTTTTCAATTTCTGATTTTTCTGTTTTTATTGTTTTTAGTTTTTTCTTGATAAGCACAGTCCATTTTATTAAAAATAAATATTACTTATTCAACCTACTTGCATTCTGTCTACTTTTTATACCTTTTTTATTATTTGCAGACAGATACTATGCCATAAGATATGTTTTTTACGCTTTACTTTTTTATACTACCATATTCTCTTGTTCTATTTACTCAATTTTTAAAATAAGAGAAGTATACAAAAATAAATTTACCAAAACAATTTATATAGTAGTTGTTGTTATATTTGTGATTAACTTATTTTCACCTTTAACTATAATAAAAAATTTACAGAATGAAAAAATAGGAGAAACTGACCCGAGTAAAGAATTGCTATCATATAACTACCCAGAGTTATTTAAAAAGCTAGAAAATATTGGATTTAATGATGGCGACTTTATCATAACCTCAGATGGCATAAGCAATGCTTTATCATATTATCTTGATAATTATTCTTTCATTGAGAATCGCAATGAACATCCCTTAGTTAGATTTCAATATAAAAACAGTAGCGGAAAATTAATTCCATTAAATGATACAACCACCATAAATGAATACTACTATATATCTCCTTACAGCAGGCCTTGTTTTGACAATGTTTGCGACATATCAGAAGAAGATAGAATCAGAAGAATAATAGAATCTCAAAAAAAAGGCTGGATAATAATTGACAAAGACAGAAACAGAAACTGGAATAACAAAGGATTTCCGTTGAAAAATTTTACGATTGGTGAAAAAAATATTTTATACATTGATTCCATTGCTGGATATAGAGGCTTTGATATTTATAATTGGGGATATTAATTTACCAAATGTTTGATAAATTTAATCTTTAATTTATATTTATATACTAATAACAATAAGGTGCTGTAAAAAATAACACAAATTATTTTAGAATAACCAATTCCAATAAAACCATAGCTACTTATAAAGTAATAACTTAAAAAAACATTCAACGCTCCAAAAATTAACATTAAAACCATGTTCATTTTTACATGTCCAGTATAAAAAATAAAACCATTACCTATTACGTCAGCAACTTTCTGAAAAATAAAAACAATCAGAAGGTAATTTAGTAAAATAAGCACCTCTGTATTGTAAAAATTCGGCAAAAAATGCTTGAGTAAAATAGGAAAAAAGATAAATATGCCAATCGCCATCAATACCGATCCAATAAATGAATATATTAAATATTTTTTAAATTTTTCGTATATTTTAACCCAATCATTATTTATAAAATAATTAGAAATAATTGGCGCAACTACATTCGCCAAAATCAAAAAAGGCAGGGTTGCAAGCATTATTACTTTATTTATCATTTCATAATATCCAATCTCTTTTATAAGATTAAATTTTTCCAAAATTAAAATATCAAACCTTGAATATAGAAAATAACTAACTGAAATAATACCAGTTAAAATTGCATACTTTCCTATTTCCTTAATAATTTCTCTATTAAGAGAAATTTTAATTTTTTTTATAGAAGCAAAAAGTACGATAGAAAGAATAATATAATATATGTTTTGCGATAATATCGCGCCAAGCAGACCAAATTTTTTTGTTATAAAAAAAGCAACAACAACCAAGAAAAGACTTGATATTAAGTAAATTAACGACAGTTTTTTAAAATTATTTAACCCCCTGTAATACCCATCCAAAATCGACGATAGCGGATAAAAAAACAACAAAGGCAAAGAATAAGCTATGTAACTAAAATTACCCCCAAAAAAATACTTACCAAATATAAGAATAAAAATACTAGCAACAACTGAAAAAATAACTATAATCAAGATTACGTTAAACAAAATGAGTGATAACTTCTCTTTTTTACTAGCAGCATATTCGGCGACATATTTGCTAACAGATGCCGATATTCCAAAATCACCAAACAAGGCTAAAAAGAAAATAACCGCCAGTATATAATTATAAATACCAAAATCATAAGCATTTAACAACTTAGCGCAAATCAAAAAAATAACAAAATTAACCCCCTGCTTCCCAAAAATTTGCAAAGCTCTCCAAACAAAATTAGTTATTATATTTTTGTGCCCGTCGTAAAAACTACTTATTTTTTGAAAAATTTTCATAAACATCATTTAATGCTTTAAAAAAAACTTCCAAACTATACTTTTCTGAATTTTTTAACGCCTCGTTTTTTATAGTCTGATAAAGTCGTTCGTCACGGCAAATTAAATTTATTTTATCAGCCAAATCAACAAAATTACCAACTTCAAAAAGCATCCCTGTTTGTTCATTCACTATCACCTCCCTTATCGCGGGCAAATCCGATGCAACTACTGGAACACCAGACGCTTGCGCCTCTGCAATTACTATGCCAAAAGACTCACTTAAAGAAGAACAAATAAAAAGATCTATCCCATTATAAAAATCACTTGTCTTATTTACATATCCAAGAAACGTCACCTTGTCATTGAGATTGTTTTTTGCAACATAATCTTCGCTCATCAAACGCATCTCACCATCACCAGCAATAACAACCTCATAATCAATCTTAATTAAAGGTAAGCTTTTTAAAAAAACATCTGGGCCTTTTATCTTTGTCAAACGACCAGCAAACCCAATCGTAAAACATTTTTTTTCTGCTTTTTTATCATGCGGTCTACCTATCTTTTCCGTATTTATAGAGTTATAAATTACAACTATCTTTGTTTTATTAACACAAGATTTGCTAATTAAGACATTTTTTGTTGTTTCTGAAACCGCAATAAAAGTATTTATAAAGCCACCAAATATCTTCAAAAAAAACGCAAACTTGCTATTAAAAAGGACTTCCCCATGTTCATGGTATATTAAAATTATCGATGGCTTAAAAATTTTAACAAAAATACCATACAGCAAGGAGATGGCCAAATGAACATGAATAATAGTTATTTCTTCCTTTTTAACAATTCTTAGTAACTTTAAAAATAAAAAAATATTAGCCTTGTAAAAACCTTTTCTATCCAAACCATAATAAACCCGACTATCAAGATCATCAAATCTATTTTTTTTCTCATCCCTAAATAGACAAAAACATTTATGTTCTTTATTTCTTGCCAAAATTTCTTTAACAATTGTTTCAGCACCACCTAATCCAGAGGAATTAATTACGTGCAGAATATTCATAATTCAAATAATTTAATAAATTTTTTACAATTTTCTCTATATCGTGATTATTAACTGCATAAGTATAAATATTTTCCGACAACTCACCATACATCTTTTCATCTTTAAATAATTCAAAAATCTTATCGCTCATCTTTTTAATATCATTATTAAAAGAAAAGCCACAATTATATTTTGATAAAAAATTAGTAGGATTAACAGATAAGCTAAGAATTGGAACACTATGCATTGCTGCTTGTATAAATGTTTGTGGAAACCCCTCGCTCTCAGAGGTGTTAACAAAAATTTTAGCTTTTTTAAAATAATTATCTATTTCATTAAAGTTAACAAAACTTATAAATTTTAAATTTTGTATTTTATTGGCGTTTTTTTTAAAAGAATCATAGAATAAGTCATTCTTTGTCGGCGGACAAATCATAATAAAACTAATATCCGGGTTCATTTTAACTATATCTAAAAAAATACTTGGCCTCTTAAAATGGTCATATCGAGCGACCCATAAAACATGGCTTCTTATTTCATCATTAAATTTACCTATTTCAAAGCCGTTTTTTATAATTTTACTTTTAATCTTAAATTTTTCTGGGATTTGTTTCAATTGAAAATCATTTTGAACAATTAAAAAGTGAGAGTTAGCTAATAGAAACCCGAATAACGGACACTTTTTATTTGATGTCTGATAATGACCAGCCGATTCTCTATCGTGGGCGAACATAAAAACAAATTTTATTCCTAAAAATTTACAAATAACAGCAAGGATACAAGAAAAAATAGTTAGTCCATGTTGAATCACAATATCAGGTTTTACTGCTATCAATTGTCTTAAAAATTTAAAATATTTAACAATAAAAAGATCTTTTTCTTTGTATGTTTTTATAAAATTAAAACTATTAAAATCTTTAAAATAAATTTTTTTATAGTCAATTATAAACGAATAAGTATTTATTCCTTTATTCTTATAATTATTTAATTCTTTAGCAAATAAATACATTTGTACTGTGGCTCCGCCAAATGTTCTTGTTGAGCCTATATTAAATATTGCCTCAGAATCTTTTGGGAAAATTATAGCTATTTTCATATTATTTTTTTATACTCTTCTATTATTTTAGCCCAATTATATTTTTTTTCGTACCTTTTTCTAGAATTCTTCATAAAAAAATCCAACCTGACATTATCGTCTATCAATCTTCTTAATTTTAATTCTATTTCATTAATATTATCCCTTTGGACAAGATAACCAACTTCATCTGAAACTGTTTCTTTGCAGGCATTAATATTTGAAGCTAAAATAGAGCAACCTGCGCTCATTGCCTCTAAATATACAATCCCCTGGCTTTCAAAAGCGGAAAGTAAAGAAAATACTTTTGCTTTATTTATTAACTCTATAAATTTTGCGCCCTTATTATCTATCCACCCCGTAAAGATAATATTTTTGTTACCCCCTGCCATTTTTTCAAGTGTTTTTTTATATGGGCCATCTCCGACTAAATATAATTTCCAATCCTCTCTATCTATTTTCTTAAAACCTTCAATTAAATACTGAAACCCCTTTCCCTCATGCATTCTACCAATAGATAAAATAATATTTTCTTTTTTGATGTCCTCCATTAAAAAATCTCTTGAACCATTTGGTAAAACAATTATTTTTTTATCAATATCATAATTAATATTTTTTAAAATCAAATCCTTTAAAAAATGAGAGGGGACGGTTATGGCTTTCGCCATTTTGCAAAATTTTCTTAAAATTGGACCAGTAAATTTATGTAAAAATTTAAAACGATCTGTGTTGTGTCCAGGAACATCACTTCCATGTGCGGTTATTACATATTCCAGTCCAAATTTCTTTTTCAGTTTCATTGCCAATACCCCTGTCGGAATAATAAAGTGACAATGACAAATATCGTATTTATTATTTTTCAAAAGCTCTTTACACTTAAACCAACCTGAAATTAAGTAAGTTGCCTGTTCCCAAGGATGACAAAGCTCTTTTTTACTTCTTAAACATTTAACTCGATGTATTCTAAAATTACTATTTACTTCTTCATATTTTGATAAATCTTTATAGCCCATTGTAACAACATCAATATCAAAATCACCTGTTTTTGACAGGCGCTCTGCAATTTCATAACTTACCGGACTTGCCCCTCCCCCTAATGGCGGAAATTCGTAATTTAAAACCAATATTCTTTTTTTCTTATTTATCTCCATAATATTCTTTATACCATCCAATAAAAGCTTTAATTGCTTCTTCGGTGCTTGTTTTCGGTTCCCAGCCTAATACCTTCTTAGTATGTTCGATGTCGGCAAATGTTTCTAAAACATCCCCTGGCTGTAATTCCATATATTTCTTCTTAGCACTCTTCCCTATTTCTTTCTCAAGACAACTTATAAAATATTCTAATTCAACTGGTTTATTATTACCTAGATTAAATATTTGATAACCA
>Ga0172368_10006538_pt1 | contig 12495 bp, 16 predicted proteins | sample Lak11m_FD_114540 | JGI IMG/M metagenome (GOLD analysis project Ga0172368, IMG submission 114540) | Freshwater microbial communities from Kabuno Bay, South-Kivu, Congo - kab_022012_11m | ecosystem: Environmental > Aquatic > Freshwater > Lake | place: Democratic Republic of the Congo: South-Kivu...
CCAGCGCAGGCTCAGTTCGAGGAATATCCAACCATCGCGGCCACCCGCCACAAGTGGGATGAGGAAAAAGCAAAAACTCTGGCATACATTTATGCACTCGATCAGGCACAGCTGGATCGCATGGCACATTGGGAAATCCCTACGCGCCAAATGGTTGAGGATAATCGCCAATGGGAATTGCTGTTACATCTCGTTAATCATGGCGCCGATCATCGGATACAGATATTAGCCACACTGGAATTGCACTACAAGATTAAAACGTTTGAACAAGATTTATTATTTTATCTTTTAGAAATAACCGGAAAGCAGAGAAGGTAATTTCACTACATGGCAACCGATAAATTTGAACTCCGTTGTTACTCCTACTTAGATCGAATGCAGCCGCAGTATGCGGCTTTCGTCGGCACGATCACCCAAGGCGATTTGCCCACTGAAGGCATGGCGGCTCTTTATATTGAAATGGCGCCGGGCAACGAAGCCTTCCGCATGGTGGACATCGCCGTGAAAAGCACCGAAGCCAAACCGGGCGCGCAGCTCGTCGAGCGCGAATTTGGCATGTTCGAAGTACATTCGAGATCGCAAAGCGAAGTGCTTGAAGCCGGACGTATTGTGCTGGAGCGAATCGGTCACACCGTGAAAGACCGCGTCAAGCCGGAGATCGCCTCTATTCAAGTGATCACCAATGTGGATCCGTATCAAGCGCAATTATTGAATCGCTTTCGACGCGGCTCGATGTTAGTGCCGGGTGAGACGATGTTAGTGTTAGAGTGCGCGCCTGCCGCTTATATTAACTACGCCTGCAACGAAGCCGAGAAAGGCGCGACGATTAAAATTTTGCACGTCTCCTCGGTCGGGCGCTTCGGGCGCATGTGGCTCTCCGGCTCAGAAGCCGAGATCGTCCAAGCGCGCAACGCGGCGGTGAAGGCGATTGAAGATATTGACGGGAAGCCGATGAGAGGGTGAACTCAGTGAACAGTGGATAGTGAACAGTTATCAGTGATCATCGGATACTAATAACTGCTTACTGATAACTGCTCACTAGCAACACAATGGCACGCAAAATTTTCTACACAGAACACGACATTCAAGATATGCACAAGCGCGGCGTGACGAGCATTGACGTCAACGACGACGTGGTCATGACCGATCTGGCGCGGGAGCAGGCGATCAAACTTGGGATCAAGCTCAACAAGAGTCAAGGGGCTGCCGCCTCGGTATCCGCTCCCCCGCCCACCACGCAGACGCAAACGCTTGATTCTCAAGACGAACTTATCCGCCGCGTGAAGGCAGCCGTGATGGCGCGTCTCGGCGGCAGCGGAGTCGACTCGCGTTCGCTTGACGCGGCGATTCAAAAAGTGATTGCGGGAATGAAATAAGACGAACGACGAACTCTGCTTTCGTCATTCGTCATTTGTCATTAGTCATCCACCATGCTCTTCGCTCGCGTCCTCGGCTCTGCGGTCTGCACCTTCAAGTATCAAGACCTTGAGGGCGTTAAACTCCTCACCGTGCAACCCCTCAACAAAAAACTCGAACCTGTTGGAAAAATACAAGTCGCCGCCGATGTGGTGTATGCCGGTGTAGGCGATCTGGTCGTCATGGTACGCTCACGCGAAGCGGCATTAGCGATGCGCGATGTAACGTTTGTCCCCGTTGATTTAGCCATTATTGGAATCGTGGATGAATTAGAAGTGAAGAAGGATGGCTTCGAGTTTGAGATGAAGAAGGGGAAGACGCTTTACACGTAAGTGAGGTAAACTCTAACCGCAAGGAGCAAACCACCGATGACTACAAAAGAAGCTTTACGCAATTCACTTGAGCTGCTCACCGAAGAAGAAGCGCGTTTGATTTTGGAGTTTATCCAACTCTTGCAAAAAGGGCAAAAACGCGCTCGACCTATTAACCCCGCCTTCAAACTCCCGCCGCCCGGAAAGAAAATTTTTCGCAAAGCTCGGCCAATAAAGGCTACAGGCATTCCTGCATCTGAATTACTCAGCCAAGATCGGCGATGATTGTTTACTATCTGGATTCAAGCGCATGGCTCAAAAAATACTTCCAAGAGGACGGCACGGCTTGGATGGTAAGTTTTTTCGCTCGCGACGAAGAGAGGGAATTGGCATGCGTTACGCTCGGGATTGAAGAAATTTTCTTTGCGCGGAGCCGATGCCGTTCACTTTGCATCGGCTCTTTTGTTGCAAGCCGAGTTTAAACACGAAGACGATCAACTTGTTATCGTTGCCTCAGACGCCGATTTGAAAGAAGCATCTCGTTTGTCAGGCATCAAGTGTATCGATCCTCAAGAACAAGAATAATTCCCCAAATTACCAATTACTAATTACCAACATGATCCTCGGCAAAGTCATCGGCACCGTCGTCACCACCATCAGCCACGCCCACTTTAAGAATCGCAGATTGCTCGTGGTGCAGCCGCTCACGCTCGCCGGTCAAGGCGATGAGGGCGACTTCATCGCGCTCGATAATTCTCAAGCCGGAATCGGCGACACCGTGTTGGTCAACCGCGAAGGCAACGGCGCGCGGCAGGCGCTCGGCATCCCCGATGGATGTGTCATCTCGGTCATCGTCGGCATTATTGATTCTGTTTCCATTGAACTCTAATTTCACCACAGAGATTCACAGAGCGCACAGAGATTTTTGATAAACTTTATATCTCTGTGCGCTCTGTGGTTAAACTCTCTCTATAAAAAATCTTTTGAGGTGAAAATGACGCAACCCGATTGGAAAAAGATCGCCCGCACCGTTCTCCTCTCCCGCGAGTTGGATCGACTCGAGATCGAACAACTCACACCACAAGGCAAAGTCAAATATCAATTCTCTTCCGGCGGGCACGAACTCTCGCAAGTGTTACTCGGTTACGCGCTCGATCATCCGCGCGACGCCGCCGCCGTGTATTACCGTTCACGTCCATTGCTATTGGCATCCGGCCTCACGGCAGAGGAAGCCTTAGCGAGCGGCATGGCGCGCATGGGCGGCACAACGGACGGGCGCGATGTCGGCGTCACACACAACATGCCGCGTCGAAGCGGCGCGCTCATCTTGCCCATGTCCGGCGCAGTCGGCGCGCAATACACACCCGCCGCCGGTTACGCCCAAGCGATTCAATATCGCGCGATCCACGAACCCGAATGGCGCGGCGCGATTGCCGTCGCGCTCGGCGGCGATGGCAGTGTTGCCGCCAACGGTTTTTGGGCGTCGCTCAACATCGTCACCACACTGCGCTTACCCTATCTCTTTTTTATCGAAGACAACAACTACGGCATCTCCGTTCCATCCTCATTGCAAACGCCCGAAGGCAACATCGCCGCGAATCTTGCCTCATTCAAAAATTTAGAAATCATCGAAGCCGATGGCACTGAACCCAAAGAGGCGTGGGAAGCGATTAGCAAAGCCGTGAAGTATGTGCGCGATGGCAACGGCGCGTGCTTGCTGCGTCTGCGCGTGGTGCGTTTGCTCGGTCACACGTTTATTGACACTCAGGAATACAAAACGAAAGATGAGCGCGAGCAAGAAGCCGCGCGCGATCCTGTGCCGCGACTCAAACAGTATTTGATTCGATCTAAGAAAATGACAGGGGACGAGTGGAACACGATGCGCGCCGAGATTCAAACTGAACTGAGTGACGCCGTCACTGCGGCGGAAGCGCGCGCCCATCCCGATCCAAAAGAGATCGTGCGCGGCACTTTTTTCACGGGGACGCCGCCTCGGCATGGCGGCATCCGCGCTGAGGGAGTCTTAATTCCGTTAAACGATTCCGCGCCCAAACCCGAAGGCGCGCGAATCAACTTCATCGAAGCGGTGAAGCGCGCGATGATCCACGAGATGACTATCAATCCCCGTATGCTTCTGTTTGGTGAGGACGTGGGCGTGAAAGGCGGCGTACATGGCGCGACGCAAGACATGCAAAAGAAATTTGGCGTCGAGCGAGTCTTCGACACGTCGCTCTCCGAAGAAGGCATCATGGGGCGCGCGGCGGGCATGGCGTATGCGGGTCTCATGCCCATGCCCGAGATTCAATTCCGCAAATATGCCGACCCCGCCCACGAACAGATCACCGATATTGGCACGGTGCGCTGGCGCACGGCGAATCGATTCGCCGCGCCAATGGTTGTCCGCATCCCCGTTGGCTATTCGCGCAAGACGGGCGACCCGTGGCATAGTTTAAGTGGTGAGGCGATCTTCGCGCATCTCACCGGCTGGCGCATTGCGTATCCGTCGAATGCGGAAGATGCTGTGGGGTTGATTCGATCTGCGATGCGCGGCGACGACCCGACGATCCTTTTAGAACATCGCGTTTTGCTCGATGGCGCAGACGCGCGCCGCCCCTATCCGGGTGATGATTACTGTATTCCGTTTGGCAAAGCGGCGACGATGACTCAAGGTGATGAGTTAACCGTGATCACGTGGGGCGAGATGGTGCATCGCGCGGCAGAGGCGGCATCCCCGTTTGAGGGGCGCGTGAACATTCTCGATCTTCGCACGATCATTCCATGGGATCGTGAATCCGTTTTAGAATCCGTGAAGCACACGGGCAAAGTTCTCATCGTTCACGAAGATACGATCACCGGCGGCTTCGCGGGTGAGATCACTTCGGTCATCGCCAGTGAAGCGTTCACTTATCTTGATGCGCCCATCGAGCGCATGGCAACCCCCGATGTGCCGATACCGTATAGCGTGCCAGCGATGAATGCGTTGCTGCCGAGCGTGGAGGGGATTCGGGAGAGGATGAAGTATCTTTTGGAGTTTTAAAAGAGTCGTATAATCATGCGAGAAACAAGTTATGACCGATCCACAAAACGTAGAGAGCCAGCCGAAGTTTGAATGGGACGACGAAAAGAATAAAATCAATATCACCAAGCACGAATTAGATTTTGCCGATGCTTGGGAAATTTTTTTGGGTCCCATTCTGATTGGGCTTGATGACCGCGAAGATTACGGAGAAGACCGTTGGATAGGTATCGGGATGTTGAAAACGCGCACCGTCGTCGTTCTTTATACAGAGCGTAGTGAAAACGTTGTTCGCATCATTTCTTTACGAAAGGCAACTACCGATGAACAAAAACGATATGAAGAATACCTCAAAGACGAATTGGGAGAAGGTTGACGCATTAACGGACGATCAAATTGATACATCGGATATTCCGCCCCTTACCGATAAATTCTTTGCCCGCGCCAAATGGCGCAAGCCTGTTAAACCCGTGACCGTCACCGTGCATCTCGATCCCGAAGTGTTAGCGTGGTTTAAGGCGCAAGGTGATCAATACGAACAGAGAATCAACGCCGCACTTCGTATTTATGCTGAGGCGCACAGGATTTACACCGAATAATTTCTCATGCGATCTGATGGTCGTTTCGAATACAGCAAAGCCCGCCCCAAGCCCAAGATTGCGTCATCGAGAATACCGATGACGCTTTGTTTTTAGAGAAGGCAATTATGATTCAACTTGTGCCGATGACACAATCCGAATTCGATTCGTATTTAGAAAGCAGCATCCCCGAATACGCCGCAGACAAAGTGCGGGCGGGCAACTGGACTGAAGCCGAATCGCTGGAACGCTCGCGCAAAGGTTACGCCGATCTTCTCCCGCAAGAACTTGCTACACCTAACCAACATTTATTCTCGGTCAAAGATTCGCAAAGTGACGAACAACTGGGCTGGTTCTGGCTCGCCGTCGAGAAGGATAATGCTTTCATCTACGACATCGTCATCAACGAAGAGCATCGCCGCAAAGGGTATGGCACACAAGTGATGCGCGCCGCCGAAGACGAAGCGCGGCGATTGGGCTGCCACAAAATTGAGTTGCACGTTTTTGCTTTCAACAAAGAAGCATTTGCCTTGTATCAAAAGTTGGGGTATGGGGTGACGAATATCAATATGAGCAAAGCAATTTAATTCTTCTCAAAACGATTGGCGATAAACCTACCATCATGGATCTACACCTCTCCAACAAAGTCGCCCTCATCACCGGCGCGAGTCGTGGCATTGGGCGTGTAATTGCCATATAAAAAAACGTCCCGAATCTATGATCTTCGGGACGTTTGCATGTCATGGCGCTATTTCAAAAACAGCGCAATGCTTGGGGCGAAACAACATAAAGTGGCGGCGATCAACCGTTAAGATTTTGCTGATGTCAATCGGTTTCTTCTTGTAAAGCGGCTACGCATACATCATGCAGATCATCATCTGCATCTAACACGGCTAACAAGAATCCTGTATCGAGCAAAGATGCCATCAGCGCAGACTCCACCCTTCGCGACGATTGGCTCCTTTTTCGAGAGTGTCAGCAACTTGTGTAGAAAGATTCTTCTTTCCACTTCGAGCAATGCCGATAAAGGTATAACGGCGTGGGCGAGAAGGATGCAAGCGCACATAGTTAGTCAGCGCTTCGCGCGCCACTGTTTCGAGTGTGGTTGCTTTGCGATCCGCAATGCGTTTTAAAGATTCAACAAGACGTTCATCGGCCGTAATAGTAATTGAGGTCATAATCATCCTCCGGGCAAATTATACGACACAAATTAAACCACAACTTCGTAGATCATCTCCGTTTTTCATAGAGATACAAACTCCCCTCAGTCCACGCACGTTCATAACCCGCCTCAGTTAACGCGTCGATCAAAATCGAATCACTCAACGACAAGCCCACCCCGATCGCGGGGCGATTAAGTGACGCCGCCAACCCCCGTGCCTCTTTTAGACATTCAACCAACTCTTCCTTTGCTGCGCCAACAAAATCCACGAAAACGCACGGAGCGTTGAGCGGGCTATCTGCCGCGCTTGCCTCTTCGACGATGATCAGCCCCCTGCCCTCGCGCCACAGCCAGACATCGCTTTGAGCGAATGCCTGCGGAGTGAGTTCTGCCCAACGCCACAAGGTTTGAGTTTGATAGAGATGATGATGCGTGTGAAAGTAATGTGAGCGTTCAACGAGATGCTTCACCTCTTGGGAATTCAGCATGACAGACGGCGGCGCTTTGCGAAATGAATGAGGCGCGTTGATCGACTCGGCGCGATAGGGCGCAACCGCGCCAAGATGACGAAAGCCTGCGTCGTCGCACAGATGGCGAATAGCGTGGTTGTCGCTATCGGTGAGTAAGCGCAAAGAGGATGTTGGCGGGGAAAGCTGCTGCCATAGATCAACGTGATAGGCGTGGAGGCGGCGTCCCACGCCTCTTCCGCGATAGTTTGAATCCACGCGCAGTCCTTCGATCCACCAGTCACGATCCGTAATCGAGGTCAATTTTCCAACGCCAATTAACGAATCGCGATCCTCATCAATCACCGCCGTGAACTGACCGAGCGAGTGCGCCAGCCAATGGTCGAACACCTGCGGGATGTAATCGTGACCATCCCACATTTGCGCGCACAACGTCGTGACCGCCTCACGATCACTTGGGCGCATCGGACGAAATTGAATGTTCACTCAGGGAAGGGATCGAGATCGAGCATCTTGCGCCAGACGTAACGCGCAAACAAACGGAGTGACGCCATGACGGGCGCGGCGAGCAGCACGCCCAAGATGCCGCCGATGCTCACGCCCATGATCGCGCCGATGATGATCATCGCCGGATGCAGTTTGAGTGTGCCGCCGATGACGCGCGGCACGACGACGTAGAGCTCAATGGATTGAATGATGTACAGGACAACAAACACGACGATGGCGTAGGCGAGCGGTGTTAACCCTAGCCAGTTCGTGGTTTGAAAGAGGGCGACGAGCGTCACTAAAATTAAAACGATGTAGGGCCCAAAAAACGGAATGAATTCCATGAAACCGGCGAACAGCCCGAGCGCGAAAGAATAGTTCGTGCCGAGAATTGTCAGTATGAGCCACGTCTCAACAAACATGATCAACGCCAACGTGCTTTGCCCGCGCAAGAAGGTGTTCCAAATTTGATCGAGTTCTTGCAACATGCGCCGCACATCGTGATGATAACCGGGGTCCGAGGCATAGCGGTGAATAGCACTGCCCAACTGCGGCATATCTTTGGCGATGTAGAATGAGATCACCAAAACGATAGACGCCCAGCCAAAGAACGATCCAACGCTGGAGACTACGCCGCCCACCGCGCCACCCGCGCGCGAAAGCAACGGTTGAATGCCAGAAATGATCTGCGCGTAGACCTGGCTGAGATCAAATTTATTAAGATCGATTTTGAAACCCATGATCTCAAAACGGCTGTGAGTCACTTCTTCAATCCGGTTGGGCAAGTCTTGCACAATCTGCTGCAAGTCAACATGAAGGTTGGAGATTTGGGTGACTGTATATAAGCCAATGCCTGTGGCAGAGGCAATCAATAAAATGAGCAGAACAAGATAAATTAATCCAACCGAAAGCCCGCGCGAGAGTTTTAAACGAGCCACGAGAAATGTAATGGCGGGATTGAGCAAATAGGCGATCATCACCGCGACGACCAACGGCGGGATGAAGGTTTCGAACTGCCAGATCGCCAACCCGATCAATAACACGGCAAACAACGCGACTAATAATTTTGTCGTGCCGTTCCAACGCGGTGATGGATGTTCGTCAATGATTGATTGTTCGCTCATAATGACACCTCTACTTTAGATTTTACATTGCTTACGATTAAAAAAATAGAGACGCTGCAATGCAGCGTCTCTACAAAAGGATTATCGCCGTCCGCCGCGATCTCGATCCCCGCCCCTAAAACCGCCGCGTCCGCCGCCGCGATCCCCACCCGGACGACCACCCGAGGGCGGCTTGCGATCTTTTTCAATCGCTTCTTCTGCCGTCCAACCTTCGAGAACTGCTTGGCGTGAGAGGCGAATCTTTCCTGTCGCGTCAACGGCAGTCACCATCACGGTCAATTCATCACCCAACTTCGCTACATCTTCCACTTTGTTCACACGGAAGTCTGCCAACTGGCTGATGTGAACCAAGCCATCGGTGCCGGGCAAAATTTCCACAAACGCGCCGAAGTCGGCGACGCGCACCACTTTGCCGGTGTAGATCGTGCCAACTTTAACGGTTTCGGTCAGCCCTTCGATGATCTCGCGCGCCTTCGCCGCGCCTGCGGCGTCTGTCGTGGCAATGATCACCCGCCCGTCGTCTTCAATATCAATCTTCACGCCGGTGTCTTCTTGAATCTTGCGAATGGTCTTGCCGCCGGGTCCAATCACCGTGCCGATCTTTTCCGGGTTGATAGTGATCGTGATGAGTCGCGGCGCATGCTGCGAAAGTTCAGCGCGCGGCGCAGCAAGGCAGCCTTTGATCACATCGAGAATTTTCATCCGTGCGTCGCGCGCTTGGGCAAGCGCTTCGGACATGATCTGCGCCGTGAGACCTTTGATCTTGATGTCCATTTGCAAAGCGGTGATGCCCTTCGCCGTTCCCGCCACTTTGAAATCCATATCGCCCAGATGATCTTCCAGACCTTGAATGTCGGTGAGGATAGCGTAACCATCTTTGTCCTTCACCAAGCCCATCGCGATACCGGCAACGGACGCGGTGATCGGCACACCGGCATCCATCAACGCCAGAGTCGATCCGCAGACCGACGCCATGGATGTTGACCCATTCGATGATAGAACTTCGGAGACCACACGAAGCGTGTAAGCGAAATCTGTTTCTGAAGGTAACACCGGCATCAACGCCCGCTCCGCCAATGCCCCATGACCCACCTCACGGCGCGACGACCCACGCAGGGGGCGCGTTTCGCCGGTGCTGAAGGGCGGGAAGTTGTAGTGGTGCATGTAACGCTTCTCGTCTTCGGGCGAGAGCGTGTCGAGTTCTTGCGCGTCGCCCGGCGTGCCAAGCGTGGCAAGTGACAACACTTGCGTCTCGCCGCGCGAGAAGAGCCCGCTGCCGTGAGCGCGCGGGCTTAAGCCCACTTCGGCAGAGAGCGGGCGAATGTCTTTAAGCCCACGACCATCAGGACGCGCACCTTGTTTGATGATCCGCGAGCGCACGACCTCTTGCAGAATGTCATGCAGAATTTCTTTCACTTCGCTGGCAGACACTTCGGGTTTCGCGGCAAAGGCGGCAACCACGTCGGCATCAATAGCATCAAGTGCGGCGTTCCGTTCCTCTTTAGTACCACTGCTGGTCAATGCCTGAGCGATGCGCCCCGCTTCTTTCGTTTTCACTTCGGCGACCAGGTCGGGGGCATGAGTGAAGTGCTTGTAGTCGCGTTTTGCTTTGCCAACTTCTTTCGCCATTTGTTCTTGCAAATCAATGATCGGTTGCAAAGCTTTGTGACCAAACTCCAACGCTTTGACCATCAAGTCTTCAGAGACTTCCTGTGCGCCACACTCGACCATCAAGATCGCATCGCGTGTTCCGGCGACGCGTAGATCGAGTTCCGATTTTTCCATCGCCTCAAACGTGGGATTGATCACCAACGCGCCGTCCACATAGCCCACGCGCACCGCGCCGATGGGTCCATCGTAAGGCGGCGTCCCAAAGGGGATATCGGAAATGGTCAGGGCAATGCTCGCGCCGTTGATCGCCAAAATATCCGGTTGATGAATTTGATCAACGGACAGTGAAGTGATGATTACTTGGACGTCATTGCGAAAATCTTTGGGGAAGAGAGGGCGTAGAGGACGATCTGTCAATCGCGCGGTGAGGATCGCCCCTTCGCTGGCGCGACCTTCGCGGCGGAAGAACGAACCGGGGATGCGTCCCGCCGCATACAACTTCTCTTCGTAGTCCACGCTGAGGGGAAAGAAATCAATCCCACTTCGCGGGTCTTTGGACATGGTGGCGGTGGCGAGTAACATCGTGTCGCCCACGCGCACGGTGACGGCGCCACCGGCGAGACCGGCGAGTTTGCCGGTCTCAATGGTGATCACGTCGTTGCCGACGATCACCGTGTATTGTTTTGCTTCTGGCATGAGGTTTTCTCCTTATCCATGCGTTGGAAGAAAGCTCGCCAGTAAACAGTGGTGAAAGTTCGTTGAGACCAACAAACACTCACCACTGACTACTGACTGTGCCTCTTCCTGAAAGATAAAAAATGGACACCGCATTACGCTTTAGACCACGTTCTAAGCGCGGTGTCCGTTGAGTCTACATCAAAAAAAATTTGGTGCTACTTCTTACGCAGACCCAGTTTTGTCACGAGATCGGTGTAGGATTTGGGCTTACTGCGATTAAGATAGGCAAGCAAGCGGCGGCGCTGACCGACCAGCTTGAGCAAGCCGCGTCGCGATGAGACATCTTTATTGTGAGTTCGCAAATGTTCGGTGAGGTAGGTGATGCGATTGGTGAGCAGTGTAATTTGAACTTCTGCCGAGCCGGTGTCTTTGTCGTGACGGTGATTCTCGTTAATGAGTTGCGTTTTTTGTTCCTTCGTAAATGCCATGACGCCCGACCTCCTGTGGCGGGTCACCGCGTGAGCAGAAAAGTATAGTGAATCCACTCAACGGTCTAGTCAACGAGCGCGATTATACCATAGAGAAAGTGGCGTATCGTTTATTGCGTATCGCATATCACGTATCACGCAACATACTATCAGTCATTCGCTATCAGCCATCTGCCATTCGCTATCGGCTACCTGCCGCTTTTCCCTCTCAACGCACCAATTACCGATTCTTTCGTTTCGGCGTCCAACTTATCAAGAGCATGACGGATGATCCAATCGGTATTCTTATCAATCGTGTCTGCCCACGTCGAAAGAAAACGGGACGTCTCAGCCGGACCGCGCACTGAAAGCTCGCGGATCACTCGCGCCACACTTTTGCGAATCTCAGGATCATCCTCACGCATGGCGCCGGTCAAAGTGGTTAACGCCAACGCCACGTCGCCGAAATTCCGCAACTTGGCCAGTGGCAACAAACTCATCACCCCAAACTGTCTCTGGTGCTTCTGCGGGCTGTTCACCCACTCCCGCACCCGATCCAATCTCACGCGCGCATCGCACAAAATCCACGCACCGCCGACATGAAGCGCCAAGGCTTCGGCAATCTCAAGATCATCCAATTCGATGATCCAGCGATTCATCAGCTGTCCCACTTCCTCTGCGGACGAATTGACGATGAGACCCAATAGCTCAATCGCCAATAAACGTTGTTCGCGAACAGGGTCAGCCCACAACCGTTGAACCACCGGCAGCGTGTACTGCGGGTACCCTGTGGCAACCTTTCGCAACCCGCCGATCAATGTTCGCATCACCATCGGCGGCGCGCCATAACTCTCGATTGGCGCGTGCAGCGATACCGTATCGCTGCGGCGGAACAAGGGATCGCTGTGCGCGCGGAAAAACTCGCGCACTTCTTTCGTGAACGTTTCAGGCTCATTGTAGACATGCAACAACTCAGCCGCTTCGATCCGGATTTGAGCTACGTCAATGGCGGGCATAGTGAATGGCAAAGGGCGAACAGCCGAAGGCAGATAGCAAAGACCCATTCGCTACACGCCATCAGCCATCGGCTATTTCAATTTGTCTTCTAATTTCCGTTTCACTTCAGTCCACTCGCTATCTATCACGCTGTACATCACCGAGCTGCGGAAATAACCTTCG
>Ga0172368_10006540_pt1 | contig 12490 bp, 11 predicted proteins | sample Lak11m_FD_114540 | JGI IMG/M metagenome (GOLD analysis project Ga0172368, IMG submission 114540) | Freshwater microbial communities from Kabuno Bay, South-Kivu, Congo - kab_022012_11m | ecosystem: Environmental > Aquatic > Freshwater > Lake | place: Democratic Republic of the Congo: South-Kivu...
CTCTCCGCCGTCCTGCTTACACTGGATGTGGAGAGCGGTAAAGCGGTGGGCATCGAGAGAATTTTCTATCCCGAATTCGAGAAAGCGCCGCAGGGGTAAAGTGAATGGATAGTTGATAATGGATAATTGACAGTTGGTGAATCCGGTTGGAAATCGAGCTATATAGAAGAACGGTGAGTTTTTCCGAACTTACGTAGGGGCAGTCCCGACCCGTCGGGACTGCCCTTCACTATTATTTTTTGCTGCTTCATTTAAGAGGAATACAACAAATGTGAGTAACGAAAGTGATTTAAGGCTATTAATTTTTGTTCCATAGTCAAGATGCCTATGAGAGCCGTGGAGAATACCGTTTCTGTTTGGGGCTAAGGCTTTTTTTGATGCAGAGTATTTACTGATCCCTGCAGAAAACTGAGTTCTTTGAGCACATATTTCTAACAAGATACCAATAAATGAATCTGCGTTAGTAGCCAATTCTTTTAATTTTGACTCACGTTCTTCACGATCTGTGAAAAGATGGTGGCCGATAGATTCAGCGCAGATTCCATCCGCTTGTGAGATCATGAGCGGGATTGACGCAATGTAACGTTCTTCGATGTGTAGTTGAAATGCACACTCAAGAATTCTTCGCCTATCAGGATAAGCGGAAAGTATATTTTCTGTAATAAAATCCCAATTTTTTTCTATATGCTCTATCATGAAGCGATCAAGTGCGTTTTTGTCTTTTGATACTTCACATAAACTTAATATTGGGATTGCTTCATTTATATACCATCCGTATTCAGCTGCGCTTATCCAGGCTTTGCGCTGTTGCTCAGGAAAGTGTTTAAGATATATTAAAAATAGGCGTACTTGCTCAAGAAATTCAGGGTTTTCATCAAGAAAACGACAATAAGCTTTCTGTGCTATAGAAATTGCTGCTTGAATTTTAGGCGCAATTCCGTGAACATCTTGGTGGCCTCTTGTAATAGTTCATCTATGGTGATAGATGATTGCTTTTTCATGATATGACGATGATTATTTTTACCGGTAAATGTCAACCAACAGGTTCGCATTTCTCGTACAGCGTTTCCGGCGCTACATCGAAACCGCAATTCCAGGCGAGCGTGGGCCATGAGTCGAGATAGAACTTTGAGAACGTTTCCGGCTCACGCAATGGGGATGCAGCAGCGTATCTGTAAACCGTTTCCTTGAGATCGACGACGCCGGATTTTCCGTCGTTGAATCTGAGGAAAATCCGGAAGTTGTCGATATACTTCGCTTCTTCGAGGTAGATACATTCAATCATAGCATTCTCCGTCAAACCAAAGGATCGATTTTGTGGAAATCCTGTGATGCCCACATTTCCAGAAGTTCCTGCCGGTGGAGTTCGGCCCACTCCTCCACCAGACCACGCACTTTCGCGGGAATCGAGCCGGACAGCACGTTCAGTGTCATGATCTCCACCGATGCACGGTACTCGTTGTACCGCACATGAAAGTGGGGCGGATTGTGCTCATCGAAGTACATCGTGATCACGATACCAAGAAATCGACATATCTCCGGCATAGGTCAATATTTTCTTTCACCGCTTCCCCTGCTCGAACTCTTCGGCTACGAGCACGTCCGATTTGCTGCCGATGTAGAGCGGGGTGCGCTGGTGCAGCTCTTCGGGCTGGATGTCGAGGATCCGGCGCTCGCCGTCCGTGGCGCGGCCTCCGGCCTGTTCGCAGATGAAAGCCATCGGGTTGGCTTCGTACATCAGGCGGAGCTTGCCGTTTTTGTGCTTTTTCGTTGCCGGATAGATGAACACCCCGCCGGTCAGCAGGTTGCGGTGGAAGTCGGCTACGAACGAGCCGATGTAGCGGGTGCTGTACGGGCGCCCCGTTGCCTTGTCCTCCTCCTTCAGATAGTCGAGGAAGCGCTTCGTGCCCTCGTTGAATTCGTGCCACGAGCCTTCGTTGGCCGAGTAGTATTTGCCCCGCTCCGGCGTCACGATGTTCTCGTGCGAGAGCAGGAACTCGCCGATGGTCGGGTCGTAGGTGAAGCCGTGCGCACCGTGGCCGGTCGTGTAGACCATCACCACCGACGAGCCGTAGATGACGTAACCGGCGGCAACCTGCTCGGCGCCTGTCTGCAGGCAATCTTCGAGGCTCGCTTTGGTCGGGTCGTCGCTCTTGAGGCGGTAGATGGAAAAGATGGTGCCGACGCTGACGTTCACGTCGATATTCGATGAACCGTCGAGCGGGTCGAAGAGCAGCACGTAGTTGCCGGTGTCGTTCTTTGGTGGCACGATGACGCTGTCGTTCTCCTCCGAGCCCATCAGGGCGAAGCGGCCGTGCTGGCCGATGGCGCAGATGATCTTTTCGTTGGCGAACAGGTCGAGCTTCTTGACCTCCTCGCCCTGCACGTTGGTCGAACCGGCCAGCCCGAGGATGTCCACCAGGCCGGCACGTACGACTTCGCGCCGCACGAGTTTGGCTGCGAGGGCGACGTCGTGGAGCAGATCGGTCACTTCACTGTTGACTTCGGGATAGAGCTTCTGCTGCTGGAGAAAATGGCTTTCAATGGTGGTAAGTTTGTTCATCACAGAGTCATTCAGAAGGTTTGATGGAAACCAGGTTCAACCGGAACTATCATGGCCGGTGAACTCACGGGAGGTCTTTTGCTGTTGTAAGCGTAAACGGGACTGCTCTGAAATCTATATTATTTCCAAGGGTATTCCAACGACACAGGATTTCGGTTCAGTGAACTGTTTTTTCCTGAAGAAACGCTTAATAATCCGTACATTCACCGACCTGTATTTCCGACTCAAGGATTTATTCATGAAACGATACCGATGGACACGTCTTCAGCCCGAGTCATCTCTGGTTCAGACTCTTTCCGAAGCGATCAATGTCAGCACGCCCATTTCAGCTGCATTGTGTAACAGGGGCATTTCGAGCTTTGATGAAGCCCGTCGTTTCTTCCGTCCTTCGCTTGACGAAATTCCTTCACCTTTCCTTTTCAGCTCTATGGGGCGCGCTGTTGAACGTGTGTCGAGAGCTGTTTCTGTAGGGGAAAAGATCATGATCTATGGCGACTACGATGTCGATGGGACGTCCGGTACGGCCATGCTTGCGCTGTTTCTTCGTGAAATGGGGGGGGAGGTCTGCTATTATATCAATGATCGCTTCAGGGAGGGATACGGTCTTTCGGATGCGGGTATTTCCTGGGCGTTCGAGCAGGGTGTCTCACTGATCATCACCGTTGATTGCGGTATCCGCGCTGTTTCCGAGGTGGAATTGTGTGCTGCAAAAAGTATCGATGTCATTATCTGCGATCATCACGAAGCTGGCGAACTTCCTCAGGCATATGCCATTCTCAATCCGAAAGTGGAGGGATGCGGATATCCTTTCAGGGAGCTTTGCGGATGCGGGGTGGCTCTCAAGCTCATCCAGGCTATTGTTGAAGCACGGGGAAGCGGTCATGAGAGCTGGAAGAAATACCTCGATTTCGTCGCTGTTGCAACCGCTGCGGATATGGTTTCACTTCAGGGTGAGAACCGTGTCTATCTTCGTGAAGGCCTTGAAGTGATGCGCCGGTCGCCCCGAGAAAGTTTGCAGGCTATGGCTGCCCTTATGAAGGTCAATCCGGCTGAGCTTGATATGATGCATATTGCCTTTGGTATCGCTCCCCGGATCAATGCTGCCGGCAGGATGGAGTCCGCCGGTGCAGCCATGCAATGGCTTCTCAGTTCGGATCAGTCGGAGGCGCGTCTTCATGCTGCTGAACTCGAAGAGCTGAATGCCCGGCGCCGGGAGATAGATGCTGAAATTACGGCAAAAGCAGAAAGTATGGTACCCGGCCATTGCGCCAGTTACTGCTCTTCGATTGTGTTGTATGATGAAGAGTGGCATCTCGGAGTGCTTGGTATCGTTGCTTCGAAGCTTCTTGATAAATATTTTCTGCCTACCGTTGTGATGGGCAGAATGAACGGTCTCATCAAGGGGTCGGTCAGGAGCATCGATCATCTCAATATCTATGACGTCCTGCACGAGTGTCGCGACTATCTTGAACAGTTCGGCGGGCATCATCAGGCGGCAGGTCTGACGCTAAGGCCTGAAAATCTTGCAGCATTCAGGCGCCGGTTTGACGAGGTCTGTCGTGAGGTGCTGCCGGTAGAGGTTCGCCAGAAGGAGTTGCTTATCGATGCCGAGCTGCCGCTTGGTGACATTACACCGAATTTTCTGAATGTGCTCGAACAGTTCTCTCCTTTTGGTTATGCCAATCGCGAACCGCTTTTTGTGGCAACAGAGTGTCGTCTTGTCGGCAGACCGAAACTGTTCAGGGATCGGCATGTAAAATTCACGGTACGGGGAAATCGCGGCCCGGAGTACGAGGTGATCGGTTTTAATCGTCCCGATATCTACAGTGACCTTGAACTTCATGGAACCATGGCCCCCCTGCAACTGGTATGCATTCCGGAAAAAAAGCGCTGGAACGGTCGGGAGTTCGTTCAGTTGCGCCTTAAGGATATGGCGGTAGGGGGGCAGAATGGATAATTGACAATTATCGTCATATCTGTCCCATCCGTCCCACAAGTCCCAATCGTCCCATTATCCCCCGCACCGGCGAACGCATGAGCTCGCAACTTACTTCTCCCTGACCGATGCCAGCGAGTGGCCGGGTTCGTGCCTCATTTTGGCGAAAATCCCCGGTAGCGATGAAATTGCCGAGATGGCGAAAAAGATCAGAGAGAGGGCTACCCCGGTATTGACATCGAGTCCGAGATGGTTGAGGGCGTAAAGAAACGTGACCTCCCTGGCTCCGGCTCCGCCGATGGTGAGGGGCAGAATGGTTGCGACGCTTGAAATCAGAAAGATCGCCAGATAATCGATCTGATGACTTGAGGCTGAAAGCGACATCAGGATGAACCATGCCGAGATGACCTGGGTGGCCTGGATGACCAGCGATTCGAAAGCTGTCACAAGAAAGACGGGCATGAACTGACGGTAAAAAAGCCGGGTCAGCAGTAACGAGAGCGGATAGGCGATGCCGGCGATCAGCCATATCCAGAGCATTTCACCGGGGTAAAGTGCTGCAAACGAACTCGGTATGATCAGGAGTGCCGAAAGGAACACCAGTGCGAAAATGCCGCTGACGCGATCCCAGAACACCGCACTGAAGATGTTCATTACCGTAAGGCTGTGATTTTTATTGAGCACATAGATCTTGTAACCGTCTCCTCCGATACCGCCGGGCAGGAACAGGTTGTAGAACATACCCAGATAATAGAGTTTCAGATTGTACCAGGTCGAGAGCCGCAGGCCGATTGCCGTAAAAAAGCGGTTCAGCCTCAAAGCATTGACGATCTTGGAGATATTGAAAAAAAGTATGGCTCCCAGAAGAGGCCAGGGCTTGGCGTTGCTTATGATCGACGTCAGCTTGCCGGGATCGGTTTTGCCCAGCACTATGGCCAGGGCGGCCACGGTGAGCAGTATCTGGAATGCTGTTTTGAACGCTTTGCTTTTGATGGAACTACCTGCTTTTGTCAACGATCTCTCTGATGATATAGGGTTTCTTGTTCTGCGACTCGTAGTAGGTGCGCATGATGAATTCGGCAATGAATCCGGTTGTGATCAACTGGATTCCGATGAAGGTGAGGATGACGCCGAGGCTCAGCAGGGGACGTCCGCCTATGTCGTGGCCAAGTATTTTGATGGCAAGCAGATAGATGTCGATACCGAGCCCGAGGAACAGGGTGATGAATCCGAGCGAGCCGAAAAGATGCATCGGTTTCTGGGCATACTTCTGGAAGAAAACCATGAAAAGAAGGTCACTCAGCACTTTCAGTGTTCTGCCGATGCCATACTTGGATTTACCATATTTCCTTGCATGGTGTTTCACATCCACCTCTTCCATTTTCGCTCCGTAAAGCTGTACGAGCACCGGAATGAAACGGTGTAATTCTCCATAAAGTCCCAGATTTCTGGCTACCTCGCTTTTGAAAACCTTCAGTGTGCATCCGTAATCCCTGATGTGCACGTTGGTCATATTCCGGATCATCGCGTTGGCGATTCTGCTCGGAATTTTGCGCAGGATCATGCCGTCCTTTCTTCCGGCCCGTCTTCCGGCCACAACGTCGAGTCCTTTGGTTTCGAGATGGCGGATCATCATGGGGATATCGCAGGGATCGTTCTGCAGGTCGCCGTCCATCGTGGCGATAAGCTCGCCCTGTGCCTCATTGATGCCGGCTGACATTGCCGCTGTCTGGCCGTAGTTCTTGTTCAGCACCACCAGCCTTGCGTTTTTCGGGGCGTAGCGTTCGATTTCGGTAACCGTCGAGTCCGTCGATCCGTCATCGACCAGTATGATTTCGTGATCGAGACCGTCAAGAGAGGACGCGAGAGCATCGAAAAGCGGTTTGATGCTTTCGGCCTCGTTCATGACCGGTATGACGACAGAGAGTTTCATCGGGGATCATTTTGCTCCGGCATTTTTGCCAGGATTATTCCATACTTGCCGTACAGTTTTTCAACCGTTCCTATCTGCGGGAGACGGTCAATGCTGGTCAGCACCACGTCGCCCGGTTCGGGATGGCGCCTTTCGACAAGAGAACCCGAATATACTAAAAAAGAGGGGTAAAAGACCTTCCACATCACGACTTTGAGTCCCTTTGCCCTTGCGAGCAGTGCAGCCTGTTTCACTGGCTCCTGCATGACTCTTGCAGCTATGGGCATGGCGATGAGATTGAACGAGATGGTCAGAACCGCCCCGCCAAGGATGAAGCGTAACGATGGAGCAAGCACCGGGATCATTTGCAGCAGCATACAGAGCACAGCGGCTCCGGTCATGAGCAGAGAGAACCTGCCGGTGTTCATCTGTTCCAGAAAGCCCAGAAGCTGGGCACGGATGAAGAGATTTTCAACCGAAGGTATCACCATTTTCAGCACAAGCGGCAGGACTGCAAAGATAAGCAGCAACCCTGCCGGCCAGAGGGCGTGAAGCCAGGGTTTTCTGGCATTTGCCAGTTCAGTGCCGAGCAGGATGAACAGAGGGGTATAGCCGTAGATCATGTAGTGCGGCAGCTTGGTGCCCGAGAGTGAGAAGAAGATGAAGACAAAGCCGAACCATATCAGGCAGAACCTGTAGAGCGGATCAGTCAGTTTCTCACGGATTTTCACGAAAAGAGTCGGGAGAAGACCGGTTGAAGGCATGATACCGATAAGCACTACCGGCAGATAATAGAAAAGCGAGCCTGAGTGTCCCTCCATCGAACCATGGAAACGGCCGACATTGTGCTTCATGAAAAAGCCGTCGATAAATGCCTGGCCCTGCTCCCTGTATTCAAGGATATACCAGGGAAGCGCAATGAGAAGGAACAGGCCGATGGCCGTCGGGTTCAGGGCCGCCCTGAACCATGCTTTAATATCTTTTTGCAGCAGGAAAAAGAGAAACGAGACGGCAGCCGGAATGAGAATGGCTACCGGGCCTTTGTCGAGCATCCCGAATCCCATGGCCGCATAAGCGACATAGACCGACGACCTTCTCTGTGTTCGCCAGAAGCTGAAAATGGCTGTGAGGCTGACAGCAAGACACAGGTTGAGCAGTGCATCGGCAATGGCAGCTTTGGCGATGATGCTGACCTGCAGGGAGAGCACAAGGAGTGCTGTCGAAAGAAGTGCCTCTGTTTCGTTGCGTTCACGTCGAACGAAAAGAAAGAGCGTTACAGCCCAGAACGTTGCCGATACTGCCGACGGCAATCTGAAAGCGAATTCGGTTATGCCGAAAGAGTGTACAGACAGCAGTTGAAGCCAGTAGATAAGGATCGGTTTATCGAAACGGAGCTGGCCGTTCAGCCAGGTGGTCAGGTAATTTTTTGATACGAACATCTCCCTTGTGGCTTCGCTGAACGCCCCCTCATCCACATCGAAGAGCGGCCCTGATCCTATGCCCGCAAAAAAGCTCAGGAAGACAAGAAGTGCAAGTCCCGCAAGTTGCAGTTGCCTGTTCTGCTTATATGATTCTGTTTTCATCGGGTGCAGTACGGAAAAAGCGTTGGTAAAACAGTGCGGTGGTAATGAATCCGAGCATGGATCCGGCTATGACATCGCTCAGGTAGTGCTGGCAGAGTATGACTCGGCTTGCGATGACAAGAATTGCTCCGGCTATGAACACCAGCCGGAATCGGGGCAGGAGCAGCGAAAGGGTCATGGCTACACTCAGGGCTGTTGCTGAATGGCCGGAAGGAAACGATGTCCATGCATGTTCGAAATGGCCGTGAAAAAATTCGAAACCGTAAATGCCCTGTTGCAGAAACAGTTTCGGTCTCGCCCTGCCCAGTATGAACTTGAGAATATCGGCCAGGAGTCCCGATACGGCAACCGTGCTGAACAGAAAAAGTCCTGCGCGTGAGAGTTGCCGGTTTCGTTTTCTGAACCATGCGAAAAGAGTGATCCCGGTGACAAGGTACCATTCAGATTGTCCGGCCCGTGTCAGCGTTTTCCAGAAATCACGCCAGATGCCATGATTGAACTGGTCAAGATACAGGATCAGCGTTTTGTCAAAAAAGAAAAAAGAGATGACGCAAAACAGCAGGGCAGCTGAAAGCAGTGTGATTTGTTTACGTCGCTGTACGGTATGCATATCGTTTGACGGGTTGCATTACAAGCGAAATTCCGGCAGCATCAGAATCCGGTATTCGCGTTTTTTGTGAGCTTGTCTGTGCCTGGTGCCCGGTCATTTTACGTGATCATGAAGGCGAACAAGAGCGCTGTGCATGAAAATAATTTTTTTGCCCGAGTCTTTCCACTCTTAATTCGATGCCGCCTGTGGCAAGGAATATTCTTATGTATATGATAATAGTGACAATAGTTACGGATTCTGATGCTTAAAGCATGAGCTGCTCCAGGGAGGTCGGAAGCTCCAGTTTGTTTTAAAATATGTTGCAATCGAACTGTTGGAATTGAAAAAAGGTGCTGTATATTTGAAATGGCGTGATTAAATGAAGTAGTGTATATAATTTCACCAAAATGAAAATGGAACACAATGAGTTGTTAAACGGATCATGGATCGTCCGGGCTTCTGAAATGGAGAGTGGTGCAGCAAGAGGTAGTAAGCTTATCGATGGGGATACGAAGCGCGATGGCACTTCATACGAAGAGAATTCGAATGCGTGGAGCAGTACGCTTTCTTTCGGAAATGAAGTGAATTTTTTTGACCAGCAGGAGACAGGCTGGATCAAGGGGTTGCATTCAGGAGCGTTTATTGAAAAAGGTGCTCATGAGTTCGGTCAGAAACCAGACAACCATGTTCCAACCAGCCATTCTCCAATACACCATGTTCCGACCAGCCATGTGCCTGAAAATGTTGATGACAGCCCGGCAGGCGATACTCATAAGCCTGAAACTCCTGATGAGGATGATGGTGTTGTCAACATTGCATTGAAGGTGGCAGATAAAACGCCTCCGCTTGTAATAGCGTTCACTCCTGCCGATGAAAGCTTTGGGGCGGCGGTGGATACCAATATCGTCATGACGTTCAATGAGGTGGTAACGAAAGGAACAGGGATGATTGAAATTCACATCTCTACGGCAACCGGTACGGTCATAGAAAGTTTCAATGTTGCAAACAGCCCCTATGTGATCTTGTCCGGCGGTACAACGATGACGATCAATCCGACGATCACACTCTCATATGATATGCACTATTATGTGACTCTCGGGGAAGGCGTTGTCAAGGATCGCGCTGGTAATAAATACTCAGGACTTATAGGTTATGATTTTCATACCGTTCAAGGTGATTTTGTGGCTCCCGAGGTGGTTCATTTCAGCCCTGCTGATGGAGGTATCGAGGTTGCAGTGGATAGCAACATTACCCTGACGTTCAGTGAGGCGATTACAGCCGACTCTGGTGTAATTGAAATCCACAGCGATTATGCTGCCGGTACACTGGTCGAAAGTTTTGATATAGCGACAAGCAGCAAGGTCACCATTTCTGGCGACACTCTGACGATTGATCCTACCGCCGATCTGCTTGAAGGCGTTCACTATTATGTTACTCTGGCCAATGGCGTGGTAGAGGATCTTGCCGGTAACAACTATGCCGGGACAACATCTTATGATTTCAAAACTGTGGTGGCTCAGGGAGTTCCGAATCCGTTGACCGTCATCAGTTTCACACCTGCCGATAGCAGTACCGGTGCTGAGGTTGGTACAAATATCACGGTAACGTTCAGTGAAGCGATCAAGGCTGGCACAGGAACGATTGAAATCCATGCAGGATCGCTGGATGGAGTGCTTTTTGAAAGTTTCGATGTGGTGACCAGTTCACATCTTTCATTTTCAGGTGATACACTGACGATAGACCCTTCAAGTGATCTTATCCACGGCACACAATATTTTGTGACCTTTACTCCCGGCTCAGTGCTTTCACTTGATGACACGACGAGCTATGCCGGCACGAATTCCTACGATTTTACGACTGGAGCTGCACCGGAATCATGGAGTAGTATAACCGGTTACGGGTTGCTCGATGTTGATAAAATGCTTGAACGTGCCACTGGCCAGATTATCGGCGATGCTCCGCTTTATGGAGACGGTTATGGATCTGTTGACTGGGGACTGAACGACATCCAGGCTCCCGATGCATGGCTGGCGGGATATACCGGTGAGGGGATTGTTGTTGCAGTCATCGATACCGGTGTAATGGTAACGCACAGTGATCTGGCCGGACAACTCTGGGTCAATGCTGATGAAATTGCAGGCAATGGTATCGATGATGATCTCAACGGTTTTATCGATGATATTCACGGCTTTGATTTCGTCAACAATGATGCTTCTCCGATAGATGACCAGGGGCATGGTACCCATGTGGCCGGTATTATTGCGGGGTTACGGAACGGCATCGGCGTTACCGGAGTGGCATACGATGCGTCCATCATGTCCGTCAAAGTGCTTGATTCAACAGGAAGCGGGTCTTTCTCGGATGTTGCTGCAGGTATTCTGTATGCTGTTAACAATGGCGCAGATGTCATTAACCTGTCATTGGGCGGCTATGGCAATACATCCATTAAGGTTATCAGTGCTTTAGATTATGCTCTCAGTCATGGCGTGATCGTATGTATGGCTGCCGGCAATGAAAGCGAGGATTCACTGACTTTTCCGGCTATTCTCGCGCAAACGAATGGTGGCATTGCTGTGGGGGCGCTGGATAGCAGCAATATGGAAGCCTCTTTCAGTAACGATGCCGGAACGTCAGAACCATTTGACTGTGTGATGGCTCCAGGTGTGAGTATTTACAGCACTTACCATAATGGAGGATACGTTTTCAAGAACGGAACCTCAATGGCCACACCTTTTGTGGCGGGAGCGGCCGCTTTGCTGCTTTCGGCAGAAGCTGATTATTCGTCGGCCTGGACGACTGAAGAGTTGGAGAATTTTCTGACTGCTTCGGCGACCCCTCTCGGTGGAGCTGCCCAGTCATCTTCTGCCGGAACGCAAACAACGGCAGGAGCTGCTTCATCAGCAGAATTTATTGCGGAAGCCGATGCGGAGTTTACCGGTTATTATGACTATCTCCATATCGAATTTGCCGGAGTGACCAGCGGAGTTGAATCTGGTTATGAAGTTCATATCGTCTGATTTTCTGGTGGTTAAGAGTGAAACGGAGCGAAAAGGCAGGCTGCTTTTTCGCTCTTTTTTTTCGATGATGGCGCATCCAGTGATGAGGAATTTACTGCCGGAGTATATCGACATCCTCTGAGGATAACGTTGTCATGAGATGATGCCTGTTGATGGTGTAATTGTTTTTTTGCACTTGACGTACTGTATTGTTTATGTTTATAGGTTACGTGAGTTTTTTGTAGTAATAAATATGTATTAGTTAACTTTATCAAGCTCTGCAACCATGATTGACAAAGTTTCGTCAAACAGGTCTGTATCCCGCCTTATTGTCGTCGATAAGGAGTCGAAGGAGAATGGCCCCGATGAATGGAATGGCGTTGTTCCCTTCGTCAGCCTGCCGGAGCAGTTCGGCTATCAGCAGGAGATGTTCAATAATCCGGTTGTCGGTTCATTCATCGATCGAATTATTCCTGCTACTGGGATATCGTCTGTGAACCAGCATCCGATTATTGTTTCCCCGGATGAAGACAGCGGCATACAGGATGCTGCGGCGAGAATCAGTGTGGACACCAAAGCGCCCAAGGTCAGCAGTTTCAGCCCGGCTGATGGAGTTCGTAATGTCGATGTCAGCACCAATATTACCATGACTTTCAACGAAGCGATCAGGGCGGGCAGCGGATCGATTGAAATCCATGCAGGTTCGGCAACCGGAACGATCGTGGAAAGTTTCAATGTAAATTCGAGCAGCCATCTCACCTTCTCTGGTAGTACGATGACGATCGATCCGACAGTGAATCTTGCTTTTGGTACGCACTATTATGTGACACTTGCCAAAGGGACGGTAGTAGATCTTGCCGGAAACAGCTATGCGGGCACTTCATCGTACGACTTCACCACGGTGGCCGCAG
>Ga0172368_10006541_pt1 | contig 12490 bp, 11 predicted proteins | sample Lak11m_FD_114540 | JGI IMG/M metagenome (GOLD analysis project Ga0172368, IMG submission 114540) | Freshwater microbial communities from Kabuno Bay, South-Kivu, Congo - kab_022012_11m | ecosystem: Environmental > Aquatic > Freshwater > Lake | place: Democratic Republic of the Congo: South-Kivu...
CCACGTTTCCCAAAATTCCCAGAATGACGACGGACCGGCGAGCTGGGCTGTGCCAGCGCCTATCAGGGCGGTGCCAGCGTTAACGACAAGGGCAGCAAATATCAGCGCCAGCATTTCCTTCACCCGCGTAAATTTCACTTTCTCCCCGCACAGGCTTGTGATCACCCACGCGCACCCAAGTGTTTCGAGCACATTGGCAGTCATAAATCCAAGGCTGAGAAACACCGGCCGCCCCGCCAGCAAGTTGGCCAGATTTCCCGCGAAGAACAACCCCGCCAGGATGGGAGCCCATAAGCGGCGGCGGTTAAGTAAAAGCGCCGCCAGGCCAATACCGCCCGCAGGCCATACTGCCGCGAGAATTTTGTTGGCATCCGGGAACAGGAATGCGATCCAATGTGCCAGGAAATATGCCAGCCCGATCAAGGCGATAATGATGGCATCCCGTGAGAATAAGGTGCGGGGTAGTGTGTTTTCAGATTTCATGGTTTGCTCTTTTCTCGCCTCGACCTGTAAACGGCTGGTCATAACTGTCTATTTCACCTTGCTTACGCTTCACATACCCGTGCGTCAGCCCCAGTTCGCGTTCATTGGATCGTCAATCTATCTATTGTAGAACCAAACCCCAGCCCCTTCAAGTGCCATGCGTCACTATTAAAACAGGTTTTTTTGCAAACTGGAATAACCTTCATCCGCCTCCCCCAGGCGGAAGTAAATCCAACCCGTGGATCAGTTTGGGCGTGGATCACATCCGGACGGATCGCCACCAACCTGGCTGTGACACTGGCATGATGATGGCTGTCGCAAATGAACATGACTGGCCCGGCCCTTTTTCCGTCCTTCTCTCAGCCCATGTTTTGCCCGCGCAGGTTGCACATACCAATTATTAAGCTGAAAATTAGATTAGAATTTTCTCATAATTCGCCAATTTATAGGAAATTAGTACTAATTTTCACTCATTAGGACGGTCGGATAGTACTTTTGGTCTAAAGCCAATTTCGGTTTTCAAGTTATAGTGAGGGTACAGTCCATCCCCGGTCCAGTGTAGGGTTATTGGATCAACCACGGGTGCATGTAAAAATTGGTCGGATGGACTGACGCTTTGGATCACGCCCGAAAAATTCACCTGCAATACGACACGACCTTCAAGTCATTGCATCCCAATCCGGATCAAGACATCCGGAGCGTGCTTCGTATTGCCTGGAATTGGTCGGCTGCCAGGCAGATAGCACCCCGGCCCTTTACCAATGGATTATAGGAGATAAGACATGCAACGAAAAAGACAAAAGAACAAGCCCAATGGCTTCCTTCGTTATTGGTTGATCGCCAGTGGAGTGCTGGCGCTGGTCTCAGCCATGATCATCAATACCATCCCGCAGAAAGTTTCGGCCGCCCCGGGCGATCTGAGCAGCGCCGGGACAAAATACCCTGTCATTGTCGGCACCATCCTGCAGCAATGCGCCTTGTGCCACCTCAGTTCAATCCCGGATCTTAACCCTTACGGCGCAGCTTACAAGGCCGCCGGAAGGAATTTAGCGGCTTTTGGCCTGATCGAAAACCTTGATTCGGACAAGGATGGCGTCACCAACCTGGTGGAAATAACCAAGCTGACCTTCCCTGGCAATGCGCTCAGCTTCCCACCGCTGCCGACCGCGACAAATACGGCCACGGCCACCGCCGTCCCGCCCACTGCCACCTTTACGGCCACCGCAGTTCCGCCCACCGCCACATCCATCCCGCCGACGGCCACAAAGATCCCGCCGACGGCCACTTCGATCCCGCCCACAGCCACTTCTGTCCCTCCGACAGCCACGGCAATCCCACCCACAGCCACTTCCATGCCACCTACGGCACTGCCGACTGATATGCCAACCGCTATCCCGCCGACAGCCCTGCCGACCGATATGCCCACAACCGTTCCACCGACGGCTTTGCCGACCGATACGGTCGTCGCCCCAACCATGACAGCCGTCGTCCCCCCAGGCACGGGTACCTTCAACCTCGATATCCTCAAGTTTGCCGTCACCGAGGAAATTAAACTGAGCAGGCCCAAGCCGATCCGCATCTGGCTGATCGTGAACAACACCGGCCAGCTCAATGGGACCGCCATCGCCACCGTGGTGGGCGTCCAGAACGGCATTGAATTCTACCGTAACAGCATGAACGTCTTCGACCAGCCCGGCGGCTGGCCCAGCACCTTCATTTTCCCCAACTCCAGTGCCATGGTCGAAGGAAAGATCACCTGGACCGTCACCCTGGTGGATGCCACCAACACGGATATCCGCACGGCAACCACCAAGATTGAAGGCAGGGAGCGCAGGGATGATGACCATCACGAAAAGAAATGGGATGATCATCGCGACCATTAAGCTGCCTGGAATAACCAAAAGGGGCGGGATATAAAATGGGTCAATGCTTATCGATTGGCCTTACATAAAGAAATTGAGACAGGCAAAGAACAAGCCTGGCGGGCGTTATGCCTGCCAGGCTTGTTTGTTCGATCATTCAATTCCGGCATCCCATGTTTCCCAGGGCGCGGGCAGCCCGCTCCCCCGCGCTGATGAATAACCCGCATCATGAAAAACGATTTGCGCACAGCTGGTCACGAATTCCGCAGTGCGCCAGGCGTGAAAATCCGCAATTTGCCCCGCAAGTAGCATTTCCAGGCCCCCTGGCCAGGACTGGCGTACAAAAAAGCCTTGATAATGGATAACGATTTGCGCCATGCTGGTCACGAATTCCGCGCTGTGCCAGGCATGAAAATCGGTGGTTTGCCCCGCAAGTAGTATTTTTGAGCGAAGATCTTCGCTCAAAAATACTACAAAAAAAACTTTTTTTAAAGTATTGCTATTTCCATGCTTCCTAGCCATCACAGACCTTAAAAATACCGCTTTACCTGCGCGCAGCAGGCTTCGTATTCCTCCCCATAATGCTTGCGCAGATACGCCTCCTCGCGCAGCACCTGGCGGTTGAACAGCCACGCCGCGGCGGCCAGGTACACCAGCAGGATCACATTGGGGAAGATCAGGAATTGGCCCAACAGGATGGATGCGAATGCGACATAGATCGGGTTGCGGCTGTGCGCAAAAACGCCGCTTGTGACCAGGCGGTCGGGATGTTGCTCATCTATGCCTACGCGAAAACTGCGTCCGAAAGATACCAGGCTCCATAACAACAGCAGCAGCCCCGCCAGGCACAGGATCACCCCCACCCACGCGATCACCACCGAATGGAAGAACTGCTGCCGGCTGATGGTCGGCAGGTGGAACGCGTTTGCAAAAACCAGGTAGAAATAAAACAGCGCAAACGGTGGGATGATAAAATCCGACCGGTCCGTTTTGCCGAAGTTCATCGCTTCGACCCCTTTTCTTTTCAACAACAGCACACGCGCCACCACCATTCCAAGCATCAGCACGATTGTCAGGGCTGCAAAATATCCACTCATGATAAGCCTCCACGCACATCATCGCAATTCAGCGCTTGTCCTGCCCAGCCTCCATTACAGGTAAGACAAGTATACACTGCCAGTGTTTGTGTGGAAGCTCCTGCAGCCAGGCCGTTATTTGCGTTTGAAGATCGCCAGGCGGTAACCATCCGGATCATAAATGATGAACTCGCGGTTGCCGTAAGGCGAATTATGCGGCTCGCCCGCCGGCTTGAAGCCTGCCGCGAGCATCTCCTGGTAAGTCTCATCCACGTTATCCACGCTCAGGTATAACAAAACCCCGCCTCCGCGCTCGCTGGCACGCGCCTCCTGGATGTACCCAGGGCGTTCTTCATGCTCCACCAGGATGAAATCGATCCAGAACCAGTTCGAATAAGCGGATATGTGCTTTTCGCTTCTCTTCTTGATATCGAACCCCAGGCCTTCATAAAAAGCAGCCGTCCGCTCGAGGTCCTTTACAAAACCGGTTACACCGGAAACACTCTTGATTTTCATACCGTTTTCTCCTTGTGTATTTACCAATATATCTTTATAATAAAGATACTTCAAAATAAAGATATTGTCAAGGAGGTGTGCCATGACTGGAACGAGCAAATCAGAACTTGTGAATAAAGTGATTCTGGGCGCCCGGCAGTATGGGATCAGCAGCGTGCTGTTTCGAAACCTGATCGGTGAGCGCCTGGGTTTGAACGTGACCGATATGGAATGTCTCGGGCTGCTTTTCCACAAAGGTATTTCTACACCATCCGAACTCGCCCGGCATACCGGGCTCAGTTCCGGCGCCACCACGGCCATGCTCGACCGTCTTGAAAAAAGCGGGCTGGTCCAACGCCGTCCCAATCCTGGCGACCGGCGCGGGACGCTGATCGTGCTGGTGAACGCCGGCGCGGAAAAGGTCGAGCGCTGGTTTTCATCATCCCGCCTGGCTCAGAACGAGCTTGTCTCAAGTTTTAGCGAACAGCAGCTGTCCGTTCTCGACGACTTTTTTGAACGCGCCACCCGGATGTGGGAGGATGAGCGCCGCAAACTGGCGGAAAAAAATCCATGAACCCTGGAGCCTGCTTGGTTTTGCAGCCTCTCCCTGCGGGTTCACAGGTGTTCAAAATAGTACAGCGTGCCAAAGTTCGCGATCCATCCGAGGGCCATGAGCGCCAGCACCTTCAGCGCATCCACCGTTCGGGCCGGCAGCCATCTGATCACAAAATAAGCCACGAACGGCAGCTGCCCGCCCATCAACAGCTGCCAGATATGGGCTGCTGCGCCTTCATCTTCCTGCTGGACCACCGGCTGCCGGGTCAGCGCGTAATACGCCAGGTAACCCAGGAGCAGCGCCAGGCCTGCCAGCGACATCAGCACGGGGATCCAGGCACTGGGCTGCTTCAGCAGTACTATTTTTTCCTGTTTTGGTTCCATCACTTGTTCTCCTTCTTCCAGGAAACTGTTTGTCTTTGCAGGCAGGATCGCTTTGATCCGGAGTCCTGCCCCATGCCTGGATGAATACTGACGAAAGCACCAGTGTGTCAGGATCTTCCAGATGATCCTTCAAGGCGCCGGTCAATTCGTCCAGTTCGGCTTTACCGATCAAATTTTTTTCCAGGATACGAATTCGCGCGTTCTCCACAAACTCAAGCAGGAGCATCCGGCGCCCGTGACCCGCAGGATAGAGATGGACAAACGAGTTCACGCGCACATCCGCCAGACCGGCATTTCGCAACATGCGCGGGGTCTTGATACCGATCGTCCTGTCGATCTCGTTCATTTCAGCATAGGTGTTGAGCAGTTGTAGAAGACGTTCCTGGGCAGGCAGGGGTGGGTCGTATCGCTGGGTCGTTGAATCCGGCTCGTGCAGGGCAACCACACCCCCCGGCCGGACCAGCCGGACCATCTCCTTGACGATCAACTCCGGTTTTGGCACATTGACCAGCACCAGCCGCGCAGTTGCGAGATCGAACGACCCATCAGGCAGACCAGTTTCACGGGCATCCATGCACAGCACCTCGGTATTTGCCAGTTGACTGTCAGCGACAAATTTTCGAGCGCGCTCCACTTGCTCAGAGCTGCGTTCCACGCCGGTCACCTTGCCTCCCGCCCCGACACGCTCGGAGAGAAGGTCCAGGCACCCCCGTGGCCCGCACCCAATTTCAATCACTTGCGAACCTGCGCGGATGCCAATTTGATCAAACAACCGGCCTGATTCATGGGCAAGCTCGAGCGCCTGGCGTTCCAGGCGCTCCTGTTCCGCCAGCCGGTAACCCAACAAGTATGGATCAGTTTCGTTCATTTATCACCTGCCTGTGTGAGTGCGTCTTTCACTACCAGATGTGGATATGAATGGTTCAGGTTTTCCGCAGCACACCTCAGCCTGCGCCCTTTGCCGCCCTGACCTCATAATGCTGTGAGCGTTCATCAAAATGGGCGAGCACTGCCCTGGCCTTGTGCGGCACGACAGCCGCTTCGTAATCCGAGCCGGCGAATTCGAGTACGGCCTCCAATGATTCAAACTGCATGATGGTGATGAATTCGGTCTCTTCTCCGGCTTCGCGGCGCAGTAATTGGATACCCATAAAGCCGGGTATATGCCGGTCCTGGATCCCAACGAAGATTTCCTCCTTGAGCAACGCCTCATAAGTATCCGCGTTGCCCGGGGTCGTCCATCCATGCCATATTCGACTGATCATCCAGCTTGCCTCCTTTTTTCCCGGAAACGATTTCTTGTCGAAATTTATTCTCCACTATCCGGCCAGGGACCACCGGTCTGCATGGCATGCGCATACTGCGCCAGGCGCTCGTCATCATGCCCGCGGATGCTGCCCAGGAACGGGAAGTCTTCGGGCGTTATTTCCAGCCGGGCGATGGGCGTCACCTGCACCAGGCTGGCATACTGGGGCACAAGCACCTGGTACTCGCCAAAGGGGAGCGGCGGCTGGACTTCAAAAGTTTCCGCCGGCAGCAGATACACCACGCCCGCCCGCCACGGCTGATGGCGCAGGGCGGTGCGGCTGATCGAAAACACATACCTGGGTTCGCTGATGTTGCCTTCTGCATCGGCCAGCCGCACGCAGGCATTGGTCAGGGTCATTGGGAAGCGCTTGCGGTCAATGATGGCAAAATACATGGCCCACAGGCCATCGCCAGCCGCGTAGACCGCCATCCGGTTGCCAAATTCATTCAAGTCCATCGACTTGCGCGGTTCGAAAACACGGATATCCGCGTCACCGGTGCCGTGCAGCACAATGGCATGCCGGTCGGCCAGGTAACACAGGAACTGCCATTTGGGATACGGCAGGTTGTAATCGATCGGCCTCTCCGCCCCGCTGGACCTGGCCCGCGCGAAAAGTTCATCGAAAGCCGACCGCTCCAGTCCATCGAGCTCCATGGGCGGGCGCTGCATCCAGTAATCCGGTAGATTAATCATCCTTTATTCTCCTTCTTATAACGGAAACCAAATTCATGTTTACTTCAGATTGCTTTCAAGCCATCCGGCCATTGATTTGTAATAATCCGGGTGAAAGCCCGGCGCATACGGAATTTCGTTGAAAAGACCCGCTTTTGTTTGTTGTAAATTATGGTCCGCGCCAGGGAGAACCAGGTAGGAAAAATTGGCTTTGCCTGGCGTGATGATCGCCCTGAGATTGTCCACGCATTCAAAGACCGGGATGCTCTTATCCTGTTCGCCAAAAATCCATAACCCGGGTCGGTCGAGATTTGCGATGACCGGAGTTGAATCAAAGCCTGAGTGCGGCGCGCCTGCCAGCTTTTTCCTGGCCTCTTCCAATGAGTAACTCCTGGCGGAATCTCCGTCATCGGTATAGCTGCTGTACAGGTCTTCATGCCCAACCGAGGTGACCGGTCCGGACAGGATGATGAAATAGGAAATATCACTGGATAGGGATGCGGCCAGCGGAATGACCCAACCCGCCTGGCTGAACCCGGTCAGCCCAATTTTATCTCCGATTACATCCGCCCGACTCTTAAGATATTCCACCCCCGCGATGGCATCCTGCGCGGTCAGCATGAGATTTGTCTCCGAAGCCCGTTCTGAATACTCTCCACCTGACTCCCCCACCCCGCGCTTGTCATACGTCAGGACGGCGACACCCCGGCTGGCCATGAATGCGCTCATCTGCTGGCGACCAAAGTCATCCTTTTTTCCTGGTTCTGAACCGTGCAGCATCATGATGGCAGGGTAAGGTCCTGGTCCTTCCGGCAGGGTGACGATCCCTGCCAGGTCGGTGCCATCTGCGCTGGTGAAATGGACAGGATCCGATTTTATACCAAGGCGGATCGCCTGTTGTGTTCCGGAAACGCTGCCGGTCTTCGGATCGCGCCCTTGCCAGTCCAGTCCGGCCACGTTCCCGCCTGTGTCGCGTTTGAAAGTGATCTGCGCTTCAAAGGGGTGGCCGATTGCCCGGGCGCTGCCCACCAGGAAAGTATCCTTATCGACCTGGTATAACGCTCTGATGGCACCTGTCCCAAAGTGCGTCAGCATCAAGCCCTGCCCAAAAAAATAAAGACCGGAACTTGAGTATTCTGGCGCAAGGTTGATCAGCAGCGCCTCGCCGGATCCCAGTTGGTACGTTCCTGCATATTGCGCGAGCGCCGCGCGGGGTGCGGGTTGGAGTGACAACAAGCTAAACCGGCTCGTTTCTCCATCCCCCTCCACCTTTCCGGTGATTTGAGCCCCAATAATTTCTCCCGAAAAGCGCAGCTCGTTCTTGATGGTGATATTAAACGAGATCTCCACCCCCTTTTGTTGAAGATCCGTCATCGGATATGTTTTCACAAGGGGTTCGATCGTGAGCGTGCCGCCTGGCTCCATAAATTTAACGGTGATCGATTCTTCCGATCCATCCGCGAGTGTGATCGCTCCAGCCCATTCCGCAGCGAGCGGGATCCCGGGGGTCTCCGTGACCTGGACCATTTGCGTGGCTTCAACACTTGCTGTCACCCTCGGCGGCACAACTTGCGTCGCCACGCTGGTCGCGGACCGGGTGGGCGCCGGGGCGCAGGTGCACAAACCAAAAATGAAAAGGATTGCGACCAGTGGACGGATCATGTGTGGGGTCTCCTCCAGGATTGCCTGGGGTGGCGCGGGACCTGGTTTGTCAGAGATGGCGTGCGGTTGGGAGTGGACGGGGGGCCGGGGTGTGTCAGCACATCACTGCATCGACGCAGCAACCCTTTACGGCTGTTAAAGAATGCCGTCCTGGATTATTGAACATCCGGCAATTTAGATAAATTATATCGCAATTATTTAGTGGTGTTTGCCCGTGCCTGCACCCTGTCAGATCCCATCCTGGCGCAGATCCCGCACCGTGTGGATATTCCCACCGGCCTCCCCCAACGGCAGAATTTTCTTTTTTGGAATGTTTTACCGCCGCGCTGTAAAAAAAACCATCTGCAGGGTTAATCCATCATCCTGATCGTGCCGCGTCTAACTCACAACGCCGCTTCCTTCACTGTTAACCTGTGTTACAACCAGCCGGTTGCGGCCCTGGGCTTTGGCACTGTACAGCGCGGAATCGGCGGATGCCAGAAGACTTTCAATCGTTTTCCCGTGTTCCGGAAAATTTGCCGCGCCAAGTGACAGGGTGATGGCCCCCAAGGTCTGGCCGTGGTATTGAAACGACATATGCTGGACGTCGTCCCGCAATTCTTCAACCCGCCGGCAGGTATCCTCGTATGAAGACTCCGGTAAAACCAGCACAAATTCTTCACCACCATAGCGGCAGGCAATATCCTCCTGTCGAAACTGCGCGCGCAGCAGGCTGCCCAACTCGATCAGGACCTTATCGCCGGCCGCGTGGCCGAAGGTGTCATTGAAATTTTTGAAGTGGTCGATATCGATCATGACCAGGCCAACCGGCACTATGCGGCGCGCGGCCCGGGCCAGTTCGCGTCCAAGAAATTCTTCCATATAGCGCCGGTTGTACAGGCCGGTGAGTGGATCGCGTGTGGCCTGCTCTCGCAGACTGGCTTTCAACCCGATGTTCGTCAATGCCAGCGCAACATGCTCTGACACAGTGATAGCCAACTGTAGTTTTGATTCAAGCGGGTTTTTCGTTGCTTGCGCGTCCGCCTCCGCCAGGGGTTTCGCATACCGGAGGTGCAAAACACCCAGGGTCTGCCCTTGTGCCACCAATGGCACGCATAGATAAGCATCCGGCGCGGGTTGGCCTACATGCTGGCAAAGAACAGCGCGGTTTTTCGTATCGGCCACCATGTATTTCTGTCCCAAACGCAGCGCCCAACACTCGTCCGGCTGGAACACCGATTTGGACGTTTGTGCCGGGTCCGTGCCCCACGTGGTAACTTCTTCTACAAAATTGCGTGATGAATTAAAAATATACAACACACCGGTTTCGTCCGGGAACAGCCGTTGGCCAAAGCTGGCAATGACACCGTAGGCTTCCACATTAGAATGGCTGGCCTGCAGCCAGTTACCCATCTCATTCAACAGTTGGAAAGCCTGCTGGTTCCGCGCCAGCGCTCCCTTCTCGATGCCGGCAACCCGGCTGGCGGTCTGCGCCTTCTGGAACAACCAGAACAACAGGCCAATCCCGAAGGCCGCCAGGAAGGGGACGACCACGGTTCCAATGCTGGCTACCTGGTCGATCCGCGACCCCTGCTCTTCATAGCCGGCGCTGGCCGTTATCAAAGCCTGGTTTAAGGTGATGAAACCTGGATCAACCTGTTCGTCGTCGACGAGCTTGGCCTGGTCGAAATTGCCGGCTTTGAGCAAACCGAATTCTTCAACGACAGCAGAATTGTAAACCTCGTAAACATGGCGGATTGAGTGCAGATGCGCGTTGTTTGGATCGAGTTTCTCCAGATCCCCAAGCAGCTCGCTCATCTCATCACGGGCATTTAATGCCTCTTCTTCGAGTTCAGAAGACAATCCCCGCTCGCCGATAGCCTGCCATTCCAGGGCAGTCAGATGGTGGGCAAGCACTTCCATTCTCTGGATCGAAGTTCCCGCGTACCTGCTTCGCTCCTCGCTGTTGCGGAGCTGGGTACTGACGGCAACAGCGGCCAATGTGATTATGGCCCCCAGCAGCACGATCAGCAGCCCGGATATTCGGCCTTTACTCATGGAAACGGGGGCTGCCTCAGGCGTACTCATTCTGCTCTGGACTCGATTGGCATGGCATGGGGAAAACGGAATCTATCGGCTGAAATATTTGGACAGAAGGGTGAAACTTAACGCCTTTCTCGTGGAAAGTATACCACTTGCAACCGGTGCGCACGAAGATACCGTGCTTGCAATCCTGACAGGCTGCTTCCCCACCGGCCTCTGGTTGCGCCCTTCTATCCCGTGGAACCGGTGCCGGTTCGAATCGTTTCCACCATCCGGCGGATGGCGTCAACCACCAGCCCGGGTTGGTCAAGCGTTATTCCGTGGCCGCTTTTACCGGCCACGATCATCTCGCTGTTTGACGACAGGTTGGCAAGATCCGCTTGCAGGAACTGCCAGGCTTCTTCAGCCTGTTGCGCCTGCGCGGCCGGCATGCCCGCAAACATTTCCGCTATGCCGTGCCGGATGACAATCAGAGGGATATCACCCAGTGGTCTGCTGGCACTCAACTGTTTATCGCTTTCAGCGATGGCAGCCAGTTCATCAAGATTGGCTCTGAAAAATTTTGGTTGGAAGCCAACTTCAAGATATGTGTTACGGATTTCAGGCGGTAATTTCATTATGAACGGTGGGGTGGCCTTTTCTCCCATTAATTTGCCCAGCAGCCTTAAAAAGCCTGTACTGGATGCCAGGTACATGAACTGGTACATTCCTTTCCCAGCAACTTCCATTTTTTTCCAGGCGGGCGGCATTTTGGAGTCGATCGCTTCGTGCCTGGCATCCACTAAAATGACACCCGCCACTTCGTCGGGATATGTTCTGGTAAAAAGCCGGGCTGTATGACCACCGAAGGAATGCCCAACCAGAATGTATGGTTTCCTGATCCCGGCTAAAGTTAATAGGGTATACAGTTCGTTGACTATTTGCTGGCTGGTGCGAGGCTTTGGACCGGGATCGCTCCATCCAAACCCCGCGCGATCGTACGAACAAACACCGGTAAATTTCGCCACCTCGGTTTGGACCAGGCTCCAATCCATCGACCAGCTTGCTCCACCGCTTTCAAAGACAACCATCGGGCTGCCGTCGCCGGTGGCATGGATATGTAAGCGATGACTGCCAATATTAATCAACCTGCCGGGCGGGGGATGGAGATCTGGACTCATGATGACCTTTTCATAAAAATGACGATGTTGTTTATTTGGATGGACAACCGGTGAAGCCTTTCCGCATCCACGGCATCAGGCTGTGCCCTTGACCGTCCAGGCCCTGGCAGGCAGCCGGATTGTACCCTGTTCGTCATACGGCAGCATTTCGCGCAGTCGATCCGCAATTCTTTGACTTGCTTCCGGCTCCAGCGCAGCCAGATAGGAGGGCGGGGCGCCAACTTTACCAAGAAAAGGCTGCCAGTAATCATCGAAGTTTTGGAAGACGGTTTCCACTCCGATGGGCGCCGCCTCGACCTGCTTCAGACCGGCAGCGCGGGCGGCTGCCTCGAGCTGCCCTTCCCGGCAAATGGGGAAACGGAGGCCTTCGTCGTGCTCAACAGCCCCCGGATCGACCTCCAGCGCGGCATCCCAGAAATACCGCAGCATTTTCATGCCAGCCGCATAGTCCCACACGAAAATCCCGATCCTGCCGCCCGGCTTTGTCACTCGCAACATTTCAAGTATGGCCTCCCCGGGTTGGGGAACAAAATTGATGACCAGACCGGACACAACCGTATCGATTGAATTCGAATCTACATCAAGTGATTGAGCCAGGCCGACTTTGAAATGCGCGCGCGGATCGATGATCGAATTTTGGACATGGGCGATAAATCCGGCGGACTGGTCAATCCCGGTTATTTCGTTTGGCATGTATTTTTCAATGATCAGCCTGGTCAGCGCGCCTGTCCCGCAGCCCACATCCAGCCAGCTGCCTCCGGGCGGGGCAGCCAGCCATTCCAAAAATCTCCGTCCTATTTGGACACTCCA
>Ga0172368_10006543_pt1 | contig 12487 bp, 7 predicted proteins | sample Lak11m_FD_114540 | JGI IMG/M metagenome (GOLD analysis project Ga0172368, IMG submission 114540) | Freshwater microbial communities from Kabuno Bay, South-Kivu, Congo - kab_022012_11m | ecosystem: Environmental > Aquatic > Freshwater > Lake | place: Democratic Republic of the Congo: South-Kivu...
ACGGTCTGCGACTTCGATCCCGAGGAGCAACGGCGGCGGATCTCCGTCTCCCTCGCGTTGGCCCCCTTCGAACAAGAGGGTCACAAGGTCAACTTGATCGACACCCCCGGTTACGCCGACTTCTTGAGCGACGTCGCTGCTGCACTCGACGCAGCCGACCTCGCCCTCTTCGTCGTCTCGGCGATCGAGGGCGTCGAGGTCCAGACCGAGATCGCATGGCGGCTTGCCGAGGAGCGCGGCATGCCGCGGGCGATCTTCGTCAACAAGCTCGACCGCGAGCGAGCTTCGTTCGCGCGCACTCTCGCAGATCTCAAGGCGAAGTTCGGATCAGGAGTAGCACCGCTCCAGCTGCCCATGGGTGAGGAAGCCGGCTTGCACGGCGTGATCGAGCTGCTCGGTGACGTCGCATTCACCTACGAAGGATCGGGCGACGGCGCCGAGACGGCCGTACCCGGCGACATAGCGACAGAGGAGCACGCCGTCCACGACGCACTCGTCGAGGGGATCGTCGTCGCGGACGATGACCTGATGGAGCGCTACCTCGGCGAGGAACCGATCGACTCGGCGGAGCTCGCGAGCGCACTAGCTCTGGGAATTGCCTCCGGCGGGGTGTTCCCCGTGCTCTGCGGATCGGCGACGAAGCTCGTCGGGATCGACCGGCTCGCCCACTTCATCGTCGCCGAGGCACCTGCTCCCGTGGCCGGCGACGGTCCGAGCGCGGCACTCGTCTTCAAGACGCTGGTCGATCCGTACGTGGGGCGCGTGAACCTGTTCAAGGTCCTCGCGGGCACCGTCAAGACCGACGACTCCCTGACGAACACCCGTACCAAGAGCGACGAGCGGCTGCACCAGATCCTGACTCTGCGCGGCAAGGAGCAGGAGGCCGCCTCGGAGGTACCGGCGGGCGACCTTGCGGCCGTGGCGAAGCTGAGCGAGACCACAACCGGAGACGTGCTCGCCGCCAAGGGAGCGACCGTCGACGTAGTGCCGTTCGAGAAGCCCCGCCCGGTGCTCGCAGTCTCGATCAAGGCCAAGTCGAAGGGCGACGAGGACAAGCTCGCGAACGCGCTGCACCGGCTGCTCGACGAGGACCCGGCGCTGAGCATCGAGCGCAGCGCCGAGACGCACCAGACGCTTCTCCAGGGCATGGGCGAGACGCACCTCTCGATCGCGATCGAGAAGCTTCTGCGCAAGTTCGGAGTAGAGGTGGAGACCGAGGGCGTTCGCGTCGCGTACCGGGAGACGATCACAGCGAAAGCAGAGGCCGAGGGGAAGTACAAGAAGCAGACGGGTGGGCACGGCCAGTTCGGTGTTGCGTGGCTCCGCATCGAGCCGCGCGAGCGCGGAGAAGGCTTCGAGTTCGTCGACGCGGTCGTAGGCGGCGCGATACCGCGCCAGTTCATACCTGCCGTCGAGAAGGGCGTGCTCGAGACGATGGAGCACGGCGGTCACTACGGGTTCCCCGTGGTCGATGTCCGTGTCACCTGTTACGACGGAAAGCACCATCCCGTCGACTCCTCCGAGATGAGCTTCAGGATGGCCGCGTCCATCGGTTTCAAGGACGCCATGGCCAAGGCCGGACCGATTCTGCTGGAGCCCGTGAGTGAGCTCGTCGTCACCGTGCCCGAGTCGAATCAGGGCGACATCATGGGCGACCTCAACTCGAAGCGCGGCCGCATACAGGGCTCCGGATCGGTAGGCAGGGGCGAGGTGGAGATCGTCGCGTTCGTGCCGACCTCGGAGATCTTGAGGTACGCGATCGATCTGCGTTCCATGACCCAGGGTCGAGGTCGCTTTGCGGCTACCCACTCGCACTACGACCCTGTACCCACTCACCTCATAGAGAAGATCCAGGCAGCGTTGGAGGATGCCAAGAAGGCGTAGCCCGCTGCTCAGGCGCGGCTCTCGCCACGCGTAGTCTCATGCATCGCGTCGGCGCGCCCGGCCTCCGGGTCGGCCTCGGGATCGTCTTCGACATACTGGCTGAGCGCCCTGCCGTTGACCCCATCGACTTCGACCAGACCACGCTTCGCCGGAAGGTCGTGCGCGCTCGAGATCAGGATCCTCCACACCGGCCGGCTGCGCACCCCCGTCCACGACAGCTGGGCCGACGCGTGACCGATCGGGAACCCGACAGCACGTGCCGCGGTTGCCAGCGCTTCGGTCGCGTCGATCCGCCTCGGCCACGCGCTGACGAAGCTGTGCGAGGTGAGCGCCACCAGCAGGGCGGCTGCTGCCATCAGCGCTGCATTGCCCCCGCGCGCCGATGCGATCAAGCAGGCGGCGGCCACCGCCAGGTACGACGCCGCAGCGACGAGACGTAGCCTGGTGTCGGGAATCGAACGGGGGGTATCGGGGGGTCTAGTCACCTCGTTCATGTCTCGGCGCCTCAGGCCGGCCACAGCTCGCGGAGCTTCCGGTAGCCCGTCGCGAGGTCCTCCGGCATCACGCGCGCCTCGGCGACCGCAGTCATGAAGTTCGTGTCGCCGTACCAGCGCGGAACTACGTGAAGGTGCAAGTGGCCCGGCACCCCCGCGCCGGCAGCCCTACCCAGGTTCGCCCCCACGTTCACGCCGTCGGGATCGTAGGCCGCACGCACCGCTCGCAGCGCACGGCGCGTTGCGCTCGTCATCCCGATGGCCTCGGCTTCATCGAGACCATCGAGGTCCGCCTCGTGGCGCAGCGGAGCAACCATCAGGTGGCCGGACGCGTAGGGATAGAGGTTCATCACGGTGAACGTCGTCGCAGTGCGCTCCAGCACGAGAGCGACAGCGTCGTCGGCGGCCGCGACGATGCGACAGAGGATGCACCCGCCGGCGTCCTCGACGGTGCCGTCAGTGGCCGGCGACGTCGCAGTCGAGGTATCGATGCCCGACACGTACTCGCTTCGCCAGCCGGCCCAGAGCCTCTCCAACGTCATCTGCGCTCCGCGACCTCGCCGGCGAGGTGCGCTACGAAGTCGTCGACCGGAACGCCCCGCTCGGGCTGATCGCTCCCCCTGCGATTCACACCGACCGTGCCGTTCTCGGCGTCTGCGTCGCCGACCACGAGTATGAACGGCACCTTCTCCATCTTCGTCCTACGAATGCGGGCACCCAGGGCGCCTGCGCCGGCGTCGAGGATCTCGACTCGAAATCCCTCGGCGCGCAGCCGGTCTGCGATGCGAAACGCGTACGCATCGTGACGATCGGCGACGGGCAGCAGCGACACCTGCACCGGGGCGAGCCACGCCGGGAAAGCGCCCGCGTAGTGCTCCAGCAGCACACCGAAGAACCTCTCGACCGTGCCGAAGAGGGCGCGATGGATCATCACCGGCCGGTGACGTTCGTTGTCATCGCCCACGTAGTGCATCTCGAAGCGCTGTGGTAGCTGGAAGTCGACCTGGATCGTCGACATCTGCCACGTACGACCAATGGCATCCTTGACCTGAACGGAGATCTTCGGTCCGTAGAACGCTCCGCCCCCCTCGTCGAGAACCAGGTCGAGATCCATGTCCATTGCGGCCGCCCTGAGCAGCTCCGTCGCCTCGGCCCACTCGTCATCGCTACCGACTGCCTTACCTTGTGGCTTCGTCGACAGCTCGAGGTAGAACTCGGAGAGGCCGAAGTCGCGCAGCAAGTCGAGCACGAAGTGGAGCAGCTCTCTCAGCTGTTCGGGCATCTGCTCCTTGGTGCAGAAGATGTGCGCATCGTCTTGCGTCATCCCACGCACGCGGGTAAGGCCGTGGACCACGCCCGACTTCTCGTACCGGTACACCGTCCCGAACTCGAAGAGGCGGAGCGGGAGCTCGCGGTAGGAGCGAGTCCGGCTCTTGAAGATCAAGATGTGGAACGGGCAGTTCATGGGCTTCAGGTAGTAGTCGGTTCCACCGTCGAGCTTCATCGCCGGGAACATGCCCTCGGCGAACCACTGGAGGTGGCCCGATAGCTCGAAGAGGTTCGACTTCGTGATGTGTGGTGAGTAGACGAACTCGTAGCCCGCCTCGTCGTGTCGCCGGCGCGAGTAGTCCTCCATGAGCCGGCGCACCGTTCCGCCCTTCGGGTGGAAGACCGCGAGTCCCGAGCCGACCTCTTCGGGGAAGGAGAAGAGGTCGAGCTCGACTCCGAGACGGCGGTGGTCGCGCCGCTCCGCCTCCTCCAACCGGCGCAGGTGGTCGTCGAGCGCCTTCTTGGACTCCCACGCCGTCCCGTACACGCGTTGCAGCATCGGCCGCTTCTCGTCACCTCGCCAGTAGGCGCCCGCTACCTTCGTCAGCTTGAATGCGCCGAGCCGAGCGGTAGAGGGCACGTGCGGACCGCGGCAGAGATCGACAAACACCTCGCCGGCGTCGGCGACGTTCCGGTACACCGACACTCCCGCGTCGCCGACTTCGGCAGTGTCGTCGCCGTTCGCACCCCCCGCGCGCACCTTGTCGATGATCTCGCACTTGTAGGGCTGGTCGGCGAAGAGATCGAACCCGGCCTCGAACGTCAGCTCCGAGCGAGTGAACCGCTGGTCGCTCTCGACGATCTCGCGCATCTTCGCCTCGATGCGCTCCAGGTCGGCGTCGCTGATGCGGGTTCCGCCGGGAAGCTCGAAGTCGTAGTAGAAGCCGTCGTCGATCGCCGGGCCGATCGCATACTTCGCACCCGGGTAGATCGCCAGGACGGCCTGGGCCAAGACGTGTGCTGTCGAGTGGCGTAGCACCTCGCGGCCTTCGGGTGAGTCGGGGGTGACAATTCGCAGAGTGCCGGGCCCGTCGAGCGGGCGGTCGAGATCGATCCACTCCCCATTGAAACGTGCAGCGACGGCGGCCTTCGCCAGCCTGGCTCCGATCGAAGCCGCTACCCCGGCGGCCGTGGTGCCGCGCTCGTAGTCCCTGATCGAGCCGTCGGGGAACGTTATCGTCATAGGGTTATTCATGATCTCCACGCATCGTGCCGGCGCGCGCAGCCGGATGAGCGCCGAGGGTACCAGCGCCGCGTCGAGTCTCAGCGCCTCGCCGAGCTACTCGCCGCGTGCGGCTACCGGCCTCGACAGGTCGATGCCGAGGAGGCCTCCTACGGAGCGAAGGGCCTCGGGCGCAGATGAGTCGCCGCCTCCTGAGAGCACGGCGCTGGCAAGATCGTCGAGCGCTTCCAGAGCCGACGGCGCATCGAGATCATCGTCGAGTGCCTCGCGCACGCGAGCAGCGTAGGAACTCGGGTCGGGACCGTCCGGGCAGCGTGCCGCCGCGAGCAGCCGGTGCAACAGCGCCGTGCCGTCGGCGAGGTCGGTGTCGTACCACTCGAAGCCCGACCTGTAGTGATGGCGCATCAGTGCGAGCCGGATGGAGCGCGGGTCGGCAACCTCCAGCAGATCGCTGACGAAGACGAGGTTGCCCAGCGACTTCGACATCTTCTCGCCCTCGTAGTTGACCATCGCCGAGTGCATCCAATGGCGCGCACACGGCTCGCCTGTGAGCGACTCGCTCTGCGCGATCTCACACTCGTGGTGCGGGAAGATGAGATCGGTGCCACCTCCGTGAAGGTCGAGTGTGGGGCCGTGCTCGTGCATCGCCATCGCGGAGCACTCGATGTGCCACCCCGGCCTGCCGACTCCGAAGGGCGCCCGCCATGCCGGCTCGTCTGCCGCCGACGGCTGCCACAGGACGAAGTCGAGTGGGGAGCGGCGATGCGGATCATCGGGGTTGCCCCCGCGCACGCGCGCGAGGCGGATCATCTGCTGCTCGGAGTACTGAGACAGCTCACCGAAGCGCGGAAACGTAGCTACGTCGAAGTAGACGCTCCCGGCGGTGAGATACGCGTTGCCCGACTCCAGGAGCCGAGAGACCAGATCGATGATCTGGGGAAGCGCCTCTGTCGCCCGGGGCTCCGATGTCGGCGGGCGCATCTCGAGCGCCGCCATGTCGGATTGGAACCGCGACATCTCCGCGTCTGCAAGGTCGAGGTAGGGCACACCCAGCTCTCGCGCCTTGGGGAGGATCGAATCGTCTACGTCGGTGATGTTGCGGACCATGCGCACGTCGTGGCCGAGATCCTCGAGCCGTCTCGTCAGAAGGTCGTATGTCAAGTAGGTGGCCGCGTGCCCGAGGTGTGTGGCGTCGTAGGGCGTGATGCCGCAGACGTAGATCCGCACCAGCTCGGGGGGCTCGAACGGGACTACGGCCCGGCGGGCCGTGTCGTAGAGGCGGAGCGTCTCCCTCTCCCCTCAGACACCCGTGAGGCGCAGGCTCGCTCGGCCCTTTTGCCGCAGGTTGACCGTCAGCAGCACCGCGGCGAACGTCTCCATCCCGACGGCGTTCGCCAGCGACCCCCCGTCGAGGGGACGAAGCACGGGCATGCTCCGAGTGATCTCCATGAGGGTGGCGCGCGCGTCATCATCGTCGCCGAGGACCACGACGTCACTCTCCATCTCGTGGTCGAGCTTCGCGAACTCGGCAGCCGGCACGAGATGGAACGCCGTGCAGACCCGGGACTCCCACAGGAGAGCCTGCATCTCGGCGGCGATCGAACCGTGCGGCGGCAGCACCGTGTTGAACTCCGTCCCGTTACGCACGAGGTCGCTGGCCATGGAGACGACGATCTTCCCTTCGAGCAGCGAGGCGTGCTGCCGGGCCGTGGCGAGCGCCGAGTCCGCGTTCACCGCAACGACGACTACCGGTGCGTCACAGGCCGCGGCGTTCTCGCACGGCACGAGTCCGGAGACGAGCTCGCCCCACGTAGCCTTCAGCTCGTCGACGCGTAGCACTGCCTTGCCGGCCTCGCGCGATCCGAAGAGCACCTTGTGGCCGACGCTCGCGAGTCTCGCGGCTAGCCCTCTACCCGCAGGGCCCGTGGCCCCGAGTATCCCGATTTGCATCGTCCAACCCTACTCAGGGCGTAGTACCGACCCGCTACCGGACCACCGGCCGGCGACTTGTCGCCCCGGATAGGCTCATCTATGTGAGAGAGTCGGACGTCAGCGCACGCCGCTCATGGGTGCGGGGCGCCGCATGGCGCGCGATCCTGCTCGTCTTCGTGATCGTAGGGGCGTGGGTGACCATCGGGCACGTGTACTCGTCGGTGCGCCCCTTCCTGCGGTACCTCACCATCGCGTCGATCGCGTTCACCCTCGGGAGGCTCTCGGGCCGCAAGGCACGCGCTGCACGCTGAGGGCGCCTCTCGCTCCCCTCGGCGCGGCCGGAGCGCGTCAGATGATGCAGTCGGCTCCGAAGGCAACGCGCAGCTCCGCGAACAGCCCGTTGCTGGAGTCGCAGCAGAAGTCGTCCGAGAGGCGTAGCACCGTCTGCTTCTCCGGGCTCTCCAGGTGCACGAAGAACGTCGAGCTGCCAGGGTGCGAGCGTAGGAGGTCGCGCAGCTTGGCGACGCGCTCTTCGGTGAACGTCCCCACCTTCACCTTCAGCCGCACTGGCGGCCCCGCATCAACGTGCAGCTCGGGCCGCGTCACCTCGATCGCCATCAGCTTGTGCGTGTCGTCGCGAGTATCGACCCGACCTTTGACCGTCACGATCGCGTCGGCCTCGAGGAGGTGGCCTACTTGCGCCATGGTCTTGGGGAAGACCGTCACCTCGACAGCATCGGTAAGGTCTTCGAGGAGGAATGTGGCCATCAGGTCGCCGCGCTTGGTGTACTTGCGGGCCAGCGAGGCAACCACGCCCCCTACTACGCGAACCGAGCCATCCTCGAGATCGGCCACGTCGGTGATGCTGCACTCGACCAGGCGGCGGAGCGCGCTCTGGGCGCCCAACAGCGGATGGTCGCTGACGTAGAGGCCGAGCATCTCCTTCTCGGCCCGGAGCTTCTCCGACTTGTCGAACTCGATGTCGGGAATCGAGATCCGCGGATCGAACGCCGGCGCACCGGAGTCGTCGACGGCCACGTCGAAGAGGCTGAACGTTCCCTGGTCGCGCTCGCGACGGCGCTTCACCGCAGCGTCGATGACCTGCTCCAACACCGTGAGGAGCCCCCGGCGCGGTTGGCCCAGCGAGTCGAAGGCCCCCGCCTTCACGAGCGACTCGACCGTCCGCTTGTTCAGAGCACTCGGATCTACGCGCTCGCAGAAGTCGTGGAAATCGACGAAGTCGCCGCCCGCTGCGCGCGCTGTGACGATCTGCTCGGCCACTCCTTCTCCGACGTTGCGCACCGCCGACAGGCCGAAACGGATCGCTCTGGGAATTGCGGCACGCACATCTCCTCCAGCCGGCTCGCGCGCCGCGTCGACCGCCTCGACGGAGAAGTCACTCACCGACGTGTTGACGTCGGGAACGAGAACCTTTATGTCGAGCGCGCGGCACTCGGAGAGGTACACCGCCGCCTTGTCGAGGTTCGTCTTGACGCTCGTCAGCAGCGCGGCGAAGTACTGGACCGGGTAGTTCGCCTTCAGGTACGCGGTCTGGAACGCGACGTAGCCGTAACCCACCGAATGCGACTTGTTGAACGAGTAATCGGCGAACGGCTCGATCTTGTCGAAGTAGGCCTCCGCGAACCCACGGCTGTGCCCGTTGGCGAGGCAGCCCTGCACGAAGTGGCTGCGCTCCTTGGTGATCAGCTCCCGGATCTTCTTGCCGGTGGCCTTGCGAAGGTTCTCGGCCTCCTCCAGTGAGTAGCCGGCGAGTCTCTGCGAGACCCGCATCAGCTGTTCCTGATAGATCATCAGCCCGTAGGTCGGCGCGAGCACATCCTCGAGATCAGGGTGGTCGTAGACGACCGGCTTCCGACCGTTCTTACGATCTGCATACTCCTGATGCCAGTTCTGGCCCATGGGGCCCGGCCGGTACAGGGCCACGAGGGCGGCCACGTCTTCGAAGGTCGTAGGAGCGAGCGAGCGAATCAGCTTTCGCATCGGCCCACCCTCGAGCTGGAAGACGCCGATCGTGTCACCGCGACGCAGCAGCTCGAACGTCTTGACGTCTTCCAGCGGGACGTTGTCGATGTCGACCCGCTCGCCCGTGGACGCCTCGATCAGCCCGAGTGCGATGTCGATGACGTCGAGGTTGCGTAGGGCGAGGAAGTCCATCTTGAGCAGACCGAGCTGCTCCACGCCGTGCCCTCCGTACTGCGTGACGATCGGCGCATCCTCCTGCGCCGTGCCGGGCTCCGGCTTTCTCTGCACGGGCAGGTACTCGGTGAGCGGCTCCTTGGTGATCACGACGCCGGCGGCGTGGATGCCGTCCTGCCGCCGCAGTCCTTCGAGCCCACGTGCGACATCGATCACCCTCTGGGCATCCGGATCCGCCTCATAGAGCGCTCTCAGGTCGCCGGCCATCTTGTAGCCGTCTTCGTACTTCGGGTCGAGCTCGAAGCACCCTCGCAGCGGCGTGTCGCGCCCCATGATGAGGGCCGGCATCAGCTTCGCGATCCTGTCACCGACCGCGTACGGGTAGCCGAGAACCCGCGAAGCGTCGCGCACCGCAGCGCGGGCCTTGATCGTGGAGAAGGTGATGATCTGTGCCACGTGGTCAGCGCCGTACTTCTGCGCCGCGTACTTGATCACGTCGCCCCGATATCGCGAATCGAAGTCCATGTCGATATCGGGCATCTGCTTGCGACCCGGGTTGAGAAATCGTTCGAAGAGCAGGTCGTAGCGGATCGGATCGATATCGACGATCCGCAAGCAGTACGCGACCACCGAGCCCGCGGCACTCCCCCTGCCGGGCCCGACGCGGATGCCGCGCGACTTCGCGTACCGCACCAGGTCCCACACGACCAGGAAGTACGACGAGAATCCCATCTGCTTGATCACGTCGAGCTCGTACTCGATCCTCTCCATCGCGTGCTGCGCGGGCGCGCGCCCGAACCGCTCGCGCGCCCCATCCATCGTCAGCTCGCGCAGGTAGGAGTCTTCGTCCATGCCCTCGGGCACGGGAAACGTCGGGAGCACCGCGTTGCCGTACTCGATCTCGACGTCTGAGCGCTCGGCAACCAGGAGCGTGTTGTCGCATGCCGACGGCAGCTCACGGAACAGGCTCCTCATCTCCTGCGCCGTCTTGATGTAGAAGTTCTGGGCCTCGAAGCGGAATCGCTTCGAATCGGCCTTCAGAGCCCCCGTCTGCACGCACAGGAGGGCGTCGTGAGCGTCGGCGTCCCCGGCGTGGGTGTAGTGGCTGTCGTTGGTAGCAAGGAGTGGTGCTCCGATGCGCCGAGCGATGTCGAGCAGCGGTCGGATCACCGTGGCGTCGTCGGCGAGGCCGTGGTCCTGAACCTCCACGAAGAAGCTCTCCCGGCCGAAGATGTCCTGGAATCGGGCAGCTGCCTCGAGCGCCGCGTCTTCTTCGCCGGAGAGGATGAGCTGGGGAACGAGACCGCCCAGACACCCCGTGGTCGCAGTGAGCCCCTCGTGGTGACGCTCGAGAAGCTCCCAGTCGGTGCGCGGCTTGTAGTGGTAACCGTCGAGGTAGGCGGCGCTCGACACCAGCATGAGGTTGCGATACCCCTGCGTTGTCTCTGCGAGAAGCGTGAGGTGGAAGATCTCGCGCTCCGAGCGTCGCGGGCGGTCGAATCGCGAGGTGCTGGTGAAGTAGCCCTCCATCCCGAGGACCGGCTTCACCCCTGCTTCGATCGCCGCAGCGTGCAGCTCGAGGACCCCGTACATGTTGCCGTGGTCCGTGATGCCGACGGCCGGCTGCCCGTCTGCCACGGCGGCAGCTACGACCTCGCCGATGCGCGACGCGCCGTCGAGCATCGAGTACTCGGTGTGCAAGTGGAGGTGTACGAACGAGTCGGTCATCTCGCCTTCGGCTGGGCGCTCGCGGTCGGGACCCTTGCATGTCATCGCTCGGGCGGCAGACGCACCACCTCTGCGCGACCCCCACAGGCCTGTGGACAAGGCTGTGGATGAACTACAGCAGTGTCATTCACCCTACGCTGTGCTCCTCCCTGCGACAAGCGCAGCGCCTCCGCCCTTCGTAGCCCCTCCTCAGGCCCTCCCTCTCCCGGCGACGAGGGGCACGAGCATCTCGTCGGGCGTCAGGCTCCCGTGACCGGATCGCAGCCTCCGCTCCTTGGGGAGCGTCGGATCGATGAACGCGACGGGCTCGCGCGCCGCCAGCACGACATCGCCGATCCGGCCGGGCACCGACCCGGTAGCTCCCGCGCCGAACCACCCGCCATCCAGCAGCTCTGCTCGGGACCACACCCATGCGAGATGACCGAAGGCCTCCCTTGCCGCATCCAGCAGATCCGCTGCCGCACCCCTCGGCGCGTGCAGGGCACGGAACCGGCAGTCGCCCGCGTACGCGTCGACCATGCCGGCGACCTCGGCGAGCGAGACCCAGGCTTCGGGCTCCAGGTGCACCTGACCGTGGTCGGAGGTGACCAGCAGGGCAGCGCTCCCCGGCAGCACCGCAAGGAGCTGGTCGACCAGGTCGTCGGCGGCCGTGAGCTCCCGCTCGAAGAACGCGTCGGCGAGACCGTACGCATGTGCGACGGTGTCGACGCCCGCGTAGTAGGCGTAGACGAGCCGCTCACCTGCGCCCACCAGGAGCCGGCAGTGCTCCACCAGGCTCGAGGTGGTGTGACGTCCGACGAATCGCCCGCCGGACAAATGAGCGCGGGTGAAGCCGCTCGTGCGGAACTCGGCCTTCGTGACGACGGGGATCTCGCGCCCGCCGAAGGGCGTGTGGCGCTGGACGTCGAACGGGTCGGGCGGACGCCCGCTCGCCGTCTGCCAGCTCAGGACGTTCAGCACGGACCCCTCGAACAGCATGCGGTAACCGATCACTCCGTGGCGGGCCGGAGCGAGTCCCGTGGTTATCGACGTGAGGGCTGTTGCCGTGGTCGAGGGGGCGACGGTCGTTGCAGTACCGCCGCGGAGGGACCGGATCGCAGGAAGCGCGTCGCTGTGATCCTCGATCGCGCTTGCCCCCAGGCCATCGAGAACCAGCAGGACGACCGACTCGGCCCCACCGACGTCGGGCGGCAGCCAGGCCGCCGGCCGGGCGCCGAGCAGGGCCGGCATCAGGTTCGTCAGGCACGCGCCGTCGTAGTCGGGCTTGATCGGGTCCACGGAGCGAGGGTACCCACCCGCCCAGTCGTCTCGGTGGCACGAATCGCGCGACGATTGACCCATGAAGGTATCGACGCGCGGCGATTACGCGGCGCGCGCGCTGCTCTCCCTCGCCCTCCACCACACCGACAGCCCCACCTCGGTTAAGGAGATCGCGGAGCGCACCCGACTCCCCCAGCCATACCTCGAGCAGATCCTCCTCCTGGTCAAGGGGGCGGGACTCGTACGATCGAAGCGCGGCGTCGGCGGCGGCTACGTCCTCGCACGCCCGCCCGCCGAAATCACCCTCGCGGACATCCTCGGAGCGGTCGAAGGGCCCCAGCTCCCTGTCGAGGAGCCTCACGATCACTGCGAAGGCCACTGCGTCCTGCAGGAGGTCTGGACATGCATGACGGAGGAGAACCGCAGGCTCCTGAGCGCCTACTCCCTGCATGACCTCGCAGAGCGTGCGCGCGTCGGTCATCCCGAGGCATCCGAGGATCCGCCCACCCGCAGCGGGGGC
>Ga0172368_10006546_pt1 | contig 12484 bp, 7 predicted proteins | sample Lak11m_FD_114540 | JGI IMG/M metagenome (GOLD analysis project Ga0172368, IMG submission 114540) | Freshwater microbial communities from Kabuno Bay, South-Kivu, Congo - kab_022012_11m | ecosystem: Environmental > Aquatic > Freshwater > Lake | place: Democratic Republic of the Congo: South-Kivu...
AGAAGCGGCGGAGGAGTGCGCGCGCTGCCTGGGCTGCGACTGCGGCAAGCTGCACGACTGCCGCCTGCGTGAGTTCGCCATCACATACGATGCCGACACCGCCAAATTTAGCGGGGAGCGTCGCCCCTTCACCCGCGACACCAGCCACCCGGAGGTGATCTACGAACCCGGCAAATGCATCGACTGCGGCATCTGCCTCTGCATCGCGGAATCCCGCCGCGAAGCCCTTGGCCTTTCCTTCATCGGCCGCGGCTTCGACGTGCGCCCGGCAGTACCCTTCGGCGAATCCCTCGCTGAAGGTTTGCAGGAGGCCGCCGATGAATGCGTCAACGCCTGCCCCACCGGCGCGCTGTCACGAAAACGCTGATCTTTCACCACGAAGACACGAAGACACAAAGGCACGAAGGACAATATGCTCTTTGAGCCTTTGTGTCTTCGTGTCTTTGTGGTGAAGCGGGGGATGCTGTCCCGTTGGAGCGAAAAGCGGTGAATCCGGGTATAATAGAATTCATGCTTGAGCCGCTTCACATAGAGCACATCACCAAATCCTACCCCGCGCCGGGAGGCAGCACCGAGATCCTGCGCGGTGTATCGCTGGCGGCGGAGCCGGGGGAGACGGTGGCCATCGTGGGGCCGTCCGGGGCGGGGAAGAGCACGCTGCTGCACATCGCCGGCTCGCTGGATGCGCCCACCACCGGCAGTGTGAAGCTGGGGGAGACAGAAGTCACCGCGCTGGCCGGGCGAGAATTGGCGGCCTTTCGGGCACCGCGGGTCCGTTTCGTCGTCCAGGACCACCACCTGCTGCCCCAATTGACCGCGCTGGAGAACGTGCTGCTGCCCACGCTGACCACGGTGTGTAAAAAAGATAATGAAGCGCGCGCGCGGACGCTGCTGGAACGGGTGGGCGTGGCGGGACGGGCGGACGCCTTCCCGGCGCGGATGTCCGGCGGCGAGCGCCAGCGCGTGGCCATCGCCCGCGCGCTCGTCAACGGCGCCGGCCTGCTGCTCTGCGACGAGCCCACCGGCAACCTGGACCGCGATACCGGCGCGGCCATCATCGACCTCTTCCTCGAGCTGGCCGCCGGCGGTGTGATCGTGCTGATGGTGACGCATAACCTGGAGCTTGCCGCCCGCCTGGGCCGCGTCCTCGCGCTGCAGGACGGCCTGCTCGTCCCCGCGGAACCCGTGTCGGGAGGAGTGAAGTGAGCCTCCGCCGCCTCATTCTCCGCAGCCTGTGGCACTACCGCCGCACCAACCTGGCCGTCCTCTTCGGCCTGGCGGTGGCCACGGCGGTGATCACCGGCTCGCTGATCGTGGGGGATTCGGTGACCGGGAGTATCCGCGACACGGCGCTGGAGCGGCTGGGCAGCATCAATTACGTCTTTACTTCGCGCCATTTCGTGCACGAATCCATTATCCAGGAACTCAAAGATCCGAGCTGGTTACGGACATCGATACCGCCACTGCGTCTGAAAAGCGCATCGATCATCCTGGCGGCTGGCACGGTACAAAATGCCGACACCGAAGCCGCGGTTCCCAATGCGACCATATTGGGAATCGATCAGGCCTTCGGAATGTTTTATACCAAAGCCGTTCCTGAGCTCGCAGACCGTGACGCAGCTGTCAACGAATCGCTGGCGCGCGACTTGCGGCTGCGCCGCGGTGATGCCATCATCTTCACTATCGGCAAACCCGGCTCCATTCCCGCCGACAACCTGTTCACCCGCCGGAAGCGCGGGGATGTGATCGACACCGTGCGCCTGCGTATTGTCGCCATTCTTCCGGACCGCGGCACCGGCGGGTTCGCCTTCACTGCTGGCACTACGGCGCCGCGCAACCTGTTCCTCTCGAAGACCTATCTGCAATCGGTCCTGGGAGTCAAAGGCAAGGCTAATGCCTTCCTCCTTGCACCCATCGATCCACGGCTGAAAGATACCAGTAAATTCTCAGATGAGCAGCGCCCGCTGGATTTTCCATTGTCCTTAGTCAAAAAGTATCTGAATAAATACTCCTCGGCTTATCGCAGGAAGATCGATCAGGAAAACGCTGCCACTATATTTTGGAATACAGTTTTTCCCCTCTTTGCATATAGCCGGCGCCTGGACGATCTCGGGATCACGCTGACGCCGAATCCACATCGCGGTTATCTGGCGGTGCAGAGTGACGAGATGGTGCTGCCGGAAGCCATGGTCTTCGCTGTAAAGGAAGCGGCTAAAGAATGCGGCGCCCACGTCTCCATATCATCCGTCTACCTGGCAACCACCATCAGCACCGGCCGGCCCGGTGTGAAATATGATGTGCCGCCGCCGAGTATTGCCTACGCGCTGGTGGGCGCCGTCGAGCCACGCGAGCCGTTCACCTTCACCGCTGGCGGGGGCAAGGAGCCGTCGAAGCACGGCATCTGGCTCAATACCTGGGCGGCGGAAGATTTGCATGCCCGCGTCGGCACTCCCGTCACGCTGGACTACCTGGTCCCGCAGCCGGACGGTTCATATGGCACCGGTCGCATGAGCTTGAACGTTGAAGGCATCGTGCAAATCGCCGGCCCGGCAGATGACCGCGGGCTGATGCCGCCGTTCAAAGGTATTACCGATACCGAGAGCATCGATCAATGGGATCCACCCTTTCCCATCGACCTGCGACGCGTCACTCCGCGCGATGATGCCTACTGGCAGCAATACCGCACCACGCCGAAGGCCTTCGTCAACCCGGCAACGGCGCACGCGATGTGGGCCAGTGGACGGCAGGCAGATTGGGTCACAACGGTGATGATCGATCCACCGCACGGAATGTCGCTCGCAACATTAACTCCGAAGTTTACTGCAGCACTGCGGAGCCACGCCACCTCCGACGCTTCAATGAGAGGAATTCTCAACAAAATACCGGTACGGAAATACGCGCTCCGGGCCTCCCGTGGCACTACCGATTTCGGCCAGCTTTTCCTGGCGATGAGCTTTTTCCTGGTACTCGCCGCCGCGGGGCTGGCGGGGATGCTGATGCGGCTGACGGTGGAACGGCGGGCAGCGGAGGCGGGGATCATGACCGCGTGCGGATTCGGCGCGGGGCAGGTGCGGCGGGCGCTGTGGGGCGAGGGGCTCGTGCTGGCGCTTTGCGGCCTGCTGCTCGGGGTGCCGCTCGGGCTGGGGTACGCGGCGGGGATCATCGGCGCGCTGGGTTCCTGGTGGGCCGGCGCGGTGGGCGGCGCGGCGCTATGGCTGCATCTGACCGCCGGCGCGCTGGTCATCGGCGGAATTTCCGGATTAATTATCGGTCTGCTCGCGATGGCGTGGGGAAGCTGGTCGCTGGGAAAACAGCGCGTGCTCGACCTGTTGGCAGGATGGCGAATGCCGGAGATGACGCCGCGGCGGGCGGTGCTCACCGCGGCGATACTGGTGCTGGTCGGCCTGCTGCTGCTGGCGATTCTCCTTATCGTCCTCGCGCTCGGTAAGCGGATGCCGGCGGAAGACGCGTTCTTCGGGGGCGGGGCATTACTGTTATGCGCGGGGATCTGCGGGGGATATCTGGCGCTGGCACGGTGGCTGCAATCGCCGCTGACTGCGCCCACCCTGGCGCGGCTGGCCTTGCGCAGCGCCGCCGCCAACCGCGGCCGCAGCCTGCTGGTCGTCGGCCTGCTCGCCGGCGCCGGGTTCATCATCGTGGCCGTCGCCGCCAACGTGCGTGACTTCTCCCGGCTGGATGTCTACCGCAAAGACTCCGGCGCGGGCGGCTTCAGCCTGCGCGCCATCGCCACGGTGCCGCTGCCGGTAGATATCAGCACGCCGGCGGGCCGCGCGCACCTGGATTTCTCGCCGGAGGATGAAGCGCTTTTCAAAGACGTCAAGATATATCCGCTCCTCTACAGCGGCGGCGACGACATCAGTTGTCTGAACCTGGCAGCCGCCCAGCAGCCGCGCATCGTGGGGATCAGCGACGCCTTCATCGAGCGCGGTAGTTTCTCGGTTATCACGAGAGAACATAAAGACAACCCCTGGACATCGCTGCGGCAAGGTTGTCTTAATAATTTTGAGATGAACCATATGGTTTTCGTTGGCGTGAATGCATTCGGCGATGCCGACAGCGTGATGTGGTCGCTCCACAAGGAATTGGGTGGATATTACAACATTCCCACCTCGTCCGCTGGCCGTCTACCGCTGATATTCGCCGGTCTCCTCCCCGGCAGCATCTTCGCCGGCGAGCTGCTGATCTCCGAAAAATTCTTCCGCCAACTGTACCCGGAGATCACCCAGCCGCGGTATTATCTGATCGAGACGCCGCCCGAACGAGATAAGCAAAAGGAGAAAGCAAAGGAAGAGGCGGTGGCGAATGTGCTGCGGAAAAACCTGGGCGACTTCGGGCTGGAGGTGCGGGGGACGCGGGAGCTGCTGAACGCCTATGCCGGAGTGCAGAACACCTACCTCTCCACCTTCCTGGCGTTGGGCGGGCTGGGGTTGATGCTGGGCACGCTGGGGCTGGTGATCGTGCTGCTGCGGAACGCGCTGGAGCGGCGGAAGGAGTTCGCGCTGCTGCTGGCGCAGGGATTCACCGAGCGCGACCTGGCGGCGATGCTGGTCATCGAGAATGCCGGGCTGCTGGCGGCTGGATTGCTGTGCGGGACAGTGACGGCGCTCATCGCGGTGGCGCCGCACCTGGCGTCGGTATCGGCGCGGGTGAACTGGGGGGCGCTGCTCGGAGTGCTGGCGGGTATCCTGATTGTTGGCTTAATCTCCTGTTTCGTCGCTGCCCGTACCGCCACGCGGGGGGGATTGCTGCAGGCGCTGCGGGAGGAATAGTTTTTCGCAAAGGCGCAAAGACGCAAAGGTTTATGTATGAAGTTATTCGTGCTGTTTATAATGTGCCTGGTATTTGCCGGTGTCGCCATCGCACAGCCAACGGACTGGCCCATGTTCCGCGGGGTACCGAGCATGGTGGGACAGGCGGGGGCATTGGCGAAGGCGCCAAAGCTGCGGTGGACATACGAGGCGAAGTCGTCCATCGTCTCCACGGCGGCCATCATCGGCGATGAAGTCTATGTGGGCACGCAGGACGGCGACCTGCTGGCGCTGCGGCTTTCGAATGGCAAGCTGCGCTGGAAATGCCATACCGGCCAACCGATCAGCTCCTCGCCGTGCGTGGTGTCCAACGCGGTCTTCTACGGCGACGAGGACGGCAACGTCTACGCGGTAAGCCGCGCGAACGGCAAGGTACTGTGGCGCTTCCAGGCGGAGGCGAAGATCATCTCCTCGCCCACGCCGGCGCCGGGGGTGATCCTGATCGGCTCGTATGACAATTCGCTCTATTGCCTGCATGCCGGCAGCGGTAAAGTGAAGTGGAAATTCGAGGCCGACGCGCAGGTGCACTGCTCGCCTTGCGTGGCCGGCGGGCTGGTGATGATCGCCGGCTGCGACGGCAAGGTGCGCGCTATCGATCTGCAGACCGGCAAGCAGCACAACGCAGCAGAGATCGAAGGCAACCTGGCGGCGGCGCCCGCGTTTGCGGGCGGCGTGGCCTACGTGGGATCGCTGCTCGGTGATTACCTGGCGGTGCGCGCGCAGGACGGCAAGGTGCTGTGGAAGATCGAGGAGGGGCAGGACGGCGGCGCCTGCTACGCCACCGCGGCGGTGACGGGTGATGCGGTCATTTTCGCCTCACGCGCGGAAAAGGTGGTATGCCTGGTGCGGAAGGACGGCAAAACGCGCTGGACTTTCCGCCTGAAGGGCGCCAGCGATTCGTCGCCGGTTGTTTCGGGCGGCACCGTCTACGTGGGCAGCGACGACGGCGTGCTCTACGGTCTCGATGTGAAGAGCGGCAAGGAAGTCTGGCACTTCACCGCCGGCTCGGAGATCAAAGCCTCCCCCGCCATCGCGCACGGGCGGATGGTGATCGGGAGCGGTGACGGGGCGGTGTATTGCTTCGGGAAGTGAAAGGGACCATAAGAACGCACGGCAGCCTTTCAGGCTCTGGCAAAGGAGTGTAACATGAAACGCATTCTCGGGGTGCTGTTGGTCTCTCTCGTTGGTATCGGCGCGGCGTGGGCGCAGGATGCCGGCATACGGGTGGCAGGCAACTGGGCAGGGGTGCTGAAGCTGCCGAACGGGCAACTGCGGCTGGTGGTGAACATCAAAAAGGCCGATGACGGCACGTTGACCGCCGCGCTGGACAGCCCCGACCAGGGGGCGACGGACATCCCGGTGCCGCAGGTGACATTCGACGGCAACACGCTGCACCTTATCCTTCCGAAGCTGGGAGCGCAGTTCACCGGCACGCTGAACGACAACGGCGACACAATCAGCGGCCAGTGGTCGCAAGGTGGCGCGAATTTGCCGCTGGTGCTGGCGCGCGCGGAAGCGGCGCCACCGGTGAACCGCCCGCAGGAGCCGAAGCCGCCATTCCCCTACCAGGTCGAGCCGGTGGTTTTCTCCAATCCCCGCGCGGGCATTCAACTGGCCGGCACGCTGACCTATCCCGACGGCAATGGCCCCTTCCCCGCCGTGGTGCTCATCGCCGGCTCCGGCCCTACCGACCGCGACGAGACGGTATTCGGCCACAAGCTCTTTCTGGTGCTGGCGGATGCCCTGACCCGCCGTGGCATCGCCGTGCTGCGCTATGACAAGCGCGGTGTCGGCGCCTCAGCCGGCGACCACGCCGCCGCGACCATGGTGGAGTATGCTGATGATGCGCTGGCCGCCGTCGAATATCTCAAGACACGCAAAGATGTGTCCGACCCCGCGCGCATCGGGTTGATCGGCCACAGTGAGGGCGGCGTGGTGGCGCCGATAGTGGCGAACCGGACGCGGGACGTGGCCTTTGTAGTGCTGCTGGCGGGCGACGGCGTGAATGGAGAGCAGGTACTGCTGCTGCAGGGTGCGGCGATCACGCGGGCCATGGGCGGCGACGACACGGCGCTGGCAGAGCAGCGCGCCATGCAACAGGCGATCTTCGCCCTCGTCAAGCAGAACCGTGACGATGAGACGGCACGGCAGAAACTGCGCGCCTGGTTCACCGAACGGATCGACGCCTTGACCGCGGAGCAGCGGCAAGCGATGGGCGACCCTGAAGCCTTCATCCAGGGGCAGATCGCCTTCGCCGTGAACCCATGGATGCGTCATTTTCTGACCTATGACCCCGCGCCGGCGCTGCGGAAGCTGCGCGTGCCGGTGCTGGCGCTGATCGGCAGCAAGGATACGCAGGTTACCCCGGCGGAAAACCTGGCGGCCATCACCGCCGCGCTGAAGGAGAGCGGTACAACCGACGTGACAGTGAACGAGCTGCCGGGTCTGAACCACCTGTTCCAGACAGCCACCACCGGCGCGCCGAGTGAATATGGCCAGATCGAGGAGACCTTCGCGCCGGTTGCGCTGCAGACGATCGGCGATTGGATCGCGGCGCATACACAGGCGAAATGAGGGCCGAGGACAGACCCTCAGCCAGGTGGGAGATCGGTTGCGGGTGGAGATTCGGGGTCAGTCCCCGGGACGACTTCAGTCCCGGGGGTTACTTCACGAAACCCTTATCCTTCAAACTGACGTAGCGCCCATCGCCGATGATCAAGTGATCGAGGACCGGGATGCCGACGAGTTCGCCGGTCTGCACCAGGCGCGCCGTCAGCGCCAGATCTTCCTTGCTGGGCGTCGGGTCGCCGCTCGGGTGATTGTGCGCCAGCAGCACGGCCGCTGCCGTAGCTTTGATAGCCGCCTTGAAGACTTCCCGCGGATGCACGAGACTGGCGCTGAGCGTGCCTTTGCTGGTTTCCTCCGCCCCGATCACCTGGTGGCGCGTGTCGAGGAAGATCGTTTTGAAGTGTTCTTCGGGATAGTAGCGCATCTCCTCCATCACCAGGTTGACGGCATCGAGGGGCGAAGAGATGACGGGCCGCGGCGCATCGCTGGAGGTGGCCAGTCGCTTGCCCAATTCGAAGGCCGCCTTGAGCTGGCATGCCTTGGCCAGACCGATGCCGGATACCTCGCTCAATTCCTGCACGGACGCCGCCGCCACCCCGCGCAAACCGCCGTATTTGCTGACCAACTGCTGCGCGAGCTGCAGCGCGGACACGCGGGCGTTCCCCACGCGCAGGATGATGGCGAGCAGTTCCGGCGTGCCCAGCGCGCCGGGCCCATAGCGCTCCAGCCGCTCGCGCGGGCGCTCGTCCGCCGGCAAATCGCGCATCATGCTGTAGGAGGGATCGGGCATGGCGATGACTCCTTTCTCCCGGATGAGCAACCGTTTACTGGGGGGTCGGCCGCGTCTTCCCCCCGACCCATAAACGTCATGTTATACCAAGCGCCTGGTCATTTCATGCTCGTGCACTTGCCGTAACATGGCGCACATTCCCCTGAATCGCCCCCAATCCGGTTTATGGTACGGGCTGGTCGCCCAAATGCAGGCGTTCGGCGAGCTGCTGCAGATAGATGGTGAAGCGATCGCCGCGGCGGGCGGGCATGCTGATTCCCGACGCGGTCAATACCACCAGCAGCACGCCGAGAAGCAGGATGCTGAGCGGGATGCTCAGCGCCTGCCACTCCACGGTTGTATCAAGGGCGGCGATGAGCAGCCAGACGCCGCCCGTCGGCAAGGCGCAGCACCCCAGCAGGAACAGCACCCAGCCGAGGAAGCCGTGCTCGAAGAAGAACCAGGAGGCATGCCAGTACCATGCGCCGGCCTGCTCGGTGCGAATGGCATAAAACAGGTAATGCTTCGTCGCGGCGTCGTGTGGATTGAGCGCCATACTGGCGGCCAGGTGACGCGCCGCTTCGTCGGGCTGCTGCAGGTGCAGCAGGGAGATGCCCAGATCGCGCAGGTAATCGGGACGCTGCGGGTAGGCGATGACCGCGTCGCGCAGGTAGGGCACCGCGTCGCGGTAGCGCTTGCGCGTCCGCAAATGCTGCCCGAGCAGTGCCTTCATATAGCCGTCCTGCGGGTTGGCAGCGAGCACCCGCTGCGCCAGCTCCACGCCCTGCAGGAATTGCCGGCTGCGCAGGCACAGGTCGGCGAGCAGCGCGGTGAAGGTGAGATCGCCGGGAAAGCGCTCCTGCGCCTGCGTCAACACGTCGCGCGCCATCTTCTGCACACCGAAGGTCAGATAGACCTGGGCGAGGATGGCGAACGACAGCGGATTGGTGCTCTCCAGCACCACCGCCTGGCGCGCCGCCTGCACGGCGGGCGGAAATTCTCCCCGCGCCATGTGCAGGTAGGCCAGCACGCGGAACACGTCCGGCTCCTGCGGATGCTCGCGCCAGGCCTGCTGCGCGGCGGCCAGCGCCTCGTTCAGGTTGCCGGTGAGAAAATAGCCCTCTGCCTCATGGAGGCGCGACTGCGCGCCCCCGGTCGGCGAGAGTGAGAAAAAATGTTGTGTCGAAAGCGTCATGTCGGGTATCCTTCCCTCCCGTATCATGCCGGATCAAACGCATTTACTATCAGATGCTAATTAACCAATGGGGGTTGTTTTTCCTTCTTTTTCGATGTATGCGAGCGACACGGGACAGTTTCCGCCGGCAGCAAGCATCGTGCTTGACGATGTGGGCATGGCCTGCTACAATGCTGCCCGTATTCGTGTTGAACCAGTGAGGAGCGAAACCACCGAATGGGAAAGCAAGTTGAAATTGAGACGCTGCGCGAGTTGAGTCCGAACCCGGACAAGTTTTTCGCGTTCGAGCGCGAAGTGATGGGCGCCATCCATCGCGAAGCCGATGGCCGCAAGGAAAAGGCGGAAGGCGCCCGCATGACGCGGGAGAAAAAAGCGAAGCGCAAGCGCCAGCGCACCGCTGCCGGCCTCGGCTAATATTCCACACCCTTCTATAAATGGGCAGAGGCCCGCGCGGGCCTCTGCCGTTTGCTGTCACCTGCCGGGACTGATCCCGCATTGGTCGGAGTATTGACCTCGAATTTCATGCCTGGCAGGAAATCCTCAAGCCCGGTTGAGGGTCAGTCCGTATGTGTTGGGAAGCTTCCCTGTTCATGGGGACAGACCCTTAGCCGGGCTTTATAACTCCAGACGGGCTTCAAATTCGAGGTCAGTCCCCAAGGTTTTATAGTCAGTCCCCAAGGTTAAGCCCCGGCGCTACTACGAGCCGGGGCTTCCTTTGTGACTGCTAACGGGCCTGAACGATTACCCGATCTTTTACGTCTGTGACGCTTCCTGCACGAACAGCATTTCCGGCCCGACCGGCAGCCGGGGCAGGCGCGGCGTATAGTAGCGGATGCTCGGGTCCTGCGAGTCCACACTGTAGCACACGGGCCGCGCCAGCGTGGCATCGTAGGTGTAGACGATGCCCATCCGGCGATTGTCCTTAACCGACGCCGGATCTTTCCAGCGCCAGGCCTGCGCATCCCATCCGGCGCTAGCCGGATCCCACAGATCGGGTGTCCCGCCAGCGGTGCTGTAGTACCAGATATTCGCCCCGCGCCAGTGCTCGGTCCATTCTTTCTGCATGTAGGCCGGCGCGGTGGTATTCTCCGTGATGGCGCCGTTCACGGTGATCCGCACGTCCAGCGGCTCCCGGAACTCCGGGAAGGGTCGGGGCAACTTTTTCGGAGTGAAGGTTGCCGGGTCCGGCGTGCCGGCATAATCGTGCCAGTAATGCCCGGGAATGACGAACCAGCTTCCGCGCTGGGCGTAGATCAGTGCGTCCACCTCCACATCGAGGCCGGTGGGCAGGACACCGGGACCGAACTTCTCACCCGCCGATTCCCAATCGGCATCTCCCGCACGCAGCAGGTAAGACGCGCCGACATGCGGGTCCGTCCAATTATCGCTCACGGAGAACAGGAAGGAGTTGCGGCGCCCGAATCCGAGCAGCGGGGCGATCGAGCTCACCAGCCCGGTATAGCGCTGTGCCTCCAGGATATTCCAGGATTGCAAGCCGAAGAATTGATCGGGCGGGGTCAGCCATACCGTATTGAAGCGGTCGCCGCCCCACTGCTTATCCGCCCATTCCTTGCGTTGCGCCATCTTGTCCACGAAATTCTGCGTATACAGCCAGGAATACAGCGAGCTGATGCTGGCCGAGCTGCAGAAATACAGGTTGACGGCGGAGGCGCCGGCATTGGGATTCCAGAAGAACGGGAACGATCGCGTAGGCGCGTGGCTCACCATCGCTTCCATCGAGGTAGGCCGATGCAGCAGCGCCATTTGCAGCGAGGTGGCGGTCTGGCTCGACAGGGCGTCGCCGCCGTGCCAGAGGAGCAGCCGCATGCGCGCGTCTGCGGTGATCGCCCCCCCCGTGGTCATGCTGAACTGGATCGCCGTGTTCACCGCGCTGGCGGTGACTTGCCAGAAGCGCACCGGGTCCGGCGCACGCGATGTCGGGACGAGCGGGCTGCCATCCGGTTTCGTGACCGACCCGATCACCCGTGTGGGATTCAGACACACGTTGTCCGCCGCCAGCAGGGCGACTTTGGTATCGTAATCATCGCCCCGGATAACAGGACTTTGCAGCCATTCCCCACTATTATCCACCAGATAATGCCCGCCGGGATAGGGCTGGTAATAGACATCGGCGGACCGTCCCTGGGCGCGGCTGGCCGGGCTGAGCACGCTCCCCTCGATATACACCGTACCGGCGGACACGATGGTCAGGTCGAACCGCCGATTGGTCGGGGTCTCGTAATAATGCATGCTGCCATCGACCGCATTCCAGCCGCCCGGACACTGCCGGTTGTCGCCGCTCCAGATGGGATCAGTTGGGTAGGGATTCTGGTTATCATCCAGGCTGTTCTCGTCATAATCGTAGGCTACCGCGGCCGGCAGGTTGCCCGTCACCACCACATTGCCTTCGGCGAAGATCACGCCGTTGCGCGGGTAGGGCATTTTCAACGTGTAGAGATTCGTTGCCATATCTTGCGACAGGTCGGTGCTCACATTATTCGCGATATCATATTTTTGTAAATTACACGGATCCGCCGTCTCCAACTCGAGATAGGGGGCCGCGACCGCCACCGCCGTATTGCTGGCATTGTCGTAGGTCCAGTCGTGAAGAATGATCTTCACCGCCATGTTCTTTTCCGTGGGCTGGTAGGTGGGCATTACGCCGCTGGCCGTATCCCAGCACTCGCCGCTGCCGGACACCCACTCGTTGCGCAGGGCGGCCAGATCGGACTGGCGCTGTTGCGGGTTGTTGATATAGAGACCTTCGCCCCAGCCGATCAGACCGGTATTGGTGGCTGACGCCGTCCCATATCCGGCGATATTACCGGAATCGCGCGTCAGCGTGCGATAGCGGTCGAGACCGTTATTATCGAGCTTCGGCGCGCTGAGCGCGGGCATGGAGCTGTCGTTTTCTTCGGTCTGCAGGTACTGCACCAGCGTGATGCTGATCTGGGAGGCCACCGGTTCGCAATTCACCCGCGCGGCGCCCGTGCCGTCAAGTTTCGCGGTGTGCCCGTCCACCAGCAGCCGGCGGGCCGACGCGGTGGAATCGGCGTATTCGGAGAGTAATCCGCGTACCTGCATCACATCCCGGCGGAGCACATTAAAGTTGCTCGGATAGCT
>Ga0172368_10006547_pt1 | contig 12482 bp, 12 predicted proteins | sample Lak11m_FD_114540 | JGI IMG/M metagenome (GOLD analysis project Ga0172368, IMG submission 114540) | Freshwater microbial communities from Kabuno Bay, South-Kivu, Congo - kab_022012_11m | ecosystem: Environmental > Aquatic > Freshwater > Lake | place: Democratic Republic of the Congo: South-Kivu...
ATCTTGATGCGTAACGTCTCGTCGGCATTGCGCTTGGCTTCCGCCACTTCAAATCCCAATCGCGTTTGCATCGACTGCAGCCGCTGCAATACCTTGCCAAGCTCGTCATTCTTGGAAACGTCAATGCTATTCGAGTAATTTCCCTGGGAAATATTACTGAGGGTACTGACCACCGCTTCGAGCGGCCTCCGGATCGATCGCACCAGGCCAATCGCTCCGGCAATGCCCAAGCCGCCGACGAGGATCAGGCTCAGCAGCATGAGCAATCTGGTGTTACGGTAGCGCTCTTCCGCATCCGTAAACTCGCTTTTGGCGCGCTGGACCAGGTACTTGAAGAGTTCGTCTGCCTTTCCCGATGCACCGTTGTAGCTCGGATTAATCTTCTTCAGAAGAATCAAGTTGGCCTCATTGAAATTGCCATCCAACAATGCCTGTCGTGCCGGCAATAAGCCTTCTGCGACAAATACCTTGCGCGCTTCGGCATACGCGTCGGCCATTTTTCGATGACCATCAGAATGGATATTGGCGTAATAGCTATTCCAGAGCTGGCCAATTTCAGCGATGTTTTTTTCGACAGCGTCTGTATGCAACGTAAGCGGGTGATCATGCAATTTCGCATACGCCCCATTCGGATCATGCTGCAAGCTGAGTAAGACCTGCGCTCGGTTATCGGCCATCAGTTTGCCGATCCGGCCAATATCACGCACCGGCTCGAGGCGTCTTGAATAAAGACTTTCGGCCGCATCATTGGTCTGTCCGAGAGAAATTATTGCGAAAGCAGAAATTACGAGGACCAGGACACCCAGGAAACTGAGCATGGAAGTCAGCTTGGTGCTGACCGACATGTTGGCCAGCTTGCTTTCGCCTCCCTTGACAGCCTGGCCATACCGTATCTTCATCCTCCCTGCTCGACCGTCCTTGAACTGCCGATAGATGTTCTCAACCTGGCCAATCACACCTTCCGGGGCCTTGCGGCGAACGGACAGATAGCCGGTCACTTGCCCCGCTTCCCACAACGGCGTGGCGTTTGCCAACACCCAATAGTAATCACCGTTTTTACAACGATTTTTGACCAATCCTGTCCAGGGTCTGCCTGCTTTAAGCGTCGTCCACAAATCAGCAAACGCCTCCGCGGGCATATCTGGATGGCGGACGATGTTGTGCGGCTGACCGATCAATTCCTGCTCGGTGAACCCGGAAATCTGAATGAAGTCCCGATTGATGTATGTGATCTGACCTTTGAGATCGGTCTTTGAGACGATCAATGTGGAATCGTTCAATTTGATCTCATTATCGGTCACCGGCATATTCGTGCGCATGGGACGATCCTCCTAGCCTTGGCTGGTCGCGTCGACCAGCGCCATTTCACTCGACAGCATGAGTCTCTCAATATCCACGACAATCAGCATGCGCTCTTCCAGCGTACCCAGACCCAGGATGAATTTGGTATCCACCGTGGCGGCGAATTCCGGTGCCGGGCGGATCTGCTCAGAACGCAACATGGTCACATCGGAGACACTGTCGACCACGATGCCGACCACCCGCCCGCTGATGTTGAGAATGATCACCACCGTGAAAGGTGTGTACTCGACATTGCCGACACCGAACTTGATGCGCAGGTCGACAATCGGCACGATGGTGCCGCGCAGGTTGACCACGCCCTTGATGAAGGCCGGCGCATTGGCGATCGTGGTCACGGCGTCGTAGCCGCGGATTTCCTGGACCTTGAGAATGTCGATCGCATATTCCTCCGGCCCCAGGGTAAATGTCAGATATTCCTGGGCGTAACCGCCTTCATCCCCTGCCGACTGTTTGCTGGTACTGTCCTGAACCATGGTTTACCCCTTCGGTGTTATGCGGCGGCAGGCATAGCGTTCTTCGCCATGCTCGCCAATGCGCTGACGTCGAGAATCATTGCCACCCGGCCATCGCCCATGATGGTCGCGCCGGAGACTCCCTGGACCTTGCGATAGTTGGCTTCGAGGCTCTTGATCACGACCTGGTGCTGCCCGATCAGCGCGTCCACGAACAGCGCCACCTTGATGCCATCCGCCTCGAGCACCACCATGATGCCCTGGTTCAAGGCGTGCACCGCCTGCGGAATGTTGAACACTTCGTAGAGCGCAATGACCGGCAGATACTCGCCGCGCACCTGGATCAGGCGCTCGACGCCGGAGACGCTCTTGATCATGTTCTTGGTGGCCTGCAGGGATTCAATCACGTAGCCGATCGGAATGATGTAGGTCTCCGGCCCGACCCCCACCGACATGCCATCAAGGATGGCCAGGGTGAGCGGCAGACGCACGGTCATGCGTGTGCCGACACCGAGCATGGAGTCGATTTCAACACGTCCGCCCATGCCGGTGATGTTGCGCTTGACCACGTCCATGCCGACGCCGCGGCCCGAAACTTCCGTGATCACCTCGGCGGTGGAGAAACCCGCTTCGAAAATCAGCGCCCAGACTTCGCTGTCGCTCATGCTGTCCGAAACCGGCAGACCGCGTTCCTTGGCCTTGGCGAGGATCTTCGCGCGATTCAGGCCAGCACCATCGTCGCCGACTTCGATGACGATGTTGCCGCTCTGGTGATAGGCCTTCAGGGTAATCGTGCCAACCGGCTGCTTGCCAGCGGCAGCACGCTGCTCGGGCGATTCGATGCCGTGGTCGAGGCTGTTGCGGATCAAATGGGTCAAGGGATCGGAAATGCGTTCGATGAGGCCCTTGTCGAGTTCGGTGTCTTCACCGATGGTTTTCAATTCGACCTGCTTGCCGAGCTTTTGCGAGGTATCGCGCACGACCCTGGGAAACCGCCCGAATACCACCGAGATTGGCATCATGCGAATCGACATCACGGTTTCCTGCAGGTCGCGGGTGTTGCGTTCAAGTTGGCCAAGCCCGGTCAGGAGACGCTCAAACATGACCGGATCGGCATCGCTGGCGGATTGCGCCAGCATCGCCTGGGTAATCACCAGTTCGCCAACCAGGTTGATGAGCTGGTCGACTTTTTCCACGCCGACGCGGATCGTCGTATCGGCGCCGGAAGTGCGTGGTGTTGCGCGTCTTTCGACCATGGGTTCGCCGCCGCCTTCCTTGGCCATCTCGGCTTCGCTCCTGGCGAGCGGCGGCGGCGCGGCGGCCGGCGCCGCTGCTGGCGGCGGCGGAGCTGCGGGCTGAACGGGCAAGTCGGTGAAAAACCCGTAACCTTCGCCATCGTTGGCATTGGCCTGGGTCGCAGCAGGTGCTGCAACGTCAGGCAGCGGCTCGAAGAATCCGTAGCTTTCGTCGGCAGGTGCGGGTTTGGGTGGGGATGCCGGTTCCGGATCGCTGAAAAAACCGTATGCCTCCTCGCTCGGCGCCATCGCGGCAGTCATATCGCTGAGCGGAGCAATGCGGATGCTGTCGCTGCGGGCAATAAACTCCAGCATTTCCCGCAGGGTATCGGTGTCCGGCGCCTTTGCTGCACCGTCACCTGCCGCGCTGACAAACTTCACACGCCACGGCTGGTCGGCAGTGTCCGGTCGTGTAAGGATCTCGGCCTGGCCGAACGCACTGAGTTCTTCAACCAGGTTGGCAACGGTCTGATCTCCGTTGGGTATTGATTCGCCCAAAACAAAATCGATGATCAGACCGCCTTGAGACGCTGTCTCCGGGGCAGCTGTTGGCGCAACGGCGGGCACAACAGCGGCGGGGGCTGCCGTCTCGCTCGAAGTGAGATCGCGCAGACGCTTGCAGATCGCTTCCACCGCGTTCGGATCGGCGGCATCTTCGCCGCGATGAGCAGCCAGCAAGGTTTTCAGAATATCGCCGGCATCGAGGAAAGCGTCGATCATGTCCTCGCGCAAAGCGAGTTCGCCCTTGCGAATCCGGTCGAGCAGATTTTCGAGAATATGGGTCACATCCGCCAGATCGTTGAAGCCGAAGGTGCCGGCGGAACCCTTGATCGAATGGGCCGCCCGGAAGATGGCGTTGAGTTGCTCGGCATCCGGATGCTGGACGTCAAGTTCCAACAGCATGGATTCCATGTTGTTCAGATGCTCCGCGGTCTCGTCGAAGAACACCTGGTAAAACTGGGTCATGTCTAGGCTCATGATTCCTTCCAATACCTCCCTCAGAGGCATCCCGCAATCGTCAGACAGCTATGGAAACGGCACACCCCGGGGGTTGCCCATGCCTTACACACGCGCTTAACCGATGACTTTCTTGACCACCTCGATGAGCTTCTGCGGATCAAAAGGCTTGACCAGCCATCCCGTCGCTCCGGCCGCCTTGCCTTGTGCCTTCATGGTGTCGGACGATTCGGTGGTCAGCATCAAAATCGGTACGCTCTTATACTGGGGCATGCCGCGCAGGTTCTTGATGAGCGTCAGACCATCCATGCGCGGCATGTTCTGGTCGGTAAGAATGAGGTTGACGGATTTAGACTTGGCCTTTTCGAGACCGTCCATGCCATCCACCGCTTCGACAACTTCGTAACCCGAACTCTTCAGGGTAAAAGCCACCATCTGTCGAATGGATGCCGAATCATCGACTGCCAGTATGATTTTTGCCATGTTTGCCGTCCTGTCTGATTATCTGTGGAATACCAAAGTCTGTCGATCGTGTGAGAGTCAAATTCAGAACAATTCGACATCACCTTCGTTCATGGCTTGCTGAGCTACCGGGTTGTGCGTAGTCTGGGATGCCATTGCCGCCAGGCTGTCGGTAATCTTTTGGGTCTCCTTGCGCAAAGCATCCACCGCCGCATCCGTATCATCCACGTCGGCATCCAGGAGCAGCGTCCGTCCCAGTTCCTCGAAATGGCTTGCCACGTGATCGAGCGCCTCGACCCGCCGCAGCACATGGCCGATCAGTTGCGACACCATATCCTGGAATTGCAGCGCGGTAATTGCGCGACCGACCTGGGTCTCGACCTCGACTGCGCTTGCGGCAAGATCATTGATCGCCACGGAGCGCTCCTGATTCTGCCGGCCCATGTCGATGACAGTCGACTCGACGCGTTGCTTCGATTCGAGCGCGAAACTCATGTCCTGCGAGGCCATGCGCTGGATCGCCAGCTCGGCTTGGTTGACCGACGCTTGCATGTTCATCATCACGGCGTTGATCTGCTGGCTGAACTTGCCGGTGCGCCCGGATAGATCGCGCACTTCATCGGCCACCACGGCAAACCCGCGACCGGCTTCGCCGGCACGCGCTGCCTCGATCGCCGCATTCAGCGCGAGCAGATTGGTCTGCTTGGAGATCGCTGCAATCTCGGAGAGTATGCCCAGCACTTCCCGGGTACACTGGGCGATGTTGTCGGTGACCTCGACCAGCTCCATGCCCAGTTTGCTGTTGTTGACCACGCTGTCAACCACGCGCTCCATCACCTCGGAGGTATTGCTGACGAAGCTGTCAAAATCCATGGCTTTGCCATCCTCGGCCCCCCCCGTCACCGCCAGCGACAAACGGCGCTGCTCCTCGGTCTGACGATGCATTCCCTCAAAACTCTGGGTCAGGTTGGTAATGGCATCGGCAAGTAGCGTTTGAACCCGTGCAATCTCGAGGCGAATTTCCTGATACTGGACAGTGAACTGCCTGGTGCACTCCTTGAGCAGTTCGGTAAATTCGAGCATCAGCACCCGCTCTCGAGAGCGACGAGTCTCCAGCCGCGTATGCTGAGGCGTAACCCCGGAGCGTTTGCCGATCACGGCCCAGCCTGCCGCCACCAGAACCAAGGCGAAGGCATACGACCAAGCGTCTCCGGCAGTTGGGGAGAACACATACACGGCACCACCGGCAAACAACGTCCATGCTATGCCAAGCCAACAGGATCTATCGAAGATGACGTTCAAGGAAAGGGCTTTCTAGCAAGTGTGGCTTCGATTGAGCCTGGAACCATTAACCAAAGCGGCACGAGTGGCCATTTTACTCCAGGAGCGACTGCAATTGAATGCCAATCTCCCGGCAAGCAAGGCGCTGGCCGGATCAATGTCCGGACTGCTTAACCTCGCCGGCGGCGCCGCTTGGCACGGCCGGAGACCTCAATTCCGCAGGCAACTCGGCGTCACCCTCCTTGCCGTCGCGCAGAATCGAATCTTCGGTTTTTTTGTTCATCACGATGATACTGATGCGGCGATTGATCGGGCCGTAGGGATCCTGTTTGTCCCAGGGCACGGCATCCGCCAGTCCGACCACGCGCAAGGTCTTGCCTTCCTGCATGCCGCCGGCGATCAGCTCGCGCCGCGAAGCATTCGCACGACTGGCGGAAAGCTCCCAATTGCCAATGCCCTGGTTGCCCCCGGCAAACGGCGTGGCATCGGTATGGCCGGAGAGGCTCACACGGTTCACCACGCCATTCAACGCATTGCCGATCTCCCGCAAAATGACGCGCGTATAAGGCTTTAAGTCGGCGCTGGCGGAGTCGAACATCGGCCGGTTCTTCTCATCGACGATCTGGATGCGCAAACCTTCGGCGGTGATGTCGAGCAGCAACTGATTTTTGAATTGCCTGAGGCTGGGATTGTTCTCGATCTTGGATTCGATCAACTGTTTGAGCTCGGTGAGTTTTTGGGCTTCGACCTTTTCCTGCGCCACGGTGATTTCGTTCTGCATCGGCGAAATTTTGACGCTGTCCTTGGTCTCCATCCGCTCGCCTTTGCGAACCTGCCCGTTGCTCTTGGTCAGATCTTCTCCGCCGCCCTGCAGCAGGGTGGTCGACGTATCGCCGCTGCCCGAACCGCCTTCCAGTGCCACCTTGAGCGGCGTATTGAAATAATCGGCAATACCTTTGAGATCCCCCTGACTGGTCGAACCGAGCAGCCACATGAGCAGGAAGAACGCCATCATCGCCGTGACGAAGTCGGCATAGGCGATTTTCCATGCGCCGCCATGCGCCGCACCGCCGCCCTTCTTGATGCGCTTGACGATGATTGGCTGTTGGCTGTCGTCGCTCATGCGAGTACCCGGTACAAGTGCGCCCTAGCGAGCGACGCTTATTTCTTACCCTTGCGGTTTTTCATTTCCTCTTCGAGTTCCGCAAAGCTCGGCCGGTCGGTCGAATACAGCACCTTGCGCCCGAATTCGACGGCCACCTGGGGCGCATAGCCGTTCATGCTCGCCAGCAGGACCATCTTGATGCACTGGAAAATCTTGCCACTCTCCTCGGCCTTCTGTTCAAGTTTGCTGGCGATCGGCGCGACGAAGCCATAAGACACCAGAATCCCGAGGAAGGTGCCGACCAGGGCACCGCCGATCATCTTGCCGAGCACTGCCGGCGGTTCGCCCACCGAACCCATCACGTTCACCACGCCCATCACCGCTACGACAATACCGAAGGCCGGCACGCCGTCGGCCGTTTTCGACATGATGTGCGCCGGGACATGCGCCTCGTGGTGGTGGGTTTCGATTTCGAGGTCCATCAGGTTCTCGATCTCGAAGGCGTTCAAGTTGCCGCCAACCATCATGCGCAGATAGTCGGTAATGAACTCCATCGCGTGATGGTCTGCGGCGATGTCGGGATACTTGTTGAACAGCGGGCTCTCGTGCGGGTGCTCGATGTCATTCTCGATCGACATCAGGCCTTCTTTGCGCACCTTGGCAAGCACCTCGAACAGCATCGAGAGCAGGTCGATATACAAGGCCTTGGAGAACTTCGAACCTTTCAGTACGCCCGGCAGTGCCGCCAGGGTCGCCTTGATTTCCTTGGTGCCGTTGCCGGCGACGAATCCACCAGTCATCAGGCCGATAATCGCGACATATTCCAGTGGCATCCAGAGCGCGGGCAAGCTGCCATGAACCGAATAAGTTCCCACCGAGGAAGCGAGAATGATTGCGTATCCGATAAACAAAAACATCAACGGCCTCCGATTTTCGGGTTCCAGCCTGGCAGTCGCCGACTACTGGGATCGCATAATGATAGCCGAAAACATCTGCTTCGCACTATTCGCAGCAAGACTAAAGCAGCAAGCCGAGCAACCTCTCGCGAGGTTGCTCGGCCAAACCCGAACGGTCTGTCGAAGCTCAGGCCGCGGCTGCGGCCTCTGCCTTGGCGGCTGCAGCGCGGCGCGTCTTGCCGGCACGGGCCGGCACGTTGCACAAGCCGCACACATACCCCTTGGTCGGGTCAAAGGCGTGCGCGACGAACTGGCCGCCGCAGCACTTGCATGTCGCCAAGGCCAGCATGTTGGCATCGAAAAAACGCACCATGGTCCAGGCACGCGTCAGCGACAAGGCCGGCTCCATGTTGTTACGCCGCACCTGCTCAAGATACATGCGGAAGGACTTGATGATCAGGTCGAGGCCACGCAATTGCGTGTGCTCACGCAGGAAGCGGTGGTAGGCCATGAACAGGGAAGCATGGATGTTCGGCTGCCAGGTCATGAACCAGTCGGTCGAGAACGGCAGCATCCCCTTCGGCGGCGATTCGCCGCGCACTTCCTTGTACAGCTTGAGCAACCGCTCCCGGCTGAGTTTTGTTTCGGTTTCGAGCAGTTGCAGGCGTGCGCCGAGCTCGATCAATTCAATAGCCAGGCGAATATCTCTCGCCTCCGAGATAACGGATTTGTTGCGCATAGGATCCTCCGGAAATTCAACGGTTCAAGCCACGGTCTCAACAGGCTTGCCGGCGGCGAGAATCGCCGCATGCACATGCCCGATGTTGCGGTCACGTTCATGATTGGCAAGCAGGTTGAGCAACAGCGTGTCGTCGAAGCGGAAGCTGCACAACAACATGTCGGAGCTGGCCATTTTCAGGACTTGCCCCGGCGTGAGTCGATCCAGGATATCGGCAATCTCATCGCTGATGCCAAGGCGGAAAATGGCCGCCTCGCGGTCGGCGCGGACCATGTTCTGCGCCAGCATCAGGTAGGCAAGATTGACTTCCTTTATATCATTGTAGGTGTCAGTCAGTTTCATCATGCACTCCTTAGGTTGCCTCAAATCGACAGACTTGAAGACGGTTGCATTGTGGCGCGACCTGTCAAGCGAGACTAGCAGGGGAATTCCGTATTTGAGGTAAGAATGACTTCCGGGCGGTTTGTAAGGTTTTTTCTTACAAATATCCAGTATCAATATGATTAAACTAGGTTTTACGCTAAAGAGTCGCGCTCAGCCAGGTCCCCTCAGAGCGGACTCTGAATCCCGGCAACATGATTCCGGCCTTGATCAGACAGCCGCAAAACACCGGATTGGTCTTGACGACGTGGGCAAGGTCGGACAGGGAAACTTGTTCCTGCTTGGTCAGACGGATGATAGAAAGCGCCGAATCTTTGGGCGAGGAAAAATCGCCGCCTGACTTGAGTTGTTCGAAAATATTCAGTTCCAAAGGTGTCATGACGGTTTGGAGGAGTATCGCGGCGCGCGTCTACCGAAATGGCCGTCAATCTGCTCGGCTTCGAGCCAAACACACCCCGCTCCCGGCTAGAATACCTGCCACATCATGGAACCCGTCATCAACTATTGCAGTCATTGTGGCGCCCCGGTCTGCCAGCGCGTTCCGCCTGGCGACACCCTGATGCGCGCGGTATGCGACGCTTGCCACAGCATCCATTACCAGAACCCGAAACTCGTTGTCGGCAGCCTGCCGGAGCGGGACGGCAAGGTGCTGCTGTGCCGTCGCGCCATCGAGCCGCGCCAGGGCATGTGGACGCTTCCCGCCGGATTCATGGAGAACTATGAAACCCTGCCCGAGGCTGCCACCCGCGAAACTCTTGAGGAAGCCTGTGCCAGGATCGAGATCGGCGACCTGTTCACGCTCATCAGCGTACCGCACATATGTCAAGTGCATGCAATCTACCGCGCCCGGCTCCTGAACCTGGATTTCGCTCCGGGCGTCGAGACGCTGGAAGTGGCGCTGCTGGCCGAACACGAGATTCCCTGGAAGGAAATCGCTTTCCGCACGATCGCCATGACACTGCGCCATTACTACGCCGACCGCAAGAAAGGACAATTCGGTTTCCACACAGCCGAACTGCGTCCCCAGATCATCGTATAGATGCCCGCCAACAGCGAGCGAACTCAGCGTTCCTCGCTCTCGAACACGACCGGCAGGGCGACGCTGAAACGCTGGCCACGCAGGCTGTCCGGCACGACGGTATTCAGCGCGGCGCCGGCGACCATCTCCAGCGCCGCCGCATCGAGCACGGCATGGCCGCTCGAGTTGCGCAATTGCACGGGCAGCGGCAGGCCGTCAACGCCAATCACCACGGCCACCTCGGCCGTGCCGCTCCAGCCGCTCGCCATCGCCTGCACCGGATAAACCTTGAAACGGCGAGCGGCCGCGGCAAGATTCAGGCGGTATTGCCGCATGCCGTTGGCATTGATGCCGGTTTCCGCAACGCCGAGCGTCTGGCTGGTTGCCGAAGCCATCGCCGCGGACTGTGCCACCGGCGCTTCGACCGGCTGGCGCGCCGCCGAGGGCTTGGGGATCGTCTGAACATCGCTGGAATTCACCGCCTGTTTTGCCGGCAGCGCGGAAACCAGTGGCTGGGGCTCGGCGCGCGCAGGCAGGGACGCCTTGAGCGGGATCACCGCGAAAACCGCCGGGGACTGCGTGCTTCCACTGGGGATGAACAACGGCGGTTGCCACAGGAAAATGGCATGCAGCAGCAGCGAGATCAGCAACGCCCGCAGCAGGTTGAGTGCCGAGTGTTGGGCTGGGCTGCTTTGAAATTTCACCTTGCTCTGCTAGGCTTCGCCGGGTAATGTCACGTGGATCGATTTTACACCGTCCCCAACGGGACCTTTTGACCGGCAATTCGACCGAGAAGCATACCGACATGACTGCGCCACCGCTTATCCTGACCCTTGATATGCAGGGTGTGCCGCATCGCTGGGTCACTTGGCAGCATGCCTGTTTCTATTACGCCAAGAATCTGGTCGCCTGGGCCATCGGCGATGCCAACTTCACGTTTTATGGCGGCATGAATCGCTGCACCGGCGAGCGTTCCCGGATCACGACCAACAGCATCATCGCCATCAAGGGCAAGGCGTTGACCTCGAAAAGCCTGTTCCAGGTGCCGCCCCTGGACAACCGCGAACTCTTCCATCGCGATCGCCACATCTGCGCCTATTGCGGCAACGAGTTCTCTACCCAGCGCCTGACCCGCGACCACGTCGTACCGGTCTCGCAGGGTGGTTGCGACATCTGGATGAACGTCGTGACTGCATGTCGCAGCTGCAATCAGCACAAGAGCGGACGCACCCCGGAACAGGCCGAAATGCAGCTCTTGTATGCCCCGTATGTGCCCAACAAGGCCGAATACCTGATCCTCTGCAACCGCCGGATCCTCCATGACCAGATGGATTTCCTGGCGCGCCATGTGCCGCTGCACAGCCGGACGAAACGCCGCAAACCGGTTACCGAGGCCCTGTAGAACCGGTCGATGCCAGCCGCTGCAACCCCTGCGGTATTTCACCGCGCCCCGCCACTCCTGACCGCCTACCGCAAGCACTGGGCACATCGCTTCGGCATCGCTCCCTTCCTGCCGATGTCGCGCGAGGAAATGACAGCGCTGGGCTGGGACGCATGCGACATTATCCTCGTCACCGGCGATGCCTATATCGACCATCCCAGTTTCGGCATGGCCCTGGTCGGTCGCCTGCTTGAAGCGCAGGGCTTCCGCGTCGGCATCATCAGCCAGCCCGGCTGGCATTCGGCCGTCGCCTTCAAGACACTCGGTCAGCCCAAACTGTTCTTCGGCATCACCGCCGGCAACATGGATTCGATGGTCAACCGCTATACCTCCGACCGCAAGATACGCTCCGACGATGCCTATACGCCCGATGCGCAACCCGACAAACGCCCCGACCGTGCCGTGATCGTCTATGCGCAACGCTGCCGCGAGGCTTATCCGGACAGCGGCATCGTCATCGGCGGCATCGAGGCCAGCCTGCGCCGCATCGCCCACTACGACTACTGGTCGGACAAGGTGCGGCGCTCCATCCTCCCCGATGCCAAGGCTGACCTGCTGCTGTTCGGCAATGCCGAACGCGCCCTGGTGGAACTCGCCCATCGCCTGGCGAAAGGCGAAGCCATGGCAGGCATTCGCGATCTGCGCGGCACGGCCTTCATGGTCGCATCCGGATGGAAACCAGCCGAGGACTGGCAGGAAATCGACGCGACGCGACCGGACGCCGCAAACCCGCCGGTGCGCGGCGAACGGCAGAAGACCGCGCTGCGCCTGCCCGCCTATGAGCAGGTGTGTGCCGACGATCTGCTTTACGCGCATGCTTCGCGCACCTTCCATTTCGAATCGAATCCGGGCAATGCGCGCTGCCTGATCCAGGCGCACGGCGACCGCGACCTGTGGCTGAACCCGCCGCCGCTACCGTTGAGCACGCCGGAAATGGATCATGTGTATGGCCTGCCCTACGCCCGCGCGCCGCATCCGGCCTACGGCGCGGCACGCATCCCGGCCTGGGAAATGATCCGCCACTCGGTCAACATCATGCGCGGCTGTTTCGGCGGCTGTACGTTCTGCTCCATCACCGAACACGAAGGGCGCA
>Ga0172368_10006550_pt1 | contig 12478 bp, 13 predicted proteins | sample Lak11m_FD_114540 | JGI IMG/M metagenome (GOLD analysis project Ga0172368, IMG submission 114540) | Freshwater microbial communities from Kabuno Bay, South-Kivu, Congo - kab_022012_11m | ecosystem: Environmental > Aquatic > Freshwater > Lake | place: Democratic Republic of the Congo: South-Kivu...
CCGGTGCCCTGGAAATCAGTTCGGCCCGCTGCGCTGTCACCGGATCAGCGAGCCGGTTGATCCGGACGGTTGTGGTCGCCGGGGATATCATCCCCGATCCGGGCACCGATATCAGCAGCAGCACACGCCGCCGTTCGATCCAGTCCTTCAGCAACGAACCCGGCGGATCGAGAATCAGGTTGGCCAGTTCAGGCCCCAGGCTCTGCACGGTTTCATCACGAATGTCCTCTACCCGGTTATCGGCCGCGAGACTGCGTGCAACCTCACTGGCATACTGTGCCTCGGCTTCTGCCACGGTGCGGCCCGCAACGATCTGTTCGCGATAGAGACCGGCGAGTCTAAGACGGTTTTTCTGCGCCAGTGCCAGACCGGCCCTGGCCATGACCGCCTCCGCCCGGGCCGCCCGGTAACGACCACGAAACGCCAGCAGGGGTTGTATGTCCAGCACTTTGCCGGTGGTGACGGTCTCTTCACCCCACACGACCGGTTCCAGTTTGGCATGAATCAGGCCTGCCATGGCCTCCTGTTCTGCTGCGAGGTTGAGAGCAGACAACGCGGCTCCCCTGTCATCCTCATCGTCGTCGTCATCGGCCAAGGCCGAACCGAAACCGAGTAAGCAGAGCAGCAGCAGGGGCAGGAGAAGGGTCATCTGAACGCAGGAACCGAAAAATGTCAATGCCGTGGCGGTAACTGCACCAACACCCAGGGTGCCACGACCACGGCACATAACAGGGGATTTGACAGTGCCCAGCAGCGGGCATGGTCATCAGTGGCCCTGACGACCTGCCCCTGACTGCTCCAACCGGCTACTGCGTCATGGTCATCCTGTGCGATGCAGGTGGCCACTTCGATCAGGTCAAGCGAGTCGGACACGACCACCAGAACACCCCGGGCAAAATGCGGCTGCAATTCCTGCCAGGTAATCTGGCCAGCCTCGCCGGCCAAATGTTGATAGAGCGGATGATCCTGCATGGCACTTACCCGACAGCGCGGGCTGGTTCCGGCCAGACCGGAGCCGGGTTGCTCGCACCGCCTAATTTTTCCCGATGGAGGGCCAACCACTGCAAAGCGATAATGGGTGCTGCCGCTGCGATCTTTCCGGATTCCAGCCACTGCATGGCTTCGTTGAAACTCAAACTTTTGGCCCGGATGTCTTCGTGTTCCCCGGCCAGACCATAAAAGCCTTCGGCATCTGGCGCATCGACCAGCGCGCAGAACAAGGTGATGGTTTCGGAGCAACCGCCAGGCGTTGGGTAAAAGCGGCCAATCCGGATGAGTTGCCTGATGGAACAGCCTGCCTCCTCGAACGTTTCCCTGTGGGCCACGGCTTCGGGTGTCTCGCCTTCCTCGATCGCACCGGCCACGATCTCCCACAACCAGGGCACCGGACTGGTCTTGATGGCCCCGATCCGGAACTGCTCGATCAGGATGACCCGGTCGAGGATCGGATCGTAAGGGATCACCGCTACACAATCACCCCGATGAAACAATTCGCGACTGATCACTGCCGACCATCCGCCCTTGTACAGGGTATGTCTCAATCGATACTTCAGTAAACTGAAGAATCCCTTGAAAGCCACTGCTTCCTCGATGATTTCATACTGCATGTTGGCCCCGGTCATTGCATGGCGTGAAGGCTCGCGCCCAGGCTGGATGCAACGACCGTTCCCAGACGTTGACCTATGCGATCCATCAGGTTTTCCTGCGGGGTAAAGTTGACCAGGGTTTTGGCACCGATGACCTCTTCTGCCACCTGCCGTACGTCACCCAGTTCATCGACCAGACCCAGTTCCAAGCCACGGGCACCCGTCCACACCAGGCCGGTGAAAAGTTCAGGGGTGTCCTTGAGTCGGGCTCCACGCCCCTGCCTTACTGCGGTGATGAATTGCTGGTGTACTTCGTTCAGCACACCCTGCATGTAGTCCTGGGCAACCTTGTCAACAGGAGAAAAAGGATCCAGTATGGCCTTGTGGGCACCGGCTGTCATGACCCGCCGTTCGATACCCAGTTTATTGATGGCCTCCACAAAGCCAAAATTTCCCATGATGACACCGATCGAACCGACAACACTGTCACTGTTGACGTAAATTTTATCGGCCGCCGCTGCAATGTAGTATCCGCCTGAAGTACACATATCGGATACCACGGCATAAATGGGCAGCGATGGCTTGCGGGCCTTGAGCCGCCGGATTTCGTCATGAACGTAGGCCGACTGCACCGGACTTCCCCCCGGCGTATTCATGCGAAGAATCACCCCGCGGGTGTTCGTATCATCCACCGCCGCCCGCAAGCCTTCGATAATGTTGTCGGCACTCGCAGGCTGTCCCGCTGCAATCATACCGGCCACATCCACGATGGCCGTGTGTGCCTTTTCATGACCCCACCATGCCGTATTGGCCATGGGGTCTGCCAGTTGCCACAGGGCGATACCGAGATAAAGCACCAGAATCAAACGAAAGAAGATACCCCAGCGTCGTTTTTGCCTTTGCTCGACGACGGATGCCATCAGAATTTTTTCGAGAACCTCCTCGTTCCCTGAATACCGTGATGGCCTGACATCGGAAGTGTTGTTTTCCATGCTATTGAATTCACCAGAAATGAAGGATACGGAAGGCTGTCCGTTTAAGGATATGGCCCTGAATAAAGTCCCGTTCTACCCGGGTGGTGAGGCCCGTTTCAAACCGGTTGCGGCATCCTCACCCGCTCCGTACCAGGCCTCATCCGGAAACGGGGCCGTCACTGTACCGAGCCAGGCTCTTGCCCGCTTGAAGCCCATCAACAGATTCTGGGCAACTGTTCCCCACTGGGCAGGGTCAGGCGGCGCGTCGTACCTAAACGGGTTTGTAATATTACACAGGATGGATGGGTGTCGACTACCCGGCCAATAATACGGGCATTCAACCCCAAGGAGTGGGATTGCATCAAATGCAAACAATCGTCGGCGTAAGCCTCTGGCAAGCAAGTCACAAAACGTCCTTCGTTGGCCACGAACAGGGCATCCAGCCCCAACAACTCGCAGGCACCCTCTACGGCTGGCGAGACCGCCACCGAAGTCTCCTCCAGCAGACTCCCCTGATGACTTTCCCGGGCCAGTTCGATCAGGGCAGTGGCCAATCCCCCCCGTGTCAAGTCACGCAGGCAGTGAACGGGAAGACCCGCTTCGAGCAAATTGCCTACCAGGCCGGATAAATCGGCGCAATCGCTTTCCAGCAGGGTTTCAAACGCCAGGTTTTCGCGACAGGCCATAACCGCCACACCATGCCGTCCGACATCACCATTAACGATGATGACATCTCCCGGGCGCATGGATGACGGATGCAGGAGGAGATCCGTTTCAACCTGTCCGATACCACTGGTATTGATATAGATGCCATCGCCCCTGCCTTTCTCGACGACCTTGGTATCGCCCGTCACGATCATGACCCCGGCCTGGTGAGCCGTATCAGCCATCGACTGCACAATCCGGCGCAAGACATCCAGCGGCAGGCCTTCTTCCAGAATGAAACCGACACTCAGATAGACCGGCTTCGCGCCGGCCATGGATAAATCGTTCAGGGTACCGCAGACAGCCAGTTTTCCGATGTCTCCGCCCGGAAAAACCAGGGGATGAATGACATAGGAATCGGTGGTAAAGGCGCAACGAGGCGTAACCGACAAGACCACACTGTCGTGCCGTTGCGAGAGCAGATGATTTTCAAACGGGGGACGGATAATTTCGTCAAGCAACCGCTGCATCATCATCCCTCCCCCTCCGTGGGCCATGAGGATGCAGTCGTGCCGGGAAAGGGGGACAGGACACCCCCATTCAGCAGTAAAAAAAGAGTTCAATGACCGTGCCTTACGTCTTCACCCTCGACCTGGTAAATCACGAGTTCTGCGAGGTTTTGTGCGTGAGCAGCAATTCTTTCGTAGGCTTTCATGGCAAGCACCATATCCACCATGAAACCTATGTTTCTGGAGTCTTCCATAACGTAGGTCATCAAACGCCTGAGACCATCTTCAAAAACGGTTTCGTGTGAATGATTTTCAGCCTGCAAGGCGCGTGCACCCGCATCGTCGAGTCGCTCGTACAGATCGACAGCCCGCTCCAGTGCGGCAATCGCCAGGCTTCCCATCTGATGCACATCCCGAATCAACTCACCATTGGGCTCCATGACACCGGAACCATAGATATTGATGACAATATCGGCGATTTTAGCCGCCTCATCACCGATACGCTCCAGATCGACAACGCCCTTGAAAATGGCAAGGATCATTCTCAAATCACTTCCCAGCGGTGACCTGCGGGCGATGGTAGACATTACCCGGGCATCGATGTCCATCTCGCAGGCATCTACCCGGTTTTCAATCTGGGCAATGGTACGGGCCAGCCCGATATCCTTGCCGGTCAGGGCACTCAGGGTATCCCTTGCCTGCTGCAACACCGAACGACCCAGGGCACAGAAGGACGCATGCAAACCAGCCAGCTCCTCGTCATAACACCGACTGGTATGCCCGGCCATTGCATTTTCAGGAATAATATGTTGATCCGATGTACTCATGACTGCGCTAACCTCATGTCTGTCAACCGAAACGTCCGGTGATGTAATCTTCTGTCAGTTGATGACGGGGATTGGTGAATATCTGGGCCGTTTCTCCTACTTCTATCAGTCGGCCAAGATGAAAATAAGCTGTCCGCTGGGAAACCCGGGCAGCCTGTTGCATGGAATGGGTCACGATTGCAATCGTGTAGTGTACCCGCAGATCGTCCATTAACTGTTCTATTTTCGCCGTAGCAATGGGATCAAGGGCAGAACAGGGTTCATCCATCAGGATGACTTCAGGATTGACCGCTATCGTCCTGGCGATACACAAACGTTGTTGCTGTCCGCCTGAAAGGCTGGTACCCGGCTGAGCCAGGCGATCCCGTACTTCTTCCCATAAACCGGCCTTGCGCAAGGAAGATTCCACTATTTCCTCCAGTTCCAGCTTGGAGCTGGTAAGCCCGTGGATTCTCGGCCCGTAAGCCACGTTATCAAAAATACTTTTAGGGAAAGGGTTGGGTTTCTGGAATACCATGCCTACCTGAGCCCTCAACTGAACCACATCCATGGTTTCGTCGAATATACTCTGACCATCGACGCGGATGTCACCTGTGACCCGACAACCCGGAATGGTGTCATTCATGCGATTGAGACAGCGGATAAAAGTGGATTTACCGCACCCGGAGGGCCCTATCAGTGCCACGACCTCGTTTCTGGCTATATCCAGATTAACACCCTGGATGGCATGCTTGCTCGTTCCATAAAACACATCAACATCACGGCAAGTAATCCTGGCGTTGGTACTGTGTATTTCGCCTACGGTTTCAATATGATCACGGGCGTAGGATGTCTCGTTGGTTTTGTCTCGCGGTTTCATGATCTATGCTTTATTACTCTAAGGATAGGGCTCACAATAACTACCCGATGTCTCAATCCGGCAGGAAGAGGATGTGAACGGTTACACGGCTACCAGCGCTTCTCGTATTTTTTTCTGAGGTAGACCGCCAGGCCATTCATACAGACAAGAAAGGCCAGCAGTACGAGAATGGCCGCAGAGGTTCTTTCGACAAAAGCCCTTTCAGGACTGTCTGCCCACAAGTAAATCTGTACAGGCAATACCGTAGCGGGATCCCGAACACCTTGCGGAATGTCCACAATAAAGGCAACCATACCAATCATGAGCAGGGGAGCACTTTCACCGAGGGCACGCGACAAACCGATGATGGCTCCGGTAAGCATACCGGGCATGGCTAACGGAAATACATGATGGAACACGGTCTGGATGGGCGAGGCACCGACACCGAGAGCGGCTTCCCGGACGGAGGGAGGTACAGACTTGAGTGCTGAGCGACCCGCGATGATAATGACCGGCATGGTCATCAGGGTCAATATCAATCCGCCCACCAGAGGCGATGACCGGGTCAAGCCCATAAAATTGATGAAGACCGCCAGACCCAACAAGCCAAATACAATGGAGGGAACGGCGGCCAGGTTATTGATATTCACTTCTATGAAATCCGTCCAGCGATTTTTTGGCGCGAATTCCTCCAGGTAAATTGCAGAGGCCATGCCGATGGGAAGTGACAATGAAATGGCAACGAGCAAGGTCCAGAAGGAGCCACTCAGAGCCCCTCGAATACCGGCAGATTCAGGTTCTCTTGAATCACCAGACAAGAAAAACAGGCCATTGAACTTTTGCTTGATCCTTCCCTGTTCTGACAAATGGTCTATCCAGGCCAACTGACTATCCTTGACTTTACGTTGTGCCTCAGGCGTACTTCGCGAGATTCCGCCTTTCAGAACCTGATCCACCGTATCATCCGCCAACAACCAAACTGTACGGGTCTGACCGATCAAGTCGGGCGATTCCAGAACCATGCGCCTGATTTCAAACGAAGCGGAGGAGCTCAGCAAGGTATTCAAAGCCCGCTTTTGCGTGCGATCCCTTACATCAGGAAACAAGCTGGCCAGTGCTGTCCTGGTACAAGCCTCATAATTCCCGGCGGCCAGAGACTTTGCGTCCCTGCGAGATTCAGGATCAATATGTTCCGGATCAAAAAAAACATCCAGCACGATGTAAGTACTGGTAAAGGCCGGCAAGGCACTGTTCAGGATGCTGCCAAGCAATATCACCAGAAACAACAAGGCCGCTACGATCGAAACCAGTCCAAAGGACTGAAATCTAAGTTCAGCTGCCCGTCTCTTGCCCAGGCTGGCCTTGACTTTTTCCAGGGTATTCACTGATTTCCCGCTTGAGTCTTGCATGTTGTTACTCATATTGTTCACGGTATTTCCTGACTATTTGCAGGGATATGATATTCAACATCAATGTCACTACAAATAAAACCAGGCCCAGTGCGAAAGCGGCCAGTGTTTTGGCACTATCAAATTCCTGGTCACCCACCAGCAAGGTCACTATCTGTGTGGTCACGGTCGTCACCGCATTCAGGGGATTCAGGGTTAAATTGGCAGTAAGGCCCGATGCCATTACAACAATCATGGTTTCCCCTATGGCTCTGGAGGCAGCCAGTAAAACACCACCGACGATTCCTGGCAATGCCGCCGGGATAACCACCTGACGTATGGTTTCCGAGCGGGTGGCTCCCAGTGCATAAGCACCGTCGCGCAACGACTGAGGCACGGCATTGATGAAGTCATCTGCCAATGATGAAACGAAAGGAATGATCATGATCCCCATCACCAGTCCGGCAGCCAGTGCACTTTCCGAGCTAACCTCCATACCGAACCGTGTACCCAATTCCCTTATTGCGGGTGCCAGCACCAGTGCGGCAAAGAAACCATAGACGACCGTAGGTATTCCGGCCAGAATTTCCAGCAATGGTTTGGCTATCGCACGAAATTGCCGACTGGCATACTCGGACAGATAAATGGCCGACAACAAGCCCACCGGTACTGCAACACCGAGGGCTATCAGAGATATCAGGAAAGTTCCCATGAACAGCGGTACGGCACCGAAGGCTCCATCGGATGCCACCTGGTCACTGCGCATGGCGGTTTGAGGACTCCAGGACGTGCCAAACAAAAACTCCGTCAGCGGTATCCGCTGAAAAAAACGAAGACTTTCCACCAATACTGAAAAGATAATGCCTATCGTCGTCAGTACCGCCAGCGAGGAGCAAGCCACCAACACATAATTAACCCAGTTTTCAACATGATTGCGGGCATGAAAACCGGGGGCAATTCTGGAGTAGGCCCACCAGGCTCCGGCCAGGCCAGCCAGCAGCGAGCAGGCCGTCAGGATAATGTCACTGACCCGCATCAGGCCACTGTATTGACTTGCGGCTACCCTGACTTCTTCCGAGGTCGTGGAGGCACCCCCTGCGACATTCCTGACATCGTTCAGAAACAGTCCCAGTTTATCCTCCGGGGCGGAGGCCATTGCAGAAGGCAAGCCTGACACCAGGGTATGTGTCAACACCGGGCTTTCAAATGCTGCCCACAGCAGGATGAGCGTTATGGCAGGAAACAAAAACCACAGGGCAGTATAACTGCCATAATAGGAGGGAAGGGAATGCAACCTGGCACTTTGACCCGCAACCAGGGCAACCGATCTGTTTCGACCAAAATAATAAGCCAGTGCAGCCAGTATGAATATCAGAAAGAACAGGGTTGGTTTTTCCATCGAGATGTACAGTAATCTGCCAAATCTGAGCGTGGGGAGGTATGATTTGCCCTGTACCTGGTACTCCCGCTGTGACGGGACGATTCCAGGCGTTTTGACCACACACGACTGAATGCCGTGCGTATCAAGGCGAAACGGATTTGGAACCGTTTTAGCAAATCCATATTACTGAAGTGTGTCACCCCCCTGAAGGGGCGACCCAAGGCGACGACCCCGAATGAATTACCGTTCCAGCCTGGCGGTAAAACCCGCTACAGGGCAGGTGGGGTTCAGAGGGAAAGGCATTCCCCAACCGGCCTGTGCCGGGTCTCATTGAGGCATTTGGTCAGTGGCTTTGATCCCTGTCCTGAATACTCATTCCAGAGACATTGCGAGAGCTATTCTGTCATCCATCCTGTCCGGAAGCACCTGCAGGGATTCAACCAACTTCAGTCGCGGCAACAATCCGGACCGATTGGCCATTTGTATACTCAGGCCTGGCCTTGCATTGATTTCGAGCAGCAGCGGGCCCCGCCGTTTGTCGAGGACAATGTCCACACCAATGAATCCCATGCCTACGCAGTCGTGACATCTGGCATTCATCCGCAGGATACTCTCCCAGCCCGGTATGATTACTCCCCCCAACTCATTTCCAGTATCCGGATGCAACCCTACCGGGCTGTCATACCATATCCCCCCCCGGGTGGTTCCATGCCGCATGTGAATACCTGCACCGACCGCGCCCTGATGCAGATTGGCTTTCCCGTTGGAACTGCGACTGGGAAGACGCAGCATCGACATGACCGGTATTCCCCTGAATACCAGGGTTCTGATATCAGGTATACCCTTGAAGCTGATGGCACTGAAAACAGGATCAGAATCGACCCTGTATTCAACCAGCGCGACATCCGGTTTCCCTCCCAGACTGTACATTCCACTCAATATATTGGAGACATGGTGAGTAACCTGGGCATGAGTCAATTGATGGCCGTTGACACACATATACCCTCCAGCCGTACGGTCATCAATGATTAGTATACCCTCGCCACCGCTTCCCCTTGCCGGCTTTATTACAAAAGAGGACTGGCTTTTTATCATGGCGGGCAATTCCTCTATCTGATGCTCTATTTCCAGCGTTCCGTAGAGTTCAGGCACAGGAATATCCTGCTTTGCAGCCAGCATTTTTGAGTGTCTTTTGTCATCGACCAGAGGATACCTGTTTCTCGGATTGTACCGCGAAATGTATTCCGCATTTCTCTGATTTATTCCCAGTATTCCCAGGGCTGTCAAGTGTTGCCATGGAAACCGGATTTTCATCTGAAGCCGGTCAGGGCCATCCTGAATCGCCATAACTCGGTCAAACGGTATCCGGTATAGCGACCCAGTAAAATTGAACCGGCCAGAACAATGAGCAGGAACTCGGGAAAAGTAAAAAAAAGATGCCCGAGGTAGCGACTACTCATAACCAGATAGCCTAATGCAGCCACCAAAAGACTGCCGATACCCTGCTTCAGGGCCTCAACACTTCCAAATTCTTCCCATACCAGCGACATACGCTCGATTGACATGGTGATGATAACCATTGGAAACAGGGCCAGCGAAAGTCCCCTGTCGAATCCCAACTTGTAACTGACGACCGAAATCATCAACATAAGCATGACGACGATTATGAGTACAGAGGCCAGACGCGGTACCAGCAGGAGTTTCAGATATTCCAGATAAAACCGGAATAGCAAGCCCAGGGCAATTAGCGTAGTGAAAAGGATCAAACCCCACAGCAGTTCTGTTTCCCTGAAGGCCAGGGCAATCAGTATGGGCATGAAAGTCCCGAAGGTTTTAATACCCACCACATTACGAAGTAAAACCACCAGCAGGGCACCTGCCGGTATCATCAGCAGGATACGATAAATATTCTGGGTCTGTACCGGTAGCCGCATGAGGGAAAAATCCATCATGCGGGAATTCAGTTTGCGAGCCCTCCGCTCTGCCACTACTGTCATATCCAGGGAATGCTGCCCTACAGAAAATTCGAGTTTGGGATTTTTTCCTCCGGATAACGCCAGCATGTCCTGTGCCCCTCTGGCCCAGATCAGCGCGTCTTTTGGCAAGCCGACCTCACCCGTCCACGGGTTCATGATAACCCAGTCAGTGCCATCGTGAATTTCGAGCCAGGGCATTAAGGCCCGATGGTTGAGACCATCCTTCAGGGGTAACAGGCGGATCAATCGGGCAGGCACATTGCCCCGGGCAATCACACTGGCTGTCCTGATAATCCACGGCTCATCCCCGACAATGTCCTGATGCAGCAGTTCCACATTGGAATCCGGTGTGCCCGCATTAAGACGCTTCAACATTTCATGGGTGAATGAAATATTATCAGCCGATTTTGTTCTTACCTCACCGATGAGGGTATCAAGGGCTGCCAGCATATAATCCGGAAAACTGGAAGACGGCACCGCTTCAACCGGCGTGGCGTTAACAGTCCTGACCGTACCTGATACCTCATCCGCAGCCACATGCAGCCTGTAATAGAGTACCTGATACCCGCTTGTCTTGCGTACAGCCCATTGCACCCTGCGGTTTAGATCCATTTCCTCCATATTCAGTCCATAACCACCCGATACGAAGTTTTCATCAACGATGATGAAATTATCCGGATCGCGGGGTACCAGAAAATCCAGTTTGACAGGAACATCCCGCCTGGCCTTAAACTCGATTCTTGCTTCTATAATCCATACATCTGCTTTTGTGGTGGGCATCAGGGGTAACCCCAGATAAGTTACCTTGTACCAGACAACGATCAATCCTGCGGCGATCAGCAGAAAAGTCAACAGTTTTATGTGCAGATTGATCGACATAGCCTGACATGACACATCAAGAGGTAACAAATGGAACGATATGAATCACTTTTTGTTCATCGCATTGCAATTATCCCGCTCGCCGGGATACAAAAATGTAGAACCCGAATCGACGTATGCCACCCCTTTCAGAAAACTGCGTCCCAGCAGCAAGGGGTAGTTAAAGTTGCTTCGATCAACCAGAGTCATCTCGGTGTCATATTCCTTGCCATTCTTACATAGGCGCATCATCACGACATCCCTCTGACTGGCTCCCAGTTTGCGCTCCTTGATAAAGGCGGTTCTTGCCAGCGGCTTTTCTACCGTTATTTTTTTGTTGGCATCCTTGTCATATAAATCGAACCTGACCCAGTCGGACTCCTGCTTTCTGAAATGCTCGACCGTGCTGGCATGCAATGATGAGGTTTTGGCACCCGTATCCAGTTTAGCCGTCAATTGTATACCCCATGGCTTCAAGTAAATGGATTCCAGCCAACCCATGGTCACTATGGAATTAACAGGGGAAACTGACTCGGCAGATTCAGAATACGGTGAGTGCAGGACGATTCCGTTCAGTATCAGAAACTGGATGATCAGAAACCTGATCCCGAGACAGCCATGGATATGGCTCATAATAACTTACCGCTTTCTTGATGAGGCCCGGTAATGTCTTCAGGATCCTATCCTGTGGTTGTAACCGGAACACCGTTCGTCGTCGCAACGACGACCGGGCTGCAGGTCAACCCGGTCTCCCATGGATTTATTCCTTCCCTACGGTGGCGAGACCCCGTTTCTGGCTGGCATAGTACGCAGAAACATCAAGGATATCCTGATCGGTAAGACCTGCGGCAAACCCGGCCATGATCGCATTCTTTCGACTACCTGACCTGTATTCAGTCAATGCCTTGACGAGATAGCTTTCATACTGTCCTGCCAGTTTTGGATAGCCTGGATCCTCACTGTTGCCATCTTCTCCATGACATCCGGCGCACAAGCCGGCCTTTTCCCCTCCGCTCCCGGCATCGCCCCTTACTGGCAGGGTAGCCGCATTATTCCTGAATCTGGCTACATAGGTTGCTATGTCTTCCATATCATCCTGGGTCAGCGTAGTCGCATTGGCATGCATGCTGGTATGTTTTCTTTGTGCTGACTGGTACGCTTTCAAGGCGGAAATAACATACTCAGGATGCTGCCCCCCGATCCGAGGCACATGATAGGCAGGATAGCTATTCGAATATCCAGGTATCCCATGGCATCCGGCACAGGTATAGAATTTCTTTTGGCCTTGTTCGCTGTCACCTGCTGCTTGCGCATCCAAAGTGCCCAGCACGAGCAGGAAACCAACCCCCAAAAGGGGTTTAAGTACATTACATTTCATGGCTATCTCCGAAGTTTGATTGATGAAAGACAGATTGGGAATATTGCATACCGCCCCGACAAAAAAGACCAGCCTGCATTGACATCCTGCTGATTTCCGACTGGCGTTACCACGGCAC
>Ga0172368_10006552_pt1 | contig 12477 bp, 14 predicted proteins | sample Lak11m_FD_114540 | JGI IMG/M metagenome (GOLD analysis project Ga0172368, IMG submission 114540) | Freshwater microbial communities from Kabuno Bay, South-Kivu, Congo - kab_022012_11m | ecosystem: Environmental > Aquatic > Freshwater > Lake | place: Democratic Republic of the Congo: South-Kivu...
CGGATCAAAGCTTGTTTGGCAGCTCCCCGAGGCGTATCGCACGCCTACTACGTCCTTCATCGGTCTTTCATGCCAAGGCATCCTCCATATGCTCTTAACGAATTTTATTTTAGTCCGCTCACGCGGACTTAGTTGGACAACAACCAAGATACTAAAATAATATACTAACAGATTGATAAGCTTCTAAAACACATATTTTGAAGCTCCCTTCTCTAACTTTCAAAAAGAAGGAAATCAATCTTTTGGTTGTTAAAGTATCTTAGAATAAAATATCTAAGTTATAATTTCCCAATGATTAACTTAATCACTTTGAATGTTACAACTTAGAATTTTTAAAAATCAGCCCGAGGCTGACTAAACAAAAGCGCAAACAAAATTGCTACCTTTATTAGTCGACGCCCCCTTTCAAGTTATTTGAAATACCCATCCTTGGAGCCTTTCTTTACTGTCTATTTAAGAGTTTAACATACATAATTTTTTTGTCAATACCTTTTTTACATTTTTAGATTAATTTGTTATACTTTAAGCAGTAAAAAGAATAATTAACAGGAGAAAAAATGGATGAATCAGTTGCCGGCGATTTAACAAAAAGTTTAATTGATCCTAAAGCGTTAGAAAATGCTTTTAGCAGTATACCCTGGCTTTTACCTGTTATCGGCATTATTATTTTATTTTTCTTTCTTCTCTATATTTATAGCGCCCTAACCCTTATGTTTATGGCTAAAAAGTTAGAAAGTAAAAATTCTTGGATGGCCTGGATTCCATTCGCGAATATTTATCTGATGTGGGAAATTTCTGAGACACCTCAATGGACCATGATTGTTTACTTTATCGGTATTTTTTGCGGTTTCTTGCCGTTTATTGGTGGCTTAATCAGTATAGGTATATCAGCACTCGCCATTTTCTGGTATTGGCGTATTTGTGAAAGACTCGGGAAACCCGGCTGGTGGTCAATCTTTTCTCTTGTCTTTTTCCCAGCTTGGCTCATTATGATCGGTATTTTAGCTTGGGGCAATACCACTTTGACCAAAATCCCACCAGTTGGCACCCAACAAACCACATCTGTACCAGAACCGCCCAAAAATCCCGACCAATCCGATAATTCTCAAGAAAATAAATAGTCATATATCAAAAAAGCCCCTTTCGAAAAATTGGGGCTTTTTTGTATTGGGTAAGTTTGCACTTACTTCAATTCTTTTTTGACATTTTCAATGAATTCGGCTGCTGCATCTTTTCCACCCAAGCCAAAAGCTAAACCGCCACCAATGGCTACGAATCCGACAAAACCAATAAACAGAGTATTGATCATGTTTTCAGCGATACCTAGTTGCGCTAAAGCGGCCATGAAAGAAAAGATAACCACAGACCAGCGGACAATCAAGCTGGAAGTATCGGCAAAACCAAGATTAGCGGTTTGAATACTGCCTTTGACGACAGCCGCTAAAAAGTTTGCCAAAACTAAACCAATTAAAAGAATCGCCGCGGCCACAATTACTTGTGGAACATAGGCTAAAACGCTATTCAAGAAGTCTGCTACAGCCGTTAATTTCATCGCGTTAGCGGCTGAAATAAAGGCGATTAAATAAATAATCCATTTGACCAAACTCGATAGCAAGGCGGTTGCATCCATAGTTGAATTAGCTTTTTTGAGGATATCCTCAACTTTTGCCTTTTCGAATAATGCTTGCAAACCTACGAGCCTAAATAGGCGGTCGATTAACATGGCAACGATCATGCCCACAATCCAACCGAGAACTAGTATGATGATAGCACCAATTATATTAGGCAAGAAAACAATAAATCTATCCCAAATCGTTACCCACGCTTCATTTGTTACTGTTAACCAATCTTTAAAAATCATTTTTTATCCTTTTTGAAACTTTACTTTTCGGGACAGATCGACCTCCGCACAAACGGACATATCCACACCCTTAAAATACCCTTGTTTAAGGCTGATTTCAAGAACTTGTCAACCCCTCGACTTTGCTCGGGACTGGCCCCTTGATATTACTCGGGACTGGCCCCACACTTAGCTCGGGGTTAAAACCGAAGAATTCGGGGCGTCAAGAGATATATTTAAATTATTCGCCATAGAGACTTTGGTAACAAACTTCCGGAAGGGGCAAATAGGTTTGATCTTCTGTTTGCTTGTCTGGACCAGTTGGGTCATAACCTTTACAAATTTCGTCGGAATCGCTGTAACCGTCGCCGTCTGTGTCAGCTTTATTCGGATCTGTTTTCCAATATTTTTCATAATAATCAGTAAGTCCGTCGTTATCAGTATCTTTATTAATATTAGCCATCATTTGAGTTTCAATTTCAGCCATTAATTCCTCGAAAGATTGAGCGTCCTTTGGCTCTTCAATATTTACTGGTTTATTGAAGTCTTTAAGACTCGCCTCGAACTTAAATTGACCGTCAAAAGGCAATAACTCTTCTGGTTTAGTTGCAAAGTTAATATTAAATTTATATGGATAAGAGTCGAAAATTCCCGCCCAAATTTGACCGGTTATATCGGGCATATTATCAACTTCATCAAGCGTGTATTTGAGTGAGGTTTCTGACTCTGGCTTGGGCATTGCCTTATTAGCTTCCGTGATAAACGACTTTAGTTTATCTTTGTCCAAGGAATAATTATACCTAAAAGTCATAGCCCCATTGACTCTTTCCATCTTGGTGTTTTTATCCACCTTAACAAATTGGTTTTGTAAGTAGATCTTTTGGATTTTCTGAACCTGCTCGTCACTTAGTGTATTTGATTCAAGATCTTCCCCGGTAGCTTCATTTATTTCTTTCATATCAAATTTAAACCACTTCCCCAGCCAAGGAGTTAGATCCAAATAATCATTAACACTCTGGGGGACTTTATCAACTTTTAAGTAAAACATATTGCTCAAAAATCTAAATTCCGTGCTAGTTTCTTCGGCGGTTTCGTTTCCAATTTTACTTTGAGCATCCAGTTTGATGCTAAATTTCACATTTTTCGTATCTTTAACATCACTTTGACCTTCAGCGTTAAGATTAAAAGACATATTATTGGACTGTGGGTTTTCAGCTGTATTGTACTGAGTCGTGCTAATACCAGCCACCATTTTTTTGGCATCTCTTGTATTGAGATAATTTTTGTACATCATAGTCAGCGGCTGACTAGTGAAAGGAGCATCCTTGATTTCAGCGTTGAAACTGGCTTTATAAGATAGAGAGGTAATATTATTAGTTTTGCTAATCATTCTGGCCAAAACGCGTTGCGGTGAGAAAAACAAAAAATAAATCCCAGCGGCGAGGCCTAAAATTACCACTATTGGCAAGATGATCTTGATTAATAAATTAGAATTACCCGAAACTGGCTCGTCAATCGAACCTGAAACAACTGCAGCCTCCCCAGTTTTGGGTAAAGGAATATTGGGCCGATCACCTTCAACCGTTTTAATCATTTGATCCACGTCATTAGCTTGCCAACCAGAGGAAATCATTGCTTGACGCACCAAAGAACGGTCAATACCCTGGTCTAATTGACCACGAACATAGTCGAGTCCCTGCTGATTCATAATTATCCCTTCCTTTTCTTTATTCTATTATAGCAAATTATTCGACTGTATGGCTATTTTTGGAGACATTCTCCTTTTGGAGAGACAAATAAGACAGAAATCCAACGGGAATCCAAATCCAGAAGGAGAAAAGTCTAAAAACAAGTGTTGCCATTAAGGCAATCGAACTAGTAACTCCCAAACTGGAATAGATCAAGACTAATGAACCATCGGTGACACCAATTCCTCCAGGAATAGCTGACAAAAGACCGAAAATGGTGGAAACGCAATAACCAAAAATTAAAATACCGAATGGTATGGTAAAACCGAAAGCCTGAAACATAAAAAATAAGCAGACCATGTCGCCAAGCCAATAAAGTATCGCTGCCAAAACAGCAAAAGCAGATGTCCGCTTCTTGCGACTGAATAAATTGATACCTTTATAAATATCCTCAAAAACCTCGTCTCTTTTACTTCCCGGAATTGGACCTTTTTTGATTTTTACCAACATACGATTGGCAAAGTCGAATAACTTATTCCAAACTTTTTGAAACCTATCTTTGTGCTTGTATAGAAGATAAAGATAAAGCACGGCAGAAATAATTAAGCTAAAGATTACCAAAGAGACAATTTTCGGCGAAAAAGATGCACTTTGGATAGCTGGTACCATAATCAAACCTATAACGAAAAGCGCCAAAAAACCGATATAAGTAAATAATGTTCGAAGAATCCAGATTAGCACGATTGAACCAGAATCTACTTTTTGTTTGCGAAATAGCTTATAATCAACCGCCGCCGCTCCGATTCCACTAATGGGCAAGAAATGCATGGTAAACGCAGCAATAGAACTAAACTTGTATCTGGTAAAAAATGGTATTTTATGACCTAATCGTGACAAGATAATACCTAAAAGCCAAGCTGCAGAAGCATAACTTAAAAGTTCGGCTAGAATTGCTAGCAAAAGGTAGAACTTATTAATATTTTTAAGTAATCTTAGGGCTTGCTCTAGACCAACCAATTTGGGAACTAGAAAATAGATGCCAGCTATTACCAAAAAAAGAATGATTAAATTCTTGAGACTGAATTTCAGGGGGCTAATTTTTTCTTCGTTCTCGTTTTCCATAATCTTAAAATTATAAATCTTGGTGGACCTGAGAGGACTTGCCTTTAGGCATGCTGCTCCGACCTTCTCCTTGCAAAGGAGTTATTTATTTTTATTGCTTTGGACCTGAGAGGACTTGAACCTCCGACCTTCTCCTTGCAAAGGAGTTGCTCTACCACTGAGCTACAGGCCCAGGGCAATAAAAATAAATGCTCTATGATATTTTGTCAAAAATGTCTGTCAAACCACTGAGCTACAGGCCCTAGTTAAATAACCAGGTTGCGGCCATAAAAACCATTAGCAAGCCAATTACAATCCATAAATTGTAAGCGCTTCCCAAATAACGCTCGGCCCATTGGGCTTTACCAAAAATCTGAACCATTTGTAATCGGTAGCGAATAACATAAACACAGGCAAAAATCGATATAATTAAAACAATAATCTTCCCAAACATTTGACCTCCTATTTAAATAATACAAAACAAGCTAAAGTAATCAATGCCGCTTCGCAAAACGCACTAACATACCAATACTTGATGGGTAATTCTAAATGTATTTTATCATGAAACCAAAAAACATACTTAATAATTGGTGAGTTTCGATATTTTTGGAGAAACGGATTGTTTACAATCATATCCGGAAAAAGTCCTCCTAGGGCGCCGAATACTAGTAAGTTAAAATCTGGTCTCTCGCGAAATAAATAAAAACCAAAAATTGTTAAAGAAAATTCAACGATCACAAAAATATATAACCAAACCGACCATTTTTTCGTCCCATCGGGTTGGCGAACAACAAGCATGTTCGGTTCAAGGTGAGGTGTAACATCAGCAATAAAGTGGCTAATTAAACCAAACAAAAAAGCCAGGTAAATATTGCTAGTAAATACTGCTGAACTGGCACCGATTATTGAGTGTGGCACAATAGTCATATTAAAATTCTACCATATCTGAAGCCTTTTTCCAAGAGTTACACTTATGGTCTTGATTCAATTGAAATTTTTTGGTAAGATATAAAAGAAATCCCATTAGGTTATGGGCGGTTTTCAACTTTGTTGATTCGCGTAGCGATCTACTCAGCTGGTATAACAGACATCTGACATTGGTCAGATGTCATAGAGCACGCATTGATTACTTTTTTGGTGGGCGATTAGCTCAGTCGGTAGAGCACGTCACTGATAATGACGGGGTCATTGGTTCGAGTCCAATATCGCCCACCAAAAAAGTAAAGGAGACGAAGTCGATCCTAATGACGGGGTCATTGGTTCGCCTTTAGGCAAGTAGCCAATACCGCCCACCACTTATTGGGATTTTTTTATTTCCTGGACTATAATAGTTATATGAAAAAGAATTGGTGGTTAATTTTAATTATCACTGCGGGGCTAATCTTAACTTTTCCTTATGTTTTTTCAACACGAGATCGATCCGCCTTTGACGGGAAAAGTAAGACCGGCCTAGTTGAAATAAATGGCAACCTTTATAATGTTGAGATTGCTAGAACAGAGTCTGAACACAAGAAAGGCTTGTCCAAAAGAGATAAATTAGACTCCGATAAAGGCATGCTTTTTGTTTTTAATAAACCTGGCATATACACTTTTTGGATGAAAGATACCCTTATTCCCCTAGATATTATTTGGCTTGCCCCGAGCGGAGTCGAGGGGATCAATAAAGTGGTCGAGCTAACCACCCTTCAACTCCAAAATAACGACGATATCCCAAGTTATACGCCAAAGAATGAAGCGGATTTTGTTTTAGAACTCAATGCTAATTCTGGAGTTAAAGTCGGAGATGAAGTTAAAATAAATTACTAATTAAAATTATTATAATGTCTTAATGACTGGATCAACTATGGACTCACAATTTTCGGAAAATTTAAATGTTTTAACGATCTCCAGCACCTCACTCGTAAAACTATCGCGATCACTCCAAATATTAAATATAACTGAATAATGACTCTTTGGATCCCAAACAAAAATTTTTCGATCAAAGGAATTTTTATAGAAGATTTGCTTAGCAGAATAATTAGGCATACTGAAATCTTCAATCTTTAAAAAATCTATAATATTTGAAACATCGCGATTTCCAATTAATTGATCAATTGAACTAGTTTTATTAAAATTCGGAAACACATCTGCAGCACTATAACCATCTCCTGATTGATCAAGTGTAAAATTTGATCTATCATAAACAAAATCTGTAAGCTCGGAGGAAGAAACACCAATTCTGCCACCCTGAATTTCCCATAAGGGTGGCAATGATATACTCATAATCCCCCATTCGTCCCGATAGGTTTTCCATTGGTTTTCTTCTAATACATATGTTTGTTCAACGACTGTTGGTGTTGGCTCAGCGTCGTCTACCCAAACCTGCTCGTTGGGAGATATGTTTTCAGAGACATGATTATTTGGCTGAACCGAATTATTGGCTTGAGATGAAGGGACTCCAGAATTATTAGGTGTAACAGAAACCGAACTGCTATTTGGCTTTGAAACTAAATTATTTTTAAGAGAAAAATCTGGAAAAATTTTTTTTCTGAATAAAACAATAGCTACGATCGCACTTATAATGAGAACAAGGATGATTAAATTGCGAATAATTATTTTATTATCTTCTTCAGGCATAAAATTTTTAGATTAAATCATCTACACCGATATTTAATATTTGGCCTTCTTGAACAGAGCCCTCAAGCATTTTTTTAGCCAAAAGGTTTTCAATTTTTTGAGTGATAACCCGACGCATAGGTCTGGCCCCAAACTGCGGATCGTAGCCTAACTCCGCTAGTTTTGCCAAAGCTTCTGGCGAAACCGAAACGCCAATCTGTTTTTCAGCCAAATTTTTATTCATATCAGCAATCATAAATTGCGCCACTTTCATTAATTCCGACTTGGTGAGCGGCCTGTAAACAATAACACTATCAAAACGGTTTAAGAATTCTGGGGTGAATGTCCCCTCTTGTTGAATCAAGTTTAGTAAATTAGTTTTCATTTGTTCGGGAGGTAGTTTCCCAGCATTTTCACGAATAAATTGTGATCCCGCATTAGAAGTGGCAATAATTATAGAGTTGGTAAAGTCGGAAACGCGTCCACGAACATCGGTTAAGCGACCGTCTTCAAAAACTTGCAGGAAAACATTGAGGATATTTTTGTCTGCTTTTTCAATTTCATCCATTAAAATTAAACTGAAGGGATTAGCCAGTATAGCATCGGTCAAAACCCCCGAGGGACTAGATTGAGAGCCCAATAACCGATCAATCGAGTTCGGCTGTTGGTATTCACTCATATCTAAACGGATCATCTGTTTTTCACTTCCAAAATAACTTTCGGCCAAAGCTTTAGCGGTTTCAGTTTTACCCACACCGGTTGGACCCAAGAAAAGGAACACTCCGGCTGGACGCTTACCAGTCGTTAACCCCGCGCGCACACGACGCAAGGCATCAGAAACAGTGCTAATTGCCTCTTCTTGCCCCACTACTCGACTATGAAGCAGGTTCTCCAAATCTAGTAACTTTTCCTTTTCGCCTTCTTGCGCTTGGCCAATAGGCACATTAGCTTTTTTAGAAATAAATTCCTCGGCTGTTTCTGGGAAAATAAGCTCGAGCTTACCATGACCACCAACTTTAGCGGCAATTTCTTCCATTAACTGCAGAGATTTCTCCGGGAAAGGTACATCGTGAATATAGCGATCAGAAAGACTGGTAATTTTTTTGATTGTGTCAAAAGGAATATAGACGTTGTAATGTCTCTCGATAAACGAAGTTTCTCCAAGCATAATAGCCATAGTATCATCAACTGTGGCCGGTAAAACATCAATTTTGCCGAAAGCTTCGGCGATCGAAGGATTAGCTCTAACACGTGAAAAATAATCATCTGATGTGATAGAAGCAATTATTCTTAATCCCCGATTTTGAATGAAGGGCAATATGATCTGAGTAGCATCAATTCCCCCAACCTCTTCGCCACCATTGGCAGAACCTAATAAACTTTGAAAATTATCTATGTAAAGGATGATATTACCAGCATTGATTGCTTCAACAAAGGCGTTATTTATTCTGGCAACTAGTTCATTTTTATTTCCGCCGGCTATTAGGGTCCCAATATCTAATTGGCGGATACGCTTGTATTTAAGTGACGGTAAACAATCGCCCTTGGAGAGCTTGGCTGCCAAGGCATTAACAATCGTTTTTTTACCAACACCTGGCTCACCCACTAATAGGCAATTATTTTGATCTGGTTTGGCTAAAATCGCCTGCATTTCGCCCAAAATATTGTCGTGACTATAAATATTAATTTGAATATTCGTATCTTGAAAATATCTGGATAAGTCCGTTGAATAACTCGAAAGAATTGGCGTATAACCAAAAGCCCAATCTTCACCAATCCCAGCCAAAACGGCAGATTTTTCCCAAAATTTAGTTGGGCGTGACTCAAATAGACCCCTCTCCCATCTGGTTACTGCCAAAAAGTCATTGGTTGAGAACTTTAATGTCTTTAGATAAGCCTGAATTTTTTCGGAATAAGTTACTATACTATCCATCAAATCCTCGACCGTTATAGTCTTGTGGGAATTAGCCAAAAATCCAAGTAAATTTGTAATCTGATCGGAAAACTTTGGATTCGTAGCTTTTGATTTAACATCTAGAGTCTTAGAGAAAGGTAAGCCAAGCCGATTAAAAACGATTTTACCGCGATCAATAAGAGTAAATTTCTCAAAAAGATATTCCGGAATTATATCGATTATTCCTTCGCGAATTGCCACATGATAAACACGACTGAAGAGTTCTAAAGCACTTTCAGATAGGCGATCAGCTAAGTTGTCGCTCGATAATTTAGCAGTGGAAAATCTGGCGGCTAAGGCATAACTTTCCAAAAGTAAGACTAAACCTAAAGTAATTTGTCCAAGTCCAATTAAAAAGTTGTTTTCCAAAAAAAGCATGGCGATTGAAACAACCCCTAGAGAAATGCAGATTACAGTTAACACAACGAAGGTCAGTGTAAAATTCTTTTGAAAATGCCATTTTTTGTATACAGCTGAATTAAATAAATCAAATTTAGCCATTAAAAATCACCTTTAAACCGTTAAAAATTAAGAAAACTATTACTAAGGGCAACAAAACCCAAAAGATCATAATTGCAAATAAACCAGCGAAAAACAGCATGGTAGCCGTCAAACCGAAAAAAATGGTAAATAGTCTAATAACGAATCCGATTACTCTTGAGATCAAATTATTGAGCCAAATTTTCATCCTGACGTCTATGGCCGCATTTTCTACATAAAAAGCATCCCTTTTCCACGGATCAAAAAGAGTTCTCAATAACAGTTTTATTGAAAAAAATGAGAATATTTTTTCAGTCATAATCCCGGTGGCCTGCCAAAACTTTGCCAGACCTTCACCATACCACCAAGAAAAGTAAGTGAGCATTGCTACCCCTCCGTATTACATACTCATCGTATCACTTTTTGATTAATAAAAAAACCCAAGCGAAGCCTGGGAAGTTATGGCTCATCTGGAGGATTGGAATTCTCTCCGGATGAAGCTCTGGGATTAAGATACTCTTTGATTAAAACGTTAAAAATAAACAACAAGTAGACAAAAGCAACTAACCAAGCAATACTGGCAATCCAAACAGTTTTAATCGCGTTTAAGCAATAAATCATGGCTACCAATAATACTGCGATTAAGATACCTTTATCACCGATTCTACGAGCGATCTGAAAAAAGATAGACTCTTCGGTTGGCTGGTTAGCCATTTGGTCACCTCCTTCATGACAAAATACATTCTATCAAAAAACCCTGAATCAGTCAACCCTTCGATGGAACTCAGGATAAAGACTCAGGGTACTGGTTTTATGACTAATAAAACCTTGTATTCAGATGGGTTGGAAAGAGCGGAAATATTACCGTCTGTTGCTTCAGTAAGAACTACGACCCTATCTGTTAGTAGACCTGTTTTTAAATCCGTTTTCACGCGTTCGCAGAGTAATTCACAAAGATTTACAGGCGCCTTAGCAGTTATTCCATCCGCTTCTAATTCATGGAATAAGATTTTGTCACCATCCACAGTCAAATGACCGCGAAGTCGAAAGGTATCTCCACCGCTTGCCGACATAGCTATCTCCTTTGCAGCTTAACCGAATATCAAAATTCTATCAAAAAAACTCCAGAAAGTCCAGAGTCTTAAAAATGAGTGGGTCGAGGTGGAGAATTGAAAAGAGCATTAATATAGGCCATTCCGTCTGCTTGGAAATTTCGGCGATGTATGTCAGTAACTTCGCAATCATGCGGTATACCATACTTTTGCCTGATTAAATCTTCGGGATTTGCCCGCTCTCTATTTGATTTATTTTCCAGTAAAACCATACCAGATTCATAAGTTTCATCGGTATGTTTACATACACCACCAGAATTTACCGTAATTATTTGACCATTTAAAGGAACAACACATGTTTCACCATAACAATGGTAACAATTTACACGACATTGGCGTTCGACACACGAAACCTCATTTCGTGGTAATTGAGCCATCGAAACACCCCCTTTCAACAGAAAGAATATATCAAAAAACCTCCGGAAAGTCCAGAGGTTAGTAAATTCGTTTATCTTTCGATTTTATCCGGTAGTCATAGAGACCAATTTCCATGGCCCAGCGGCGAACGACTTTTTGAAATGCGGACGCGTAAGTATTCATATCAACAAAGCCACTTTCATCCTTCTCGGCAATAAACATACCATGATCGGTGTTGGGCAAATCTCGACGAAGCTGAGCTTCGATTCTTGATCTAAAATCTTCGATTGGCGGCAGTTTAAAACGCGCGGCAATATCGGTAATTAAGTCTACTCGCCAGCCGGCGCTCCAGCCAATTTTTCCCTTTAAATCTTCGATCAGTGGCGGAATTGCCTTGGGACCAATGGCCACCAACTCTTGGTAATTAGGATTGTGTCGAACTGTAAAGGAAAAAATATGCATTCGTGGAGTGTCGTAACGAGCAGTTAAGTGATCAACCCTTTTTCGAATCTTTCGAGGTATATGCCACTTATGCATGATTTCCTCCTATTCGGAAACTTCACCTGCATCAATGCGAGCGAACAATTCTGCAGCTCTTTTGTCTCCTTCAGGCGTAAATTCACCACCAGAAGGTGTCAGATTTTTAGGCAATCTTTTATTAATTTCTTCTTCCAATCTGGGATTAATTAACCCGGATTCAGAGAAAATAAGATTAACAATTTTTTCGGTCAAAAGATCGACTAATTCCGGTTTAAATGAGGCTTGGGAACTGGGAATTGGTCTCAGATCTAAACCAATGACATCATCGCGATATTTCGTTGGCTCAATTATATAGTTTAACCACGTTTCTTGAAGAGGAAATAAGACTTTTTGAGCCATATCAGAATCCTTATTGCCCGCGATTTGACCATCACTGGTTGCAAAAAAGGCCGAAGAAATAAAGTATTCTTGATGCGAAATCATAGATTCGATGGTTTTACCTTGACGATTTTCCGGCACTTCTAGAACAAAAATATCGCTATCATAAGGATCAGCTGGGTAAGCACCACAAGCCTGACCTCTACCTAAAATCCAGGTTTTACCATTCATTTTAGCAAGATAAACAGAATCATAACCCATATAACCGATGCGCGTTCGGTGCCAGTCGGAATCATTGCCAATCTCGGCTTGAACCCTGTTTTTAAAGGACAATTTTCTACCCTTGAGCTTTTTTTGAAGCTCAGTGAAAACTCTGTCCACAACATCGTGAGCAGAAAACCCCGTTGTAGTCGTCATCGCCATCCCCTTTCAGCGTGATAAGTGGATTTTACCACGCTCTAATCAAGAAATCAATATTTTCATACACAAAAA
>Ga0172368_10006553_pt1 | contig 12477 bp, 3 predicted proteins | sample Lak11m_FD_114540 | JGI IMG/M metagenome (GOLD analysis project Ga0172368, IMG submission 114540) | Freshwater microbial communities from Kabuno Bay, South-Kivu, Congo - kab_022012_11m | ecosystem: Environmental > Aquatic > Freshwater > Lake | place: Democratic Republic of the Congo: South-Kivu...
AATTCCGTTTGTCCCACCTGCTGGGTCAGTGCTTAGAACATTATCCTTGGTGCGCCACTTAGCCCATAAGCGCCACTCAGTAGCTGGATTGGTCGCGTAGCTCGCTACACCGCCAGGAAACTCGGTTATCTCAACAGCGTCCTGGAAAACAGGCAGCGGCCCAGACGTGTAGGGAAACCCATACACCACAGTGCTTTGATGACCGTGACCCCAAGTATAGGTCGCGGCATCCACGCTCAACAGCAAATTACTAATGGCCGCCGTTGCCGTGAACCCGGTGGGTGTAGGCGGTGGTGTCATGTCTTTAATATTAGCAATTGGCGCAAACGCAACGCTTATTTGCTCAACTAACGAGTCACCGCCATAGCCGGCTCTTACATAAAAGCTCCCGCGGGGGTACTGTGAGAGATCGTTTACGTAACCTACTCCTAGAGATGTCACACTTATTTTTACCCGGCCTTCGACGGTCTCTACTACAACATCACAATTTGATTTGCTCAAGACACTGATAGTTGTAGCGCTATTTAAGGTAACATCTTTGTCACCCTCGAATACCTGTGCGTAAATAAAAGACGCCGAATAATCGAAATATCCGCTTTCATTATTTACGACCCCGATTGTAGGGTCCGTGAAAAATATCCTAAGATTTCCTTGGCTATACAATTCTGGTGTTGTCCAGACAAGGCTATCATCTATTTCAGAACCCGCCGAAGTATGTGCTACAGCTTTAGTAACATACATCACGTTGTTACCAGAAGGTTTACTAGTACTCCACGTAACGAGGCCTTCGGCATCATGCGGTAGAGTCGTAAGCGTATATTCACTAAAATCGAAAACGCCACCAACAGGTGCAGATGGTAGTGTAGCTGAACGTGCAAACAATTCTATTGCGAAAATCCTTCCAAAGGTACCAGATTGCAAGTAATTACTAACAATAGGCCACCCCTCACGTTTCGCCGATCTGGTAGCAGATTCACTGACGACAGCTATTGCATAAATCCCCTCAGGTAACGAAGGTAGCCTATACGCCATTCTGCTAGTAGAGGCTCTAGCAACATTCGCAATCTCTAACCAATCTGCGGAAGGAAAATTCCAATCACTAGAAAACACGTAGCTTCCATCAAGTAGCTTTGTGGCATTGGCGTTTACAACCCTAATACTATAGCGTGTTATCCTATTATCTGCAGGATTACCCCAAGAAACCAGTCCAGATGTACCTGTCTGTGTATTGTCTACAGAGTAAACCACATCCAGTGCCTGTGCAATCTCCGAGTCAAACACTCTGGCCTTTACGGATTCTGTGTAGTCAGCCACATTCCAAGCAAGCGTGGCTGCATCAAAACGTGTCCCAGTCACCTTTATGATACCGTCAGCTGAAGGCACAATTTCTTTAAGTCTAATCAGATCACCAGGGATATTTAAAACATCTGAGTTGACATGGATTATATCACCAGGCTCAAGCGCAATAAAATTTCGATTTAATCCGAGTGTATATGTTGTCTCGGTCCTACTAGCTCTGACGGTTTGTTCCGCCATCGCAAGCGCGTTTACCGACGCTGTAACGCCTGTTGCAAAATGCTCAAACTCTAAGAACATCCCGCTGTCTTCAGCTAAGTATGTTTGATATAAATCAGACGATTTTTCAGGCCAACTGATAGTGTCCTCTTTAAAGTCTTTTGATTCGTTTAAAAATCGTATAGTTGCAAAATTAAAACGCGTTTGAGCGGTTGGCCATGACAACACGGTTTCAGAATCCAGTACAATGTCATCATCTGTAACGTACGCATCCACAGCATCAGTCCATCCGGAATGAATCAGAGGTGAATCAGTTTCTGGAGTCAGATGATCTTCCGTTGCTCTGAATAGACGTCTCTCGTTATCTACGTTGTACTGGACTACTCCACCTTCTTTCACAGATCTTTGTACATCCAACGTAACCTTAAGTCCCGGAATAAGAAGACCTCCGAAGTTTAATTGGAGTGCTGTAGGAGGTGCCCATAAGCTAGGATATGCCAACTTTAGTTTATATTTGCCGCCAGACCAAAGTAAGCTAGAATCTGGCATAGTTCCAAGTAATAATTCAATATTATCTCTTATTGTTTTTGAACTATCTAAAGCAATATTGCATTCATATTGATGAATCTGTTTTGTTGTGTCCTTAGCTCTCCATAAGGTGCCCTCAGCTTGTATATCGGTAGCTACAATCGAATCACAAATATCAGCTGCCAAACTAAAGCTTTCTAAATCGATCTCATCAACTGAAAGACCTCTGCCATAAATTGGATTTAGCAAGTAGTCGAGCAAACACAGCGCAGGGTTATTAGAATACACCAATTCTGAGCTTAATGTGTATGTACGAGCACCAGGTGCTCCGCCTCTAGTAATAGAGTGGATCTTCATACCTTCTACGAAGAATTTAACTTCAGGCACACCGCCGTATTGTGGATCGTCGCGGTTCAGCCAAAATGCACAAGTTGCGTAAGCTGTGTTTGTGAATGTGCTGTTAGCTCTTGACGAATCATTTGCTACCATCAACGCATCAGCAATCCCGCCGTCGGCGTAAAAATGAACTCTAACAGAATCCTTCAAAGGCGTTTGTTTCTCAATCGTTTTATCAGCTAGTCCCGCAATAATAGCTGACATATCGTTGTTGGCGCCAGGGTAAACAACGTCGCCTGAGATATGATCGCCTGTTGCCTTATCGGTATACGCGTAGACACCGCCTATTAACCTACCATCGATTTCTACATCGTAACAACCGTTGATACCGGCGAAACAGACAGCTTGTTGAACTATCAGCCACTCGTGCTTGGCTCCGGTGGCATCTTTGTCAGTATGATCCGCGGCACCAGTTTTAAAGTGTAGATCCGATTTTTTAGGAAGTTGCCAAGTAACCGTATTTGTTGTACTATTGTAGATACCATCTACTTCATATAAGACATTACCAGTCTCACCTTGTATTGGTGGTGTGTCAGCCCAAGTAACATCGACTGTATAAGGTGTTCCTGAGTAACCGTTGTATTCATCGCCACCAATAGTAATACGTTCAAGCGTTGAAGAGGGACAGCTGCCTATTCCCGTTGTAACATTACTGTTTAAAGAAACCTCTGAGTAATCTGTTACAATAAAACCATTTATGTTTCCAACAATACCGTTTACAGGCCCTGGTGGAATCGAAGCGTACACTCTTCTGTTAGGCAGTGAAACTGGACTTACGAACTCTGAAGTTGTGAATGCTACACCACCTGGGTTGACATTTGCAAACTTGAAATTGTTAAAGGTGTTGTGGTATACACGGGAGCCGCCTACTACAGCTCTACCGTAAATAACATTAATAGCAGAAGGTTCACCTTCTACCACAATAATATGGCCTTTTGCAGCATCAGCGGCTTTTGCTGCCTCGTCTCTAGCTTTTGCTGCGGCTGAACGCATTTGTGCGGCTTGAACCTGCTGTAATACCACTGATGCTGTAAAAGCTAAAGCAGCCCAACTAAAAGCGCCAATCTCGAGTACGGCAGCTACTACGGAAGACATTTAATGACCTTTCTGCCTCGTAATGACAAGGCCTCTCTATAATCTATCGTTATTTCCTCGCCATGCATGCCACCGTGGGCACCGCTTATATGACGAAGCGCTATTAAATCTATGTCACCATTGGATTTCATCTCGAACCTGGCGTTTGGAGTCTCCGAATGGTTTGTGAACCTACCAGCAATCGTACGTTTTCCTTTCAGACGACCAGGCGCAATAAGTTCAGCTTCTGAGAAATCTGCACTTGCAAATAGGCCGATTCCGTCTATAGGAGAAGCCGCACAGAGTATTTTATAACTACCATAAGGCAATTGTACTAAGTCGTCTGTGCGAGCGGTCTCCTCGATGGCCTTCGAAGCCTCGATGCCAAATTCTTCAAGAACCTTAAAATAATCCTTGCGATCTCCGGAATGCCCTGCTTTCTCCAAAAGGCAACGCTCATTTTCGCGTTTCAACCAATTGTCTTCTTTATCTAAATAAATCTCTTCAAGTTTTGAAACATCCGTTTCGTTTGTAGCATAGATATTTATCCACACGCAGTCTTCTACAACATAGCCTGCTTTTCTGCCAGGTAGCCCTGTAAAAATTGTAGGACCTTTTACGTCTTTCATAGATCCATCTTCCTGCAACATTTTAACGTGACCCTTGAGGATAACGTTCATATGCTCATATCGTTGTTTATGTCCTAGTGCATATGTGCCTGCTTTTAAAAACAGTTCTCGCATGTATACGCCTGGACCAAATGTATGAACGACGGGCGCTTCTTCTTGAGGGGCAGCTAATAATCGCTCCTGTATAATAGCAAGACGCTCTTCGTGATTGTCAAATAGTGTTAGCCCGTTAAATATTAGTTTTACGGCCTCAATGTCGCTCCTTTGTTTTCGTAAAGAAGACAAAGTAGGTTTATGTGAGGTTAAGGCGATTTTCCCCATAATCTTCCAATGCGTTTAGAACCTACATAGATCTCATCAAAAGAATTGTCTGTAAGATTAAATTTTTTCATGGACTCTTTAGAGGTATAAAACGAATTTATACGACCAAGACTCGCTACAGGGCTTGAACACTCTATCACAGCAACGACCGTTCCGTTTTTAGCATCAATGGTATAACCTTGTGTATCCACAACGCCACTATAAGCTGTCATTACGTCTAAAGGAGACAATATTGGATAATTAGGCAACACGCTATTACCGCTAGAGTCAGTAATAGTTTCCTCAGAATTATTTAAAAATCCTAAGTAAACTATCGCTTTCGATCCAACCATGCCGTAATCAAACATGCTGATTTTTTCAAAATTAGCATCTACGTATGTTATCTTGTAACTCTCTCTGTCTACTGCTTCAGATAGTTTTGGCGGTTCGATTAACGATAGCGCGTTATTCGGCGCATACAATTCACTATTGAAAGTAGTCGGCGTATTCAGAGTTGTATCAAATATGTCAGAGTAGCCAGCAGTACGCATTGCTGGAGTTATTTCTATTCTAACCATATAAAATGGAGATGCGCCTTCACTCGATAGTAAGCTTTTAGAAAGTGCGCTTATTTTTCTCATGATAGCGCCTCTATAAATGCGACTGAACCAGGGTCGTTTAGCATTCCGTCTGTGTATATCATTCCTAAAGTGACATCTGCATTATATCTTACGGACATTGCGACACGTTGATCTGTCATTACTTGTGTATCTACTGACAAGTCTTTTCGCAATGATGGAAAAATTACTGCAGCATGCCCACTTACACTTTGAATCTGATAAACCTTCGTATCTGAACCATTAAATCGAATAAATTCACCCGGTTTCATAGTCGTGCTGAAGTTTATCACTGTTGATCTCGCCGGATGCGGGGACGTTACGAAAACCCCGTTTGGCGAGCAAACAAGCCCTGCTGGTTGAGGCGTTCTTATAAGAAAGACACCATAGTGACCAAATCGTGTTTGATGTGTCATAATACTACCACCAATGGTAGGTGCGATGTTTGTTATTAATTCCCATCTTTGAGTGTTTTGCGAAGCTGCAATTCTTCTCAAAGAAAGCGTATCTTGAACGAATGCAGGCTGGTTACTCTTGAGTGTCAATGGCACCGTGAAGACACACAGAAGATCTTTGTCATCAGTAAAAGGTCCATTTACTAAAATATTTGGGTTAAATATTCCATATGCCATAAAAATCCTTTTTAAATGAACAATAATGTTCTATATATTGAAGGCATATCCAACAAGGGTACCTCTTAGTACCTCTTGTTGGATTCTTAGATTATCGTCTACTGCCTCTCTCATAATTGTGAGAGCTTACTCCGTTTGCAATTTGTGGAATCATTTGCTGTATCTCTCGTCTGGTCTGCATAGAGATATCTCCTGTGACATTGATATTAAATGTCTGCTTGGATTCTGCGGCAGTTCGCTCCGATTTGTTAAGTGAATTGCCTGCGTCTACGAAACTTGGTGACAGCGATCCGACTGGTCCACCTTTTGCAAATTTCGGTACATTACCGGAATTTAGCCGCGTGAGAAGATCTCGGTATTCCTTTGTAGCTTTTGCATTTACAACAAACTCACCATTAGATAGCATTGCAGGAATAGAATCTGAAGTACCTGTACCTAATCCCCTGATGAGACCTCCACCAGCCACTTTCAAACCTATACCATGCCCACTAGAAGGTAAGCTATAATCTACTTTTCCTAATGCGCTACTAGAGCCTGAACTCGCAACTGCGGACGCGATTTGAAGAGCAAACGACAGTAAACTGAATTTACCAACCGCAGCTTCTGCAGATTTAAGTCTACTTTTCGCATTATCAAGAGTAATCTGCTCAGTGAGCCTTCTGAAATTAGTGTCTACGATCTTGAAGCCAATTGAGGTATTGTTTTGCAATGTTTCAAAAGAATTATTTACCGCAATTTTAGTATCAGCAAGATCAGCACTTAGATTTGCTGTCTTTTCTATGACTCCATTCAAGGGTTTCACTATACTATCTGTGGCTGGCGTCACAACGCCACCTTCAGCAAAGTGAGCCAGAGTACCGCTGTTTAATCTATGTAACAGATTTCTATAGGTCTTAGCGGCTTTTGCATTTACAACAAATTCACCATTAGATAGCATGGCAGGAATAGAGTCCGATGTTTCTGTGCCTGGTCCTTTGACAGAACCACCGCCAGCAGCAGTGAGTAAAGAAAAGCCTTGTGATAGGAACGCAAGTGGACCACTATCATTTGAACTAAAGAGTCCTTTTAAGCTTTCCCAGCCCTTTTGCAGAATATTTCCCAGGTCGCTAAAAGATCCTCCGAACACCTTAGAGAGACTCCCCCAAACCGTGGAGAGGACCCCTGATAACGCATCAAAAGATGTCGAGAATACCGCCTTCAGTTTACTCCAAATATCAGATGCACCGCTCCCGGTTGTACCGTCTTCAGCAGCCACAACATTTTTATCTGAGGAGCCACCGAATAAAGTATCGAGGAATTTTCCGTCTTTTGCACCTAGCCCGAATAAATCTCCGCCTAAAGTCTTTAGCTTACGGCCAATAGTAGACTTCTCACCCATGAGACTTTCCATAAAGCCATCTGCGAAAGTGTCCGTTATCTTACTGGCGAAACTGTCGATCAGACCTTTCAGACTTAAACCACCTTCAGAAGAGTCCTTACCTTGCAAACTAGCCTTGAGTGCACTTGCAATATCGCCCCTAGCACTAGAAGAGAATGCTAAGCCAGCTTGTTTCAGATAATCTACAGCTTTATTCTTAAACTTTTCAAGAAAATCTTCAAGAGCTTGCCCTGTCTCTTCAGCGACCTTAAAAGATCCGCCTTTAAAAGCAGCTATTTCTGCTTCGAATGCTTTTCTAGCTAACTCGATTATCTCACTAAGATCTTTTTCAGAGGCTTTACGTATTTGTTGAAGTACGATATCATGACCAGCAATATTTGTTAGAGTTAACGCTTTGGCCAAACTGCTACTATCACTCCTGTAGATATCGTCGAAGCTCTTTTTGCGTATCTCAAGTGGACCACCTAGATTGAATTTAGCTATACCATCACGCGACATCTGTGGTGTACCACCGTTGTTTATCCTGTCTAAAAGACTACGGTGTTTACTAGCAGCTGCGGCATTAATTACGTACTCTCCATCGGAAAGCCAAGCTGGTATTTTGTCCTCTGTTGGACCACCTGGTCCGGAGATATAACCGCCATACGCCTTCTTGATAGCCTTATCTGAGTGCTGAGTATAAGCGTACCCAAACGCACCAGCGAGTAATAAACCTCTCAACAATGCCTGTGCCATCGGATTAGGTACTAGACTAATTGCAGAAGCTATTGTAGTAGCTGCAGCATTACCTGCCAGTATCTCAGCAGCTTCTCCACTAACAGCTGCTAGCGAAACAATCGCCGCACGGAGCTCTACGGGGAAACCAGGCAGTTTATCCATCAGATCGCTTATGGCATCTGTGAAAGGTGAATCCTTAGCGGAAGATAACATGGCCATGCTAGCGTTTGCGGTGATTGGATTCTTGAAATCACGCCAGGCCGTCAACGCGGAACCAGCTACCTTACTAAGGCCCTCTACAGGGTGTTTAATGAAGTCCTTAATGATACCGCCGGTTGTCGTTTCTCCAATGCCCCACATTTTAGCTCTACTCAATTCTTTGCGCAACTCATAGAAAGCACTCTTAAGATCTTCCGCGATCATAGCCGGTGTATTCAGAATCGTATTGCCTGTTGCAGTAAATACTGCGGGAATATTTGGTTTGTTTTGCGTATTGCCAAATGCCTTCCATGCAAGATGGTTAGAGACTTCTTTATCAATGCTAGCGGATAACCCTCTCTGGGTCAGTGCTCTATTTCCAACTCCAGAACGCAATTTTTCAGCACCTTCTAATCGATCTAATAAGAACTGCTTAACGTAAGTATCGTAACCAAATTTGGTGGTACTCCACGTATTGTGCGGAGTATAGTTCATACGTTGCCCGAGCACGCTTGCCGACTTCTCTTCTAGGAGACGAGCTTTAGGGTTACTCATGGCCTTTACAAAGGTTTCGTAATCAGAATCGATAAAACGACCAACATGTCGAACAGCGTGTCCTAACTCATGCTGTTGGGTTGAAAACCGAGCCATCAGTTCTTTTGCACTCATATCCGAGTCCATGGTCGGAATATTTAATCTCTGACTAGTAGGGCCCTTCAGACTTGCTAGGTCTTTTGGCGCTGCCAAAAAGTGACTCGTATTCGGGATCTCTGTTAAGTCTATGGCTAGCAAATCAGTAAAGGTTTTGGAATTATAGAGTCTCTCCAGGTATTTTCTGTTAATCTCTATGAATGCTTTTCTATTCTCTAGCGAATCGTTCTTCAACAGTCCGTCAGAGCCTATTCGCACAGCAAATTCTAGCTTAGCCGCATTAATTATCTCTTCAAGTTCTTTAAACTGAGCATCTTTTACAATACCTCCTAAAAACGGATTTTTAAAAGATGTACTATAAGGAATTCCGTCCACGAATACAAGACCACCTGCAGCGTAACCGTGCGCGTTATTTATCCTCTCAAGCAGCCCTCTATTTCGTTTAGTAGAGGCTGCGTTTACCACAAACTCGCCGTTCGACAGTAGCGACGGTATACTATCAGAAGTGTCTGTTCCAGCACCGCGTATGAAACCGCCTGTGGCATGTCGATCTGCCCAACCCAAAGGCGTACCACCTATGACATTCTTCTCAGTCGTCCCACCAGGTAGTAAGCGGATAAGTTTTGATATCTCTTCCCGCAATGTTTCATTTACATTTGCTAGTTTATCGGTCGCGGTAACCAAGTCTGTCTTAACGGCACTTGCCGTAAGCTCTTCGATACTCTTTACCAGTGGATCATTAGCTTCTAATCGAGCCTTGAGAGCTTCTAACAATTCAGGTACTTTATCCAGCGTTGTGAAGCCATCCCTCAAGAAATTGGAGTCAGCCTCGCTAAGCCCACTAAGATTCTGGGCTGCTTCATAGTCTGCCTTATTCTTGGCATTTAAGGTAAGCTGCTTCCGCGTACTGTATGAGAGCAAGCCCACTGCTTCATTTTGCATACCTGGAGTATGCTCTGTAATCAATCTGACTTGATCTGCTAAACCAAGTTTAACAGTATTCTCCAGATTCGTTTTCAATTCGGAGAAGAATTTCTTATACTTGGCGATATCAATATAAGAATCTACTGTATGCAGGATAGCTTCTCTAGCAGTTTGGCTCAGCTCTTTACCAGACTCTTTTAGCTGCTTCATACGAGTCGTTATAAAGGTAGCCATCGCATCTAGTAGGCTTCTGTCTTTTTCACTGACATTGTTGTAGGCAGCTTCCTTAAAATCAAGCGACATCGCTGTGTTAGCACGCTCCATCTTACCACCGAACGTATTATTGGTGGTTAGCTTTAAGAATTCCTTAAGTCGTTCTAAAGCGCCTGTAAGATTGAACATATCTTCGAAGTTGGCATCACCACTCGATTTCAAACGCGCTACACGTCGCTCTATCGTATCAATAGCTTTGGCAAGCGGTAAAAAGCTGTTTGCAGTATCTATCGTAGCACTCGACGCATTTACTCCTAACTTTTCTAGAGCTGAGTCAACTGCGCCAACCGTAGAGTATACCAGCGCTTCCATTTCTTCGGCGGCATCTTCTAAAGCCTTTTTCCGATCTTTCAAGTATTTTTTAACTTGGGCCAACGTAGCATTTTGCCCTAATTTTGCAAAAGCTGTTTCTATTTTATCCAAGCTTTTTGCTAGCCCAACAGACGTCTTAAAACCAGCAATGTCCATTTTGCCTAACGCCTCTATTGTTATTCCAATATTGCCGTTAAACAGTTCCGAGAACTTCTTAGGCTCTTTAAAATCTAGAGCAAGATTAGTTCTTCTCCAAGTACCACTCAGCTGGTTGTCGGCTTTTATTCTTTCCTCAGTCGTGGCTTTCGGATTCGAGGAAACAGCGTCAGCTTTTGTCTTAGCGTCTTCCAAGGGTCTTAATAATCCGCGTACCCTTGACACACCAGCTGGATTTTCCAACATGCGTCTTACTGTTTCGTTCAACGTAATACCTAGCTGTTCCGCAACAGCTAAAACCTCCTCACGTGGTGTTAAGAGATCCTTGAGGGCAGCGTCGAGTTTCTTCTTTGCAGCTGTCAGCTTGTCTTGCGCGACGATCTTCGCAAGAATATCTTGTTCTGGCGTATTACCAGCGATGTGATATTGTTGGTTATCTAAATAGCTCTGTGCCTCAAGGACAGCGTTTTGTGCGTCGTTTAGCTTAGCTGCTATCTCAGGAGTCAGACGGCCTGCCACAGTACCGAACAATTTCTCTGTATCCGTCTCTTTTGAGAGCTTAGCTACTGCTGCAATAATGCCTTGCGTAGATGTCAAGGCTCTATTCTCTTGAATAAGATTAGCAATATACTGATTGTGCTGAGTAGCTCTAAGATTATTAAGCTTTTCCTCATCAGTGCCTAAATTGCCAAACGCTTCCTTCAATCGCTTTATATGTTCCAGCAATGTTTGATATGTCCCAGGCGTACCTTTTGTTATTCCTGTTTGTGTATTATACAACGAATCTAAAGTACCACGCTCAGCTGGAGTCATAGAGAACGCAGCGTTATTATCAAACTTAACATCTGCAGCTTTCGCGGCTTCACTTATTTGTGTAATCTTTGTATTATAATTTGCTGCTGCCTGCCGTTTATCTGCTTCTTCTTTTATCTTTTGCATTTTCGCCATAACAGATTCGTACCAGACATCCATGATACTATCTGCCATTTTACGCTCATCTGTAAACAGCAAAGGCTGTCCTAGAGTTACTTGTTTATTGTGTAGCTCCGAAAATGCACGAGTTATCTCTGCCGTTAGGTCTGGCATACCCTGTGCTGCACCGTAGGCTTCGCTAGCTAGTTTCGAAAGCTGCGCGTTTCGCTCTGGTTTTCTGAATGTGTTGTACGAGTTGTCGATCGCGTACTGAATCTCTGCACCTTTGCGTTCAAGCTTAGCGAATATTTCACTTATTGCATCAGCTTCCTTGGAGGTACCGTGAAAGCTACCACTGCCGTCTAGACTTCGTAAGCTCAGCGGATATTTTGCATTGAATAGATTTGCTTTAGCTTGAGCTAGCTCATATCTAGCAACAACTGTGTCTATAAAGCCTTCCACACTGTCTGCGCGCAGTTTTGCACGCAATATTTCTTGTTCTAAAGCATGTAACTTGTCGCTGACAACCTTTGCGGTAGCCGAGCTAACAATGTCACCATTACGGTTAGCTTCAATTTCAGACTTGTTCCTTATGAGCAAAAGTTGGTTGATTTTCTCAGCTAAAGCACCTTCTATTGCCAATCTCTCAGATGGAATCGCTTCAGACCATTTAGCTATTGCATCAAGCGGATCATTTATCTCGCTGGATTTCCGCATTCTCTCTATAGCCTTTGAGAGCTTATCCCCCTGTTTTTTCACCTCATTCATCGTATCAGGAAGAATTCCTTCAACAGAGTGACTCTGGAATGCTGCGGCATTTAGTGCGTTGACATATGCGCCGATAGCTTTGTCAACTTCGTTTTTCTGTCTGTCTGTGAAAACACCGCCGGACAATTCTGTATAGTCTACTGAAGTAGGATCAAAGGTACCTAGAGATCTAGCCACCGCTAGATTATTTTCACTAAAGCGTCTTGTTATCGCTAAACCTTCGTCTGGAGTCTTGCCGTCATTTCCCGTCCAAAATCTTTGAATACGTATTAGCGTATTCTCGAATTTCTCTGAAAGACTGTTACCACGCTCAAAGAACGCCCAGATTCCAGCGGATAGAAGAGCAACCCCTGCTACTATCAGGGTCGGAATACTCAAAAATGCACTCCCGATGGCTGCAATCGTTGTAGCAAGAAAGCCCATAATAGAGGCGCCAGCTGGCGCACTTCCTGCGACTACTAATGCGCCACCTGTAGCTGCTGTGGCGGCTGTATTGA
>Ga0172368_10006554_pt1 | contig 12476 bp, 11 predicted proteins | sample Lak11m_FD_114540 | JGI IMG/M metagenome (GOLD analysis project Ga0172368, IMG submission 114540) | Freshwater microbial communities from Kabuno Bay, South-Kivu, Congo - kab_022012_11m | ecosystem: Environmental > Aquatic > Freshwater > Lake | place: Democratic Republic of the Congo: South-Kivu...
GCCGGCATGCCTTCCGAAATGCGAAGAAGTATTAAAGAATCATTCGATTTTTTTTACATGCGGCTTGCTCACGTGCCGGGATTGATGGAGCACATTGCCACCAGCCCTGGCGAGGGTTCGAAGCGGAAAACCGGGCGGCTGGTTTCGGATTGGGTTCAACGTCCAGAATTCGAGATGGACCTTCGAACGATGGCACGGAGTCAAGGCCTCTTGCTGAAGCCAAGACACGTTGAAATGTTGCGGCAGTGGTTGAGGACAGCCGCAGTAGACCTCATCCATCTGCATGACCCGGAACAACATGCGAGTCCTCCAGGAGCATACGTGTCCAATGGGTTGAATCATTGGGCCAGAGAGTACTTCAAAGACCTGAACGTGCCTAAAGACCGTGCGGCCAATCAGGCGAAACCTACAGACCAATCGCCAGACGCAGGATTACGAGGCAAAAAACAGGCAGGGCAAAGAAGTACGGGACGTGGAAAACCACGAATGCCAGCGGTTGCCAAACCTTCTCAAGAAGAATCAGAACAAGAGGAACGAAAAGCGTCAGATCAAGCCGACCGAAAGAAATTGGAAGACATCGTAGGCGACCGTTCGCACTTGTTCAAGCGCCCGGAAGTCATTGAGGAATTGACGCCGGCGCGCGTGTTGCACTTGATGCAACGCTATGAAGAAACGGAGGGCGCAATGCGTTGGAAAGACGAGCTGGGTTCGGACTGGTCGCCTCGGACCGTCGACGCCTTGTATCCCGCCTTCAAACAATTGTTTGATTTTGAGGATGAACCTGAACCAGCGGGCTTCCTGAACGACCAACTGACAAAGGCAAAAGCGGACTTGCATAAAACCGGAAGGCAAATCCGATTGTTTCGGGGAGACCAAAGATCGGGGCATTACATAAAACTCTGCGATAAGGAACTGGCCTTGGAAAACAAGATGCATGGTTTACGGGCTTGGGCGCACTGGACGGAGTCACCCGCCGCCCGCGACGAACCCCTTCATCCGGTTTTCAACGACTTGTTTGTCCTCTTCAGCCAGGCTCGAAGAGCATTGGACGGACGCGCCCGAACAGCTCAAAGACTCCGGTTTGAAACCCTCGGCTTATCCCAGCCCATTCTGGCCCAATTATCCAAAAACGGATTTCATACTTGGAATGACTTCATCACAAAAAGAAAGTCCATCGAACTGGCCTTGTCCAAAGCCGTTGCCGCTAACCAGTTGACCGTTGAACATTTGCGACAGCTTCACGACGCCATGACGCATACGCTTGAACAACATTACCCTTCGTGAATCCGGTAAAAGGGTTGACCCCGTAAGTTTCAGGCCGGGCATGCCTGCTTTTGGGAACGCCGGTAACGGCATTAATAAGTTGAGTCCCGAAGCATATTCCAAGCAGACCGTTTCAACGGATTCGGCATTCTTTTATCCCTTCCAGTCCAACTGCAAGCCCAAGGGAGAGAAACTTGATTGAACTGGGCCAACGTCCATTGAACATCCAAGACGTCGTTCACGTGGCACGCAGGAGCGAAAAAGTGGAATTATCGTCCGCGGCACACCAGCGCATCCAGACGGCGCGCAAAGTCGTGGACGACACCATCGCCGCAAACAAAGTGGCATACGGCATCAGCACCGGTTTTGGTGCCTTGAAGGACAAGGTCATTTCCGCGCAAGACCAGCGCCAGTTGCAGAAAAACTTCCTAGCCAGTCATGCCGTGGGCGTCGGCAATCCCTTTCCTCAAGACGTCAGCCGCGCCATGCTTCTCATCCACGCCAACAGCCAAAGCCTTGGACACTCCGGCTGTCGCCTGCAGACCGTACAAACCATGCTGGACTTTTTAAACCAGGGCGTCACGCCCGTCATTCCCGAACAAGGCTCCGTCGGCGCCAGCGGCGATTTGGCACCCCAGGCGCACATGGCGCAAGTCCTCACGGGCCAAGGCGAAGCATTTTTTCAAGGCAATCGCATGGCGGCCAATGAGGCCCTGAAAGCTGCCGGCATTGCCCCGCTGGCCCTGGAGGCCAAGGAAAGCCTTTCATTGTCCAACGGCACCGCCGCCATGACGGCCGTAGGCGCCCTCGCGGTGAATGATGCTCAAAACCTGGCCGAATCCGCGGACATCACCGCCGCAATGTCGCTGGAGGCGTTGATGGGTACCGACGCGTCCTTGGATGAACGCATCCACGCCGCCAAAGCCCATGCCGGCCAAACTGCTGTCGCGGCCCATCTGCGCCAGCTGACGCAGGACAGCGAAATCATCGCCTCGCACAAGGACTGCAACCGCGTCCAGGACGCGTATAGCCTGCGTTGCATCCCTCAGGTCCACGGCGCCTCGCGCGATGCCATTGAATACGTAAGGCGGATTGTTGAAACGGAAATGAACGCGGCGACGGACAACCCCCTGATTTTCGAAGACGGCAGCGTGGTCTCCGGAGGAAACTTCCACGGCCAGCCCGTCGCCTTGGCCATGGACTTCTTGGGCATCGCCGTGGCCGAATTGGGCAGCATTTCCGAGAGGCGGACGTTCCGGCTGGTGGATCCCAAACTCAACGAAGGCCTGCCGGCGTTCCTGATTCAGGACAGCGGCCTGAACTCCGGCTACATGATCGTCCAATACACCGCCGCGGCACTCGTATCCGAGAACAAGGTGTTGGCTCATCCCGCGTCGGTGGATTCGATTCCGACGTGCGCCAACCAGGAAGACCACGTCAGCATGGGCACCATCGCCTCCCGCAAAGCCGCCCAAATCATCGGCAACGTCCAACACGTCATCGCCATTGAAGCGCTCTGCGCCGCGCAGGCGCTCGACTTCCGCCTGCCGCTCAAAAGCGGAGACGGCACTCAAAAAGCCCATGCCCGTATCCGCAAAGAAATTCCGCACGTCGAGCAGGACCGGCCCATCCATCCGGACATCATGAAGACGACGGATTTGGTCAAAAGCGGCGACCTGCTGAAATCCACGCAACCAAGCGGGTGAACCCTCATGGCACGCCCCATGTTTTACGAAGAACGCCCGCCGGAGGCGATTTACCCCAACAAGGAAAAAACCTGCAAAACGTGGGAAGCCGAAGCCGCGTTGCGGATGCTGCAGAACAACGTCAGCCCGCCCATCGCCATCCAGCCGGAAGAATTGATTGTCTACGGCGGCGCCGGGCGTGCGGCCCGAAACTGGCGTGCGTACAACGATATCGTCCGTTGCCTCGAAAGCCTCGAAGCCGACGAGACGTTGCTGGTGCAATCCGGAAAACCCGTCGCCGTGTTTCAGACGTTTGAACACGCGCCCCGCGTCCTGATTGCCAATTCCAACCTAGTGCCGCATTGGGCAACGCAGGCCGAATTCGACCGGCTGGACCAGGCCGGATTGATGATGTACGGCCAGATGACCGCCGGCTCGTGGATCTACATCGGCACGCAAGGCATCCTGCAAGGCACGTACGAGACGTTTGCAGCACTTGCAAAGCAGCACTTCGGCACGCCGTCCCTGAAAGGTAAGTTTGTACTTACCGCCGGCCTGGGCGGCATGTCGGGGGCGCAACCGCACGCCGTGACGTTCAACGACGGCGTGGTGCTCGATGTCGAAGTCCGACGCGACCGGGTCGAGCGCAAAGTCAAGGAAGGCTACTGCGACCGCAAGACGGAGAGCCTGGACGAGGCCTTGAAATGGGTCCAGGAAGCCAAAAACGAGGGCCGGCCTCTGTCGGTAGGCCTCGTGGGCAACGCCGCCACGATTCACGCCGAACTCGTCAGCCGCAACGTCACGCCCGACGTGGTGACGGACCAGACGTCCTCGCACGACCTGCTCTCCTACGTGCCGGAAGGCGACCTGGAAGAACTTGACCACTTGCGCGAACAGAACCCCGAACAATACCGCCGCCGGTCTTTGGAATCCATCCACAAGCACGTTGCCGCCATCCTGGAAATGCAGAAACGCGGCGCAATCTGCTTCGACTACGGCAACAACTTGCGTCGGCAGGCCGAAATCGCAGGCCTCAAGGAAATCCGCAACGCAGAAGGCCAGTGGACGTACCCCGGCTTTGTGGTGCAATATATCCGGCCCCTCTTCTGCCAAGGCAAAGGCCCGTTCCGCTGGGCCGCGCTCTCCGGCGACCAAAAAGACATCGACGTCATCGACCAGGCCTTGCTGGACGCGTTTCCGGACGACGCTGCCCTCAAGCGCTGGATTGAACTGGCCCAAAAGAAGGTGCCGCAAATCGGCCTACCCAACCGCGTGTGCTGGCTGGGATACGGCGAGCGCGCCAAATTCGGAAAAATCATCAACGACTTGGTCGCAACCGGCGAAGTCAAGGCGCCTATCGTCATCGGCCGTGACCACTTGGACTCCGGCTCCGTCGCCTCGCCCAACCGGGAAACCGAAGGGATGCAAGACGGTTCCGACGCCATCGCGGACTGGCCCATCCTCAATGCCTTAGTCAACACCGCGGCAGGAGCGGACTGGGTGTCGTTCCATCACGGCGGCGGCGTGGGCATCGGCTATAGCTTGCACGCCGGCATGGTCGTCGTGGCCACGGGCACCAAGGAAAAAGAAAAGCGCCTCAAGCGCGTCCTGACCACCGATCCGGGCATGGGCGTGGCAAGGCATGCCGACGCCGGCTACGACTTGGCCATAAAAACGGCAAAAGGAAGAGGCGTGAAGATTCCGCGGGTAACAATGTAAGGCAACCGGGACTTTTTAGAAATCTACATCCATTAGGTAATCGGCATTTGGCAAAAATGCCATACATCCTGGACTTAGCCCTACACAATGGACTTGGCCCCTCCGCGTGGCTCTAAATTTCGCTTCAATACAAAAATGATGTAACGATTCAGGGATTGGGTGCCAGCTCTCGCGCATAGCTATTTATCTATTAGATGTGTGATGCTGAACGATGCCCGACGCGGAAAATGGATTAAAATATCACGCGTCCTTAGCAGGCAAGCGACCGCGGACCGGCATTCCTTCGGAAGAACAACTCTTCCTGCCGGCACGCGACCAGCTCGACACGATCCTTGAAAAGAATGGGGCGTTGCGGACGGGCACGCCTTGGGATGCTTCCGACGTTTTGCAATTCGTCTTTCCGCGTAAATATAGGCAGAATTCTCACGAACTCGCGGAAAAATTCATCAAACACCTTCGGGCCCACAGTGGCCGACTTACTTCGGCTCAAATCAACACCTTCGTCAAGGAATCCGGTGCCAGCCGGGCCACGTTCTTCAACGTCGTCCTCCGCCGCTTAGCCGAAACCGGCTTTGTCGAACGCGTTCCTGAAGCCGGCGGCCACCGCCTCGGCGTTCTTTGGAGCAACGCTTTCTCGAATTATTTGGAAAAGATTGCGTTTGAATGGAAACGGCTGGAACCAAGACAAGAATAGGTCGAACTCTTCCGGGTACGAAACAATTTTTCAACGGAAGCAACGTCAAAAACCATTAAGTTGGTTTACCGACTTTAAAGTTGAATAATCAACTTTATAAATATATTAGGCCTTGTCTATGTATGACTGGTTTTGACACAATACTTGCAACCGAGCAGAAACTATTGTCCGTTTTTTTACTGCATCCATTCCAGGAGCAATACGCCAAACAAATCGAAACAAATCAGACTCAACCCAACCCCCTGTCCCATGAACGGGTTTTAACCCACCTTAAGGAATTAAGCCGTCAACACATTTTGCTTGAATCCCGTAAAGGCAAACAAGTTTTCTATAAACTCAATCCCAACCACCCAGCCCTGACGGCGTTAATGGGTCTTGTCGAACAAAACCGCCAACGCCAATTTTACCAACAACGCCCCAAGGACACGGCGTTTCTCGACTCCATGATAGACCACTCAACAAAAAACTTAAGGTTTGACCTGTTATTCGTCGTTCTGTTCGGCTCTCAAGCCCGTCACCAAGACACGGAAGAAAGCGATTGGGACTTTCTATGCGTAGTAAACAAACTATCTTCAACCCGGAAAAAAAAAATTGAAGCCCTTCTCAACAACGCCAGCCGGTTACGGAACAGAAACTCCAGCATTCAAATCTTTTCGGTCAAAGAAGTCGCCAAACACTGGCACTCCGAACCAATTTACTCCGGCCTGTTCCGCGACCGCGTCGTATTGTACGGCCACGAAAATTTCTGGAAATTCGTCTTACAAAAAGGTGAACCCTCAAATGGATGATATTCGTCTGGAAAAAAACCTGGCAAAATGTTTTGAAGGAACGCGAGAACAGCCCCGCCGCTTGTTGAAAACCGAGCCGAATCTGTCCAACGCGGAAAGTCACTTGGCCAAAGCCGAAACCAACCTGCGAGCCATGGACCTGATGTACGACTCGAAGTTGTTCGACTGGACGATCGTCACCGCGTATTACGCCATGTATCACGGAGTCATGAGCGTCTTATGGCTCATCGGCCTGGAAGCCCGCACTCACGAGTGCGCCATCTCCGCTTTCGAAGCTTTTTACGTCAAAAAAGGCCACGTTTCAAAGGAATACTTGGAATACGTCAAGCGGGCCAAAACATTGGAATCCAAGTATGCCGACTCACTCGAACGCGCCCGCACTGAGCGTGTCAAAGCTTCTTACGGTTTGGGAGAAATCCACTCTTTCGAAGCTCGAAGGATTGCCGTGGACGCCAAGGAATTCATCAACGCCATGCAAAAAATCGTCTACCAGGCAAAAGGAGTCGATATGCTATGAAACGGATTTCAAACAAAACAAGACAGCAACTTGAAAAAATCATTCAAGACGCGACCGTGGACTGCTATGACGAGAGTGAAGCACTTTCCGGATGGGAAACCACGTTGGAAGAAAACATCCGCGTTCCTCAGGACTGTACAACCAACCACCACCAAGCCACTCTTCTGAAATTCACCGGTTCGGCAAATTCCATCAACGCTCTGGTTCTGGTTGACGGCAAAAAACTGATTGTGCCAATAGAAACAATCAAGCTTTTGGACTCAAAACAGGACTTGTTCATCCAAGCCTACAAACAAGCCATGACGTAAAAACACCTGCCAAGGCCGGCGATTCAATCCGGATTTTCCATGCTTGAAACTCCCAAACGCCGCGCATTTTCAAACAGCCATTTTCTTTTTTCTTTGTAATCCGGCATCGCCTTGAACACCAACGCCCAAAACGCATCGCCGTGATTTTGTTCCTTCAAATGCGCTAATTCATGGATGATCACGGAGTCCATCACCTCTTGAGGCGCGAACAGCAACCCGAAATGCAGGTTGATGTTCCCATTTTCAGAACAACTCCCCCAACGAGACGACGTTTCCTTCAAAAACACTTTACGGAATGTAAAGCCAAAATATTGGTCGTTCAACGATTTTACGCGCTCGTTTACCCACGGCAAAACTTGGCGCGAAATGACCCGGCGAGCCAAGTTCGAAACGTGCTTCATCCTTTTTTGCTCATCCAAACCAACCCCCAGCTTTACTTCAACCCGGCCGTTTGAAAACCAGGCCGATGAAGTCCTCGAAGTCCCCGGAATAACGGCAACGGTGAACGACTGGCCGGCCAGCGTGAGGGTTTGGCCATCAAAAAACTCGATGGGCTTTCTTTCAAACAGCTTTGGTCGAGCCTCCAACTTCCGCACGATTTTCCGCTTGAGGTCCAAAAACGCCCTGAAACCTTCTTCGCGGGGCCAATGCACCGGAATTCGTACGACAATTTCATTGCCCTTGACTTTGGCCGACGCGTTTTGAGCGTCCGTGCCAACTCTCCGCACGACGAATTCTCTACCACCTATCGAAATCGCGTCATCACTCATACGCCTAGGCCTTCACACAACCTTCAATTCCAAAATTCGGTCCACGCGAAATACGCGGTCTTCCTCCCGTTTGAAGCAATACGCTTCCACGCCTTGAAAGGCCTTGCCCATGTAAGTCATGCTCGCCACGTGCTTGGGCAGAATGTCCCTAACCGACTTGGAATCATCCGACTTCAGATAAGTAATCCGCATTTTGGCCTTGTCTTTCGCCGCTTGTTTAAGCAACCGAATTTTTTCGTCCAACGGCATGGCTTTCTCCGATTTTTCATACTGCCGACTCGTGGAAAACTTGACGACTCTCCAGTCCACCCACGCGTTTTTCTTGTTGACTGGATGCGTCAGCGTGATGCCTTCCAGCGTTCTGCATCGGCTTAACGCCACGTAAAGCTGGCCCGGCACAAACAAACCCCGACTCAAATCCAGCCTCACGCGGTCAAACGTTTTTCCCTGGCTTTTATGAATTGTCACCGCCCACGCCAAACGCAACGGCAATTGTGTGAACGAGCCGACGGACTCGGTGCCGAGCGATCCAGTCGCTGCATTAAAGACATGGTGGAACACGTCCCAACGGTGAGGCGTTACTTCCTCTTCAGAACCATCCGGAAACTCGACCAACACCGCGCCTTCATCTCCGTCGTCAAGGATTTCCTTGACTTGGCCCATGCTGCCATTCACCCAACGTCCCGCCGAATCGTTGTTCAACAACATGACCTGCGCTCCTTGCTTGAGATTCAGTTCGACCGCCGTGGGGAAATGTTCTTTCTTGAAGTCGCCTTTGATTTTGGCGTAAAACGTTTCCGGCTTCGCCTTAAGTTCGCTCAACTTTTCATCGTTGATTTGGTCGGCCAACGAATTGACGGATGCCAGCGTCACGTCCAAACCGGCTTCCGGCGTTTGCACGCAACGCGCATTCAAGGCCTCGATGTGTCCATCTTGAACGGACGCGTTGCGGATTGCGTTCAGAATGTCGATAAATTCTTGATCTTTCTGCCGGTAAATCTTCTCCAATTCCAAGTACGCCAAGTCCACGTCGTTCATGCAGTCCGCGTCAAAAAAATACGGGCTTTTGTAACGCTCCGAAAACAATTCTCTTTCTTGGGTTTGGACGACGGGCGGCAATTGGTACAAGTCGCCCACGAAAATCATTTGCGTGCCGCCAAACGCCTTGTTTCTCTTTCTTCCGTTGAATCGCATGAATCGATCCACGCAGTCCAGCAAATCCGCCCGAACCATTGACGCCTCATCCACCACGATGGCATCCAGCGCTTCATACATCTCTTGTCTTTTTTCAGACAACTGCTTGACGTTGCCCGGCGTGATGTCAGGCCTAAAACCAAAAAACGAATGGATGGTTTGGCCTTGGATGTTCAACGCCGCGACGCCGGTTGGCGCCAGCACGGCAACGCTTTTTTTCGTGTGCTTGCGGAAATAATTCAGGAGTGTGGATTTTCCGGTTCCCGCTTTGCCCGTGATCAGAACGTGGTCGTTGGAGTCTTCCATTGCCGCCCAAGCTTTGGCAAAACCTTCGTTGAACTCGATGGTCTGCTTTTCTGCCAATGCAATCGTTCGAGACATTTAATTCACGGCATGCTTGATGATTTCAAGATTGCACGAATTATGCTTGGAGCACCAAGATTGGCATTTTTTTGCTGTAGACTTTTCCGCGTATTTGAGTTTGCACTCATCGCAAATCCAAAGATTGCCAACTTGCCTAACCATGGAAAGTCACGCTGGAGTTTTCAAAGAACCCATGTCGTTGGCTGGCTTGAACTCGTCCTTGCCTTCCGGCGACTCGCCGCTTGAAGGCCCGAATTGTTGGCGGATTTTCCACGCTTCAATCCGTCGTTTCGAGTCGTGTTCCTGAGCAAAAAATGACAATTGAAGCAGGACGTTGGCTAAGGCCGCGCTTTCTTCAATGGACAGGTATACGACGGGTTTAGACGGGTCCGGCAAGTCGTTCAATCGAATCGACAAACTGGATGGCAATGGTTGGCCTTCGTGAGCTCTTCCTTCCCATACGGCCACATCCACCTTGACGGGCGAATGCGGGTATTGCAGTTTTACGGTCTTGATCGGCGCAGCCATAACTTATTCCCACCTCAAAATGATAAGATTTTAGGGATTCAAGTGGACGTTAATTCTTTGGATCGGGTATAAGAGTATCCAAAAAATCAATTCTCAACGATATGCGAAAACCTTGGAAATTCACTCCAGAAATCGTTCAAACCGTTTTAGACTTGAGGAAAGACGGCAAGTATGTAGACGAAATCGTACAAGAAGTAAACCGCCTTCATAACGTTGAGGTTACTGCAGGTGGAGTCAATAAAGTTCTTCGCACCCGTGGCCGAACATCCGATCCCAACTGGACCTCTGAAATGGAAGCTCGATTAAAACAATTTTCCCGTCAAGGTTTTACCCGGAAGCAAATCGCGGAAAAAATATCTCAAGAATTCAACCGGGAAATCGGCCCCGATGCCATCACGGTTGCAAAATCCCGCTTAGCAATTAAAGATCGCGTATTTCCCGTATGGAATGCCGAAATCAGCAATAAACTTCGGGACTTGTACGATCAAGGCCTTACTCATAATCAGATTGCAGACCGTCTCAACGAAGAATTCGGGACAGAATTTGATAGGGGCGCCATCAATCAACATGCCTTGGAATTGGGAATTGCAAACCGAAACGAAGGAGACGTCGAATGGACTAAAGAAATGAAGCAAATCGTTCGAGACTCAAAAGCAAAAAGTGAAACACGTCAACAAACAGCTGATAAAATATTAGAATCGACCGGCGTAAACGTATCGCCATCTTCTGTCGGAGCAACGGTATCCCGTTTAGGAGTTCAAATCGGCCTCCATGAAGGCGTGAGACGATTGTGGACTCCGCCAGTAGAGGCCACATTGGTTAAACATTGGAATGATGGAAAAAGCGCCGAGGAAATAAGTTCCCAAATCAAACGAGAGCACGGAATTGATGTAACCGCAGAATCCATCATGCAACAATGTGCCCGTCTTGAACTGAAACGCCGGGATTTTGTTGACTGGGATCTGCTTTGGCCCACGGTAATACGTGGACTTGAACAAGGAGACCGGCCGCATCAAATCCTTGAGGAAATAAAGACGCGCCACGGATTAGAAATATCCCGACTGGCATTGTACGGTAAATTGCATCGTTTTCGCCGGACAAAACCCGTCAAATCCAAGACACCTATACGGGTAATTGTTTCACCCGCAAGAAAAGAAGCCTCTTCCGAACAAGCAATTAAACGATTTGGAATCGCTTTAGAGACCTTCGGTTCTCAAATGGGACAAGTTGACGAAAGAAGGCCCATTGAACAATTCGGTTTGACTCAAAAAATCAACAATTTTTTACGACGTAACCAAATAACTCAAATCGGTCACATGGTGAGACTTTCGGTTGAACACGTTTCGACCGAACTTGGACAAGGAAAACTCAAACCCTATGAAATTGAGAGACTAGCTCATGCTCTTGAATCAAGTTTGCCTGACACGGCTTCCAACTTAAACCCGCAATCGGAACGATTCACCATTCCTAAAAACTGGGAATCCACCGTGTCCAAATTCGCAGGTTTTCAACAAAAAATCCGAGCGGCATTCCAAAAAATGCCTCCGGAATCAGGTGCGGAACATATTCCAACCAATATGCTCACTACTCATCCTGGGCTTCAACAAGCATTGGGTGAACTTGGCCTTACTCGTCTTTCGGACGTTGTGAACATTAATCCAAGGGAATTGGCAAGCTTGGCGGAAAAACATGGCTTTAAGAAAACCGATATGGACGAACTTCGGGAAGGGACACGCACCCACGTTGTAACCCTCCTTAGACGACATGGATTCATGGAATAGCCGAGTGAAACTGTCCGATGCAGCAACCTAGGCAGGTTTTTCATGGAAAACCAAAAAACCGATGAAAAAACTGACGAACCCATTAAGGTCCCTGAAAATTGGCGGGATGAGTGGTACGCCAAAGCCCGTCTGAAACACTCCAACGCTTACGATCCATGGACACTTCATGAAGACGAGAAATTGATTCAAGAATGCCTTTCTGGTCTTTCCATAAAGCAATTGTCTGAAAGTCATGGCCGTTCCCGGGGTGGGATTCGAAGTCGAATCAAAAGAATCGTTGAAACAAGTGGGAAAGACCTTTTACTCAACAACCCACTAACCCGTTCAGAAATTCGACAAATCGTCCTGTACAACCATTCAATCGGAACGACTTGGTCGGCTCAAGAAGACGAACAACTCAAGAAAGAATACGCCAACGGCATGACACTGAGACGAATCGCGGCCCGACATAAAAGGGAGAAAGCAACCATTTCCAGACGACTCATCCAATTAGGAGCCGTTGACCTAACCATTTACAAAAACAACTCATAGCTAGAACGTTGTCTGTCTTGTTTGTGGTTCATACCGGTTCATGATTTCCGGCCGGTTGTTCTGCGGACTGTTCACAGCTCGACTAATTGGGTAGGCGTCAATCAGCTTGTCGACTATTGGCTTGAGCATTGTCAAGTCGCCTTTTTCGAGCCAGTCCATCTTTTGGCTTGGGTTGAGGATGACGGGCATGCGGTCGTGGATTTCGTGAACGACTTTGTTTGGCGCGCAAGTGATGATGCAGCAATAGCGGTGTTGGATGCCGTCTTTTTCCCATTCGTTCCACAACCCGGCAAATCCAAAAAGCCCCTTGCTTCCAGTTTTTTTGTATTCGAAGC
>Ga0172368_10006556_pt1 | contig 12475 bp, 19 predicted proteins | sample Lak11m_FD_114540 | JGI IMG/M metagenome (GOLD analysis project Ga0172368, IMG submission 114540) | Freshwater microbial communities from Kabuno Bay, South-Kivu, Congo - kab_022012_11m | ecosystem: Environmental > Aquatic > Freshwater > Lake | place: Democratic Republic of the Congo: South-Kivu...
CTTGAAGAGAATATCCAGAAGGTAAAAGGATAACAGCCTCTGCTAATTTCTTTGCAACGATATCTAAACACAAAAGAGGATAATCACTAGAAACTCTCTTAATCATAGAAAGTTCTCTAATATATTTTGAATATTTATTTACTCTTACTAATTCCATTATTAAATGGTATCAAAAGAATAGTGTAATACATTAAAAGTCTTTACCATCTCTTGAATTTGTTCTTTCACATTTTCACCTTTTAGTGCTTTATCTACTAATACTGCAAGATTAGAAATATCTTGTTCTTTTAATCCTCTTCTAGTTAGTTCTTGAGTGCCAATTCTAATAAACAGTCTTCCCCCTAAGGGATTATCAAAGTTTGTGGAAATATTATTTGAAACTAATCGTTTGTATAGTTCCATTGGATCTCCAAGTTTATCTATAAATACATGCACTTGGTGATTATTTGAGTACCCACCGTTATTGGCTTTTCTAACTTCATAACCAAGCTCTGTAAACTTTGCACCCATTGTTCTGGAATTTGAAATTATTTGTTTTGCATAATCTTTACCAAATTCTTTCATTTCTAAGATAGCAATAGATAAACCAATTAAATGAGTAAGGTGAGGGGTAGAGAATAGACAACCATCTATAATACTGTTAGCCTTATCAGCAAGCTCTTTATCTCTAAATGCAATCATACCCTTGTGAGGTCCTGGAAGTGTTTTATGTGTATTAGCACATACAACATTGGCTCCCTCTCGTAAAGGTGCTTGGAATTCTTGCCCCATGATTAAACCCATTGTATGACTCGCATCATAAATAATAATGAGATCTTCACCCACAGCTTGGCGTAATTCTTTAAGGTTGTGGGGATTTAAATAATATGAAACATCTAGATAGATAGCTTTAGCTCCAGTGTCTTTAACCTTTTGTGCTGTTGCCTCTACATCAAACCTAAGACCTTCTAAATCAAATGTTACATAATCTTGTTTTCTACCAACTCTTTCTAAAATACCTGCGGTAGCAAAGTGTCCTCCTGCTTGTTTAGGTACTGTTAAAACCATATCACCAGGGTTAGTGGTAGATAAAATAGCAGACATCATTGCGTGAACACCAGACAAAACATTGAGATTTACAGAGTAGGCCGAAAGCATTTCTTTAGCAGCTTCTGTTGCCATACCTAATAAATCCTCTACACTCTTTAAACCCATTCCTAAAAAAGGCCCCATTGCCACAATAGAGTTTTCATCCCCACCACCAAAGTAATATCTATCAGCAATTGAAGAACCTAAAAACTTTTTAGCTGTTCTTGATAATTGGTTTTCATTTGCGGTCATGTGCAAAAAAGTATCATTACGTTCTACATCTTTATTAAGAGCTTCTATATTATTCTGTATGTTCATAGTAATCAGATTCTAGCATATAAAAGGTGCTACACTGATAATATATTCGGGATTTATGCAATATCTAAGTGCAATAGAGATAAAAAATATATTTGAAAATAATCTTAAAAAGAGTGTTGCTGATGTTAAGATGCAACATGGGGGATACAGCAGAAGAACACATAAAATAGTTACTACTGGTGGGGAATACTACTACTTTAAAGAAAATAAAAATAATCACAAACTAGAAGTGGACCTAACATATGAGCTCCAAAAATTTGGAATACCTTTACCTGAAATAGTACAAGTAGATGAAAATTGGATGCTAATGGTAGGACTAGATGGAGTACCCCTTAAATTTGTGCCTGATATAGAAATAAGAAAGAGTGTATTGAAACAGGCAGGTAAGTGTTTAGCTAAAATGAATGCCCAAAAGATAACAGGATATGGACCTCTTGTGGATATATATAAAGCTAAAGAGCAATCATACTATGATTTTTACAAAGATATAGTACGAAAAATAGATGTAGATAAACAATGGCCCTTTATAGAATACGTAAGAGGTGTTAAAGAGGCACATCTGTGTCATGGGGATATGGCATTGACTCATATATTTGTGGATTCTAAAGGTAAATTTCAAGCATTTTTAGATATAGATGATGTCTTAGGTGCCCCACACTATTACGATCTTGCAGAATTTGATATTGGAAATTACAGAGATACTGTTTTATGGACCGCACTAATGAGTGGATACTCAGAAGTATTACCAGAAATAAATCATTTGGATAGAAATTTATTATTAGAAGAATATTTAATAACAGTAGATTCCTATTATTTCTTTAACAGAGATAGCAGAAAATATTTTAGGGAACTAGAAAATGATCAAAAGAAACTACGTTTACTAGAAGATCTAATCTGGAAGAACTAATTATTTCTTTTCTTTTAGCTTTTTCAAATCTTTTTTCTTTGAATACTTATCCATTAGTAGGTAAATAATAGGTAATAGTCCTATGGTATTAACAATCAATAACGCAATAAACCAGGGCTTTTGGGACTTCTGCGAGGCTCTCCACAAAGCCATACCCTTCCAGGCCATTTCCCAAAGAGCTATAGCTAACGCAAAATATGGATTATGTAATAACACATATAAACTCATACGTTTATCATACTACTAAAATGCCTGGTGTAACACCTGGCATCTTTTATTACTCTAACGCGTCCAGGATTTTCTGAAGGTCGCCTAGTCTTGCATTTTGCAGATCAATTTGAGACTTAACGGATGCTCTTGCTTGCAATCTTTGATTAGAAGATAAATTCTTTAATAAAGAGAGCACTGCATCTAAATCGTATTGTCTGCTATTAGCCAACGTTCTTGTGGGTTGGGGGATTTTATTCGCCTTTTCCCAATTGAATAGCGTTGACTTTGCAATACCGCCTGCGCTTTATATGTAAACATAGCGCCTCCAATCGTTTGATTTTTGGCCTCTAATGGATACGTATGGCGGCCGCACCGTACCAGTGACGTACTTTGTTATTTGTTCGATTATCCCCTTTGATATTTTAAAAAGAGTGTAGGAAAGAAAATATAAAAAGTCAAAACTTACTGAGAAACAGTAGTAACAAGGTAGGAAATATACATTATCAAAAGGGCAATACTAAACAACTTTGGAATATATTTTCCTTTAAGTAAAAAGATTAAACTAACAAAGATTACCGTGGAAGAAAACAGCCACATCCAATCAAAATCTATCAAAGAAATATCGCTTGAAAATAAGTAAGAGATACCCCCTATGAAAGCAATATTATAGATATTACTTCCCAAAATATTCCCCAATGCTAACTTATCATCTCTGTTTCTTCCACTAAATAGGGTAGTGGTCAATTCTGGAAACGATGTAACTACCGAAGTTAAACATAAACCTAGAATAGTTGTAGAGTACCCTAAAAGATAGGATAAGTTCTCGGTAGAAATTACCAGTAAAAACCCTCCTAAACTAACGCCAACTAAAGAGGCTAAGAGGTAAAGGATATCTTGTTTGGTAAAGGATGATTTCTTTCGAGAAAACTTTGCTATTAAAGAAAAGTCTTCCCTGTTTTGACCATCAATACCCCAACGATATTCCACTAGAGCAATAATAAATCCAAGAGTAATAAGTAAAATCCCTGATATTACATGATCGATATTTAAATAGTGCAAAAAGATGTATAAGATAGTAATAGAAAACAATATAAGTGCACTTTTAGGTGTTTTAGTAGTACCTATACGTAAAGAACCTACTAAAATTCCTAAGGCTAACACAAAAAGAACATTAGTTATATTAGACCCAACAATATTTCCCAATGCCAATCCATAATCTCCTTTTATAGAGGAAATAGTAGAAATCACAAGTTCTGGTAGAGAGGTACCTATAGCCACAATAGTTATACCAATAACAAGAGGGGAGAGTCGAAAACTATGCGCAATCTTTTGAGAAATACCAACAAATGATTTCGTAGAGGATAATAATACTATAAGACCGGTAAGAAAAAGGGCACTGTAAATGAGCATTAGTATAAGTATACAAAATAAAAAGCGAAAAGAGCACCCCTTTAGAGGTGCTCCTTAAAGAGACAAATGAAAAATTATCTTAGTTGAAACCCATACCACGATTCATTCCAGTACCGTCACAAGTAAGTTGTCTTTCTTTCATCTGTGTTAAACGGGTTTGAATCTCTTGATCTGAGAATCCCATAGATTTCCATCTAGACACTGCAGCTTCTTGTACTTTTTGATGAAATACGTCTTCAGTCATACCTTTTTCTGTAGCAATTTCTTCCATGGTCTTACCGGAGTTTCTTAAAGCAAGTAAATCCGTCATCTCCATACCAAAAAGATCCGCTTTATCTTGCAAACCTGCTCTCCTAGAATTCTTGCCCATAACTGTACGATTTTGTTCTCCATTGCCTTTAAATCTACCAAAAGATAGATTACTATCTTTACCAACTAAATACGCACTAACACCGATAGAGGTTGCCACGGTTAAAGCACCTGCAACTATTAATATATTTTTCATAGTTAACTCCTACTAATTATCTACTGTAATTAATACGCAAGAAATTAATTTTTATTACAAAGGGATTTAAGGGTTCATTTTTCCCATACCACAGCGTCCTAAACCAAGGGCATTAAGTGTTGTATTGTCCAAAGTACCCACAGCGCGCATACATTCTCCAATGGAAAATTCTCTTTTAGGTCTGGTGCTATTAGCTTGGGGGATCACTTCATAAGTATCTCCCAATGAATCTCTAATTATGTAGGTGTTCTTGACTATGTTAATAACAGTACCTTGTATCCAATCTTCTTCCTGTAAAGCTAGTTTGTACATTCTCTGCATACCTTGATGCCTAGTCAGTGTTTTGTTCAAGGGGGTAAGGTGCAATAGGTATCCAGATAAAATAACAGAACTTACTAACAACATAAGTAAAGAAGCTTGGTTCCTAGTATAGGAAATTTCGAACTTCTTGAACAGCAAGATCCCAAACCAAAAACTACTTAATAATAGTAATAGCACAGGCCATGGAAAAGAATGTGGAATTGAGAAATATGAACGATAACTAGAATAGGTGTAAAACAAAGTATTGGTAAAAAAACCGGATAAAATGAAAAGACTAAAAGTACCTAAGAAGAGAAGTATTCCACCTAACACAAAAATATATTTAGGCTTAGGATTTACTTCTCCTGCTTTGATGGGCCCCATTATTTTATTTATCAAATCTTTAGACATTATTTTCTCCTTTTTCACAAATATCCCTTAAAATCTTTTTTCCTCGACTTAGCCTTACTCCTATATTGTTAATATTAAGGTGTAGTATATCCCGTATTTCTTCGTAGGACTTATCTTCCAAATAATATAAGGTCAGTATCTCCTTGTAGCTCAAAGGTAACTGAGTCAGACAATGTTTTACAGATTTGGATATCATTTCTTTTTCATATGCACTCTCTGGGGTCTCCTTGTCAAAAATAGAAATCGGAAGTATATCAAGCCCTATATTAATACGAAAACCAGAGGTTTTTCTTACATAATCAATAGCTTTATTATGAGCTATACGATACAACCAGCTAGAAAACTTTTTAGATAAGTTAAATGAGTTAATGTTTACATAAGCATTAATAAAGGTTTCCTGCAAAATATCGTCTGTATGTTCAGTTGAACTAAGTAAGTAGTTGATGTATTTCCTCAACTTAGGTTCATATCTCGATACTATATGTTCGTAAGCAGAAATATTTCCTTGTACTACTTGTGAAACTAATTCCTCATCGGACATACAATGATTATCTGGTAGTACCTAATAGAGAACTTAATTTATGGGTATCAAATCCAATAACAAATTCCTTTTTAGAATCAGTTTGTATTTCTGTAACAGGAACTCCCATTTGACCTGTTTCTTCTACCATTTTTCTGGCAGCATTTTGATCTAAATCTACATAGACCACTTCATGAGATATCTTGTTATTATCAAGCCATTGCTTTTCCATAATGCAATAGGGACAACTTAAGGTGGAGTAAACTTTTACTTTAGGTGCATTCATATTATTTTTCCTTTATTAAATTTAATATTAAACTACTTATTTTAGAAACACGTTTATCCGGTAGAGAGTAATACACTTCACGACCTTGTTTTGTATCCACTACAATACCTGCATCTTTTAGTTTTATTAAATGCTGGGAAACAGCAGACTGGGATAAACCACAGGTTGAGATTAATTCACTTACTGTCTTATCTTTAACAGATATGCATTGAATGATTTTTAATCTAACTGGGTTACATAAAGTTTTAATTAAATCTTCTTTCACAAAGACATATTAGCAAATGCTAATATATTGTCAAGGAGAATAAATGCTATTACACACCACGATTGTCTAAATACAATGTTTCTTTTTTTCGTGCTTCAATATGAGCTTTCTCCAAATCTATGTCATAAAAATCTGCCAAACGGATAATAGCAAAGAGTATATCCGCTAGTTCATCCCCAATTTTTTCTTTGTTGGACCCATATTGAGGGTTCTCTTTACCTCTATCACTGTAATAATATCTTTCATATACCATTACTAATTTTGATAGTTCTCCTACTTGTTTCACCAATTCTATAAGAGTTCCCTCTGCATTCCAGGGCTTCCCCTCTATCTTTTGAAATCTGTGTATTACACTCTTTGCTAAGTCTATCGCCTCTTGAAATGTAAGATTTTGCATAGATGCATTATATCAATTTTACTTGGGAGGAAATATTTCACCATGGATAATTATTATTGGTGGGCGAGGAGGGAGTCGAACCCTCAAGCCTTGCGGCAAAGGATTTTAAGTCCTTCGTGTATACCATTCCACCACTCGCCCTGAGTATATTAGTGGTATTCTACCATGCACTTGAGATTATAACAGGTTATAAATCATTTTTTAAGTGTATAATTCACAAAAACTACTACAAAGAGGAGCATTATCATGGTACCTAATTGGGTATGGATAGCAATCATAGTCTTGGGAGTCATAGTTAAAACCATCCAAGGTGGTATAGGATGGAAAAAACTAATGGATTCCAAGCACTACAAAGATACGAGTAATTGAAACAACCAATACCTGTAAATACAAAACGGAAGGAGTTGTGAGATGGTAAGAAAACTGGTCATACTGGATGACAAAAGATTAGTGGGAAATGCTCTCAAGATGGGATTAGAGACACACGATCCTAGCATCAAAGTCTGTATTGTCACCTCTGCAAATGAACTGTTTGATCTTTTACAGATGGGCGACGTGCGTGCGGTTATAGTCAACGGACAGTTGGGAGGCAGCTTTACAGGACCTAAAGTTGTTGGGGAAATCAAAAGACGATTCACACACATAAAGATCGTGGGATTTTCTTCGGAGGATGAACTACGGGAAGAATTCCTCCGAAATGGCGCTACACTATATTTATCCAAAAGTGCATCTTTGGAATATAGCGAAACCGCCATTATAGAATTGCTCCGATATGTCAAGTACCCTGTTTTCTGTAATATGATTCTCGAAATACGACTGGCGTCATTTTTAGTTTAGTGTGTATTCTTATATTGTTATGGTACCAAAGATGGTTATATAAATATTCAATAACTTCAACTATATCCTCAAACCTATTTAAATCACCACATTCAAGTTTAAAATGTGAATAGAAAGATTCCTTATATACATTTTCCCAAGGGGATCCTTTAGCACTCATAGATACTTTAATACCTAGATTTAAAGCAAAAGAGGTATATGCCTCTGAATCGTATTCAGAACCTTGATCAGAGTGAATTATTTTAGGTAAAGGATGTTTACGGGTGGCATCTTCTAAGGCACCCAGTACAAGTTGTTTAGTATGATATCTTGATATATTAAAACCCACAATTTCACGAGAGAAAATATCTTCTATAGTAGCTAGGTATATGAACTTATCTTTAAATTTAATGTATGTGAAATCAGCACACCAAATATGATAAGGCATAGATGGTTTTATATTTTTAATTAAATTAGGGAAAGAAGAATTAGGTTTATTAAAATCATCTTTTTTAAGAGGCTTTTTAAGCCTTTTACGTAGTGGTTTGATGTTAAACTTCTTCATAATTCTAAGGATACGTTTTTTATTAAGTTTAAGAGCTAAAGCAATTCTTTTATGCCCATAAGAAGGATTCTGAGTTAATACAGTTTCAATATGATTTTTAATTTCCTCATCGATAGAAGGTTTTTTATGTTGGTAATACAGGGAAGATACAGATACACCTAGTTTAGATGCCAATTGTTTTTTAGTTAATTTAGAATTATCTGTCACTTCTACCTTTTTTTCCCCTAGAAATATTTAAAGTTAACTTTCCAATAATTTCTAAAAGTTCTTGGTTTTCCCTTTTTACTCTATTTAATTCCAAAACGTTTGAATCTTTAAAGGTATTTGCACGTAACCAGTTGTATATATTTTTAGTTGGTATACCGTATTGTTCTGCAATTTGACTAACGGATTTACCTGAATTTTTAAGTTTATCTATAACTTCTTCTTTAAACTCTTTTGAATAGAATTTACCAGACATAAAAAAAATTCCTATTAAAATTTCTACATGAGAATTCTATTACAGTTTACAGGGTACCCACCAATAGGGAATATGTCCACACAAAACGCCAGGTATTACCCTGGCGTTTCTCTTTTCTTGATATATATGGTGCACCTAGAGGGAGTCGAACCCCCGACCTTTTCCTTAGAAGGGAACTGCTCTATCCTCTGAGCTATAGGTGCCCGGTCATGGAAACATTAGTATTTTAACATTAAAACATATTTTGTATAATAGTTATAAGGAGATTTTTGATTTATGAAAAAAGAAAGTTCTAATAATAATTTAGTTTATGTTTTATTGTTTCTGTTATTTGTGTCCCTTTTAATAATTTTCTCACTAGTCAAAGATAAAGAAATAACGCCTTTTCCAAACGATGGAAACAATATTATAGATGATGGGGGAATTATACCTGTAGGGGATGCCTGCGGTGTAACTACATGCCATGGACTAGATATAACCTGTGGAGATGCCAGAAATCTAGCATGCACAGAGATGTACCAGGTTGGGGATGGGTGTTTACAATTCGCATCCTGTGAGGAAGTCAAAGGTAAATGTGTACAAGCATATTCTGAAGAATTCACTCAATGCAAAACATGCGTTCAAAACTGCATAAATAGATTTGATGGTGATAGCCAATTTGATTGTGAATCAAGCTGTATCTCTAACATACAGGGTGTAGTTGACTACTAGTTAACACCTATGGACAATAGGAATATAATATAATTTCTTATGGTTAATATCTTAACTAAAATTAAATCGAACTGGAAATCTGGGGTTACCGTATCCTTAGTTTCCTTACCTTTATCATTATCTTTAGCAGTGGCCTCCAACACAACACCTGTGGTAGGTGTAGTAACCGCTATTTGGGCAGGGTTAATTGCGTCCATTTTTGGTGGCAGCAACTACAATGTAGTTGGGCCTACAGGAGCTTTATCCGGTATACTAGCCAGCTATGCGATAACACATGGGGCAAATATGTTCCCTATGTTAACTGTTATCGCAGGTATATTTGTAATTGTTGCCTTTCTTCTAAAACTGGAGCGATATCTGGTTTTTGTACCGGCAAGTACGATTCACGGGTTCACCTTAGGAGTAGCATTTATAATAGCTTTAAACCAATTTAATTCTGCTTTTGGTATAAAGGTTTCGGTAATACATGAAAAATTTGTTTCTAATCTTATTGAATCTTTCTCCCACATTGGAAATACTCATATACCATCTCTAATCTTATTTCTTTGCTCCTTAGCATTACTCTTTATCCTCCCAAAATTCATAAAAGCACTCCCAAGCGCAGTAGTTTTATCCCCATTCGGTATTCTACTAGGGTACTTAGTTATAAACCAAAAAGTACCTTTTTATGTAACAACCCTAGGAGAAAAATACAAGGATTTATCACCGGCATTGTTTGGAAGTTTTGGATTTCATTTCGATTCTTCCCTAGTTACAGCAGGGTTATTAGTCTCCTTTATAGCCATACTTGAAACATTATTATCCGCAAAAGTTGCTGATGGTATGACAGGAACAAAACACGACAAAAGAAAAGAGATTTTAGGTTTAGGACTTGCAAACATTGCGGCAGGACTAGCTGGGGGTATGCCAGCTACAGCAGCTCTAGCCAGAACAGCATTAAATATAAAATCCGGTGCCACAGATAAACTAGCTGCAACTATAAACTCGATAGCGATAGTGGTAATTTCATTTGTTCTTATTAGATATTTCTCTTATATGCCCATGCCTATAATAGCTAGTATTCTGGTAGCAACTGCTATAAGAATGGTAGAGAAAGAACATCTAGTTAACCTTTTTGTATTTGATAAACAAGACTTCTTTATAGGTATACTTGTGTGTGCAATTACAGTACTAGAAGATCCAATATATGGCATTCTATTTGGAGTAGCTGTATCTTCCGTAATATTTCTAGATAAAATATCCAGAGGTCAGTTTGAACTAACAGCTAGCGCAGTAGATAGTATAGTACCCACTAAGATAAGTGGTCATGAAATCAAAGAAGAGGAGATTAAATACCTAAACGAAACGCTAGTTTACTCCTTTGAGGGGCAACTAGCCTACCTAAATGCGCAGGCACATGTAGAAAGGTTTAATAAATCGCTTTCTGAATACAAAAATATCATACTTAGATTTAGGAGCGTTTACTTTGTAGATATAGATGGAGTAGATGCCCTAGATGAAATTATAGAGGAAATAAAAAAACAAAAGAAAAATGTATTAATCTGTAGTGTAAATACTATTATTAAGCCAATATTAGAATACTCTGAGAACTATGAGAAACTAAAAAAGAAAGGGTTAGTGTTTGAAAATGTGTCCGCAGCGCTAACTCATCTGGGATATGAAACTACTACATAACTCCCTTATTGCCTACGATGGATTGCTCTAGTCACTAAATATTTTATTGCTCTTGATCCCCGTTTCCAATTATTGTTTAAGCTCCCTATCATTAAATAATCTTCAAATATATCGTATATGTAATGAAAAGCTAAAGAAAAAACAAAGGCCGCTTGATAGATTTTAGAGCCGTCTAACAGAAAAAACCCTATACCCAAAAACAATACGGGTAATAAACCATCGTGCAAATACAAAGAGTTCTGAGATTTATGGTTTTTAGCACAATACCAGTAAAAACCCTTTATTACACCATCTTTCTTCATTTGTTTTAGCAAGTTTCTGGTATAGTCAGTCTTTCGACCATAAGTAAAAAAGAACACCACGTGTTCTAAATCCGGTATTAAGGCGGAAATACCCATAAGAAAAAGAAACCTGGTAGAAAGATTTATATCCTCGTATTTAACAAATAGAAGCCCAAGAAAAATGCCCATCAAAAAATGAATGAGCATATGATATTTTTCGGAAAATGTTCTCAACAAGGGTAACATCAATTAAGTCTAACATACTTGGAGCGAGAAACGGGATTCGAACCCGCGACCTCCTCCTTGGAAGGGAGGCGCTCTAGCCAGCTGAGCTATTCTCGCACATACTAGCCATTATAACAGATTACTCAAACTTGATTTTATTTAAAGTCTTTAAGGCTCTCCTGTATAAGGTCATTATATTAATTCCAAATAGCAGAGATATTAGACCGAAAAATAGTAAAGAACTAACTATAAACACAAGGAGTACCTGTGGGTACATGGCTACTACAATACCCAGTCCCACAAATAGTAGCCCAACTAAAATCAAATAAGTAACCAAATGTTTTACGAGGTCAGTTATTGGATTCGCAAGTTTAGTCATCTTCATCTTCGCTATCTTCCTTATCTTCGTCCTTATCGTCTTCTTTATCATCATCTTCTTTGTCGTCGTCATTACTATCTTCATCCTCGTCATCCTGTTCATCATCATTTTTATCTTCATCTCTATCGTTATCATCCTCGTCATCCTTTTCGTTCTCAGAGGAAGATCTCTCAAATCTTAATCTATTTCCCTCGTTACGGTCCTCATCTTTATTTTTATCCTCATCTTCGTTCTCATCCTCATCCTCCATCTCAGTTTCGTTGGTATCGTCATCTACATCCTCACTATCACTTTCAAATTCCATTTCTTCTCCCGATCTGGTTTTCATCTTCACTTTATAGCTACCGTCATCTTCAACCTTAATTTCCAACTTTCTAAGATCTCCAAAGACATTATTCAAATAGTCAGGGTTAACAGGCCCAGAGAGGGTATTAAGTAACGCCTCTAGTTCCTGGGTACCTTCTAAAACATCTTCTGTATCACCTTCTTGTTCTAACTCCACAATTTCTTCAGCACGTTCTTTAGCAAATTCCATTTTAAGTTCGGTTTTCTTATCCTGGGAGGACGCTAAATTTAATCGCACGTTTTCTATAGCTTGATCTAAACCATGCAAGGCATCTCCGGGTTTAGAATTATTCGCTACATATACAGTACCTGCGGTGGTACTAAATGCTGCAAGAGCAGCTATTAATAAAATAAGAGGTGCAAAACCTCCCTCATTTAAGTTTGATATATATTGTTTAGGCATGACCTAATACTAACAAAAA
>Ga0172368_10006559_pt1 | contig 12474 bp, 15 predicted proteins | sample Lak11m_FD_114540 | JGI IMG/M metagenome (GOLD analysis project Ga0172368, IMG submission 114540) | Freshwater microbial communities from Kabuno Bay, South-Kivu, Congo - kab_022012_11m | ecosystem: Environmental > Aquatic > Freshwater > Lake | place: Democratic Republic of the Congo: South-Kivu...
AAGACGGCCAAAAATGAGGAACCATGAAGAAGCAACAGGAAGTTTGCTTAAACCAAAAGGAAGATGTTGTTTTGTACTCTTGAAGTTAGTAATTCTTGCAACTTTTGTCCCAAAAAAATATTCAACAAAAGCTGCAAGATTATTTCCTATCCAGCTAATAAGAATTCCAAAAAGTGGTCCAAACAAAGCACCGGAGATAATGGTTAACGGATCGGTGGATATAGGTGTCAGGGCAAATAATCCATATAGCAAAATGGTAACAAGTGGGGCCGCAATTCCAAATTGCTGTATAAGTATTTCTATATCTTTAAGATTTCGTGCAACAAGACATATGAGAAAAACGGAGAAAAAAAGACCAATAGCCATCCATACCTTTTCATTTCTTTTTGGAACCATTTGTTTATTATAACTAAAATTATCGTTATATTCCAAAAATATATTGCTCTATTGTTTATAGATATAAATTTATACTATAATTATAGCAATACGAAACATATACTCACCATTGTTATTTTGGGGGTTTGTTTTTCTTCATTTCTATTTGTCTTGTTTTCTGTTTTCAAGATTAACGAAGATTATTGGATTTGTAAAAGCGGGAAGTGGGTTAAGCATGGAAAACCTTCATATCCACAACCGATTGTTTCTTGTGCGGGAAAAGCAAAACTACCAAGAACAAAAGACGAATGTCTCAAACAAGGAGGGGTGTGGAAAAAGTTGGGTCCCGATCCTTTTGAAACATGCAATTTTAAAGCTAAAGATCGGGGGAATATCTGTTATGACTCAAGCGAATGTGAGGGAAGTTGTCAGGCTAATTTGACACGGGAAGAGCTTCGGGAAGGAATGAAAGGAAGATCGTGGACAAGAAACGGACAATGTTCGGTGTGGATTGTTGAGTTGGGTTGTCAAGGGATTGTCAGGGAAGGAAAAGCTTCAGTTATGTGCATTGACTAGGGCCCAGTTGCAATGCTGTTGATCATCCACTTTCCGTTTATTTTTTCAATTTGTATCCATCTGATATTTTTTCCATCGTCCCATCCGTAGTCTGGCATTGGTTGTGCTTGTGCTGCTTCCGGTTTCATTTTAACTTGAAGAGTTACTTTATAGTTGTGTATATTTTCTGCCCAATCAGATTGTATAGATGGTTCAATATTTTTTACGGTCATTGATTTAAATGCATTAAACTGTACTGCCCATGCCTGTTTTGTACTGTCATTATTGGTGTTGACAGGAGTCATCATCATAACAGCATCAGACGGCCGATGTTTTCCGATAATTTCAAAAAAAGATCTCACAATATCAGTTTCTTGAAGAAGTGGAACTTCAATTTCTTTTTTTTCAGTTGGAACAATCGATGATATTTGAAAATCTCCTTTGAGAATCCGTTCGGAAACAGCTGAGGCAAAGTTTATGATTTCCACCTCAGATGCGGCCTTAATAGAGGAGCGGTCAACAGCTAAAAATAAATTAGGATTTAAAATGAGTACTGTATTATTTATTAGTCCGTTTTCCTGTTTAACAATAAAATGATCCATCTCAATTTTTTCATTTGTAGCAATTGTTCTTCCGAGTGCAATCTGGCCCTTTTTTTGATTTTCTGCGCTGAGATTATTTAATCGAAGAGTGACAAAATTTATATTATCAACATAGTATTGACAAACATGCGTTCCAGATGAATCCATTTTTTCAGTTTTTATTATTGTTTTTTTAAGTGTGGAAGCGACCCATTCTTTTGGAAACTCACTGCAAATATTGTCATTCACTGTGAGTTCTTTTTTTTCAGAAAGAGATTGAGCAGATTTTATCTGAGAAGAATTGGAAACTGTTTTTTGACGATTGATGTAAAAAACAATGGCAACCGCTGTAAAAAGGATTACTCCGAAAAATAGTGCCGATCTATTTTTCATATAAGTTGTATAAGTATACTACATTATAAATAAATACTATTAATTTCAAATATTTTCTGCTTCGAGGTTAAACCGGATTTTAACAATATACTTGAAGGAGGTAAATGAAGTTTTGATGCCAACAGTTTTATTACTGCGATATTCGCCTTTCCTTTTTGTGGGATTTCTTTTGTCCAGATAACATAATGAGTATTATCTATTTTTTCCACTTTATTTTCTTTTTTTCGTGTTTTTACGGTGACAAAAATATGCATAATTTTATGGGTTCAACAGGAATTATAGATTATAATATGTATCTGTTTCAACTTATTACACAGTGAATATATTATATGACAGAATATAGACAACCTGGTCGTATTCCAGAAGTTCAGTCAGGAAAAAGAAATAGAGTTTCATATTTACCTCCTGAGGCTCAAATGTTTAGAAAGGCATATGGTTTACTCGAGGGTCTTCAAAGGGGAAAAAGATGGTCAGATCCTGGTCAGATTGAATTTATTGGACGGGAGATCAAACACATGCTGGTTGGCGAAAGATCGCAAGAGTATAAACCTGAGATTCTCGAACAGGCATTTACGTATTTTACTGAAAAAAACAGGATGAAACATTTCAGATAAAACAAGGTCAGTTTGATGTTTTTGTTAAGGTTATGGAACATTTTTCAAGCGGTAACAGGACTGGCTATATTGAGCTTCCCCCCGGTTTTGGAAAAACAGTAATAGCTTCTTGGTTAACTGAATTTCTGAAACAAAATACTATCATCATTGCGCCGACTGGAGAAATTGTAAATCAATTTAGAGAAACATTACAAGAAGTGACAAAAATTACTTCAAGAAAATTAGGAGATAAGGAAGAAGTGGAGACAATTGAAGGAAAAACAATAACAGGACAACAAGTCGTTATAACAACTCACGCAGCATTTAGACGCGCAAATTTTACCAAAGAATATACACCAGAATTATATCCATTTTTGATCGTTGATGAAGCTCACGAATTTATCGGACCGGAAAGTGAAGCAAAAATTCTAGAGCATAAGACTGGTCCCAACACACATATTATTGGTCTCACTGCAACTAGTACATATAATATTCCAAAAGCACGTGTAGAAGTGAGAAAAGTGCAGGGAAGAGAAATTCCTGTTGTAGTGACTGATGCCGACCATAGTGTCCGGAAAACAATCGGATCAGAAATCACTCGTATTACCGTTCAAGAAGCGGTCGATAGAGGGATGGCATGTCCCATAGAGGTTTGGAAAGCGATTGTTGGGGTAACGGCAGATAATTTGCCGGGAGTCGATCCGAAAGTAAGAAGGGCTGAAGCTAAGGAGATTACTAAACAAGCAAAAATTGATGCTTTGTCCCGAATGATTAATTATGAAGTTGTGGTAAATAATAATGTTCAAAAATTTTTTGCTGATAAAAAAATAATTGTTAGATGCGCTACGATACAAGAGGCCTGTGATTCCGCAGAAGCTTTAATGGCAAGTTGTCCTGGAAGGGAAGTATTTTATATAAGTGGCAAGATGAGTGATACAGAGAGACGAAAAGAATTGTCAAAATTCCGTGCGTCCTCAAATGGTATTTTGTGTGGAGCGGACATTGTTGGCATAGGGTTAGATGTTCCGGATGTTTCAGCTGTTTTTATGACAAAAGATACTAAATCATGTGTTGAGATTATGCAAACAGCAGGTCGTGCTATCCGTACTGAAAATGGAAATGGTAAAAACGGTAAGAAAAAAACTGCCTATGTTATTCATATAACTTCACCTCGAACTGGAGATAAAGAAGCTTGGGAAACAGGGACATATATGGAGGCGCTTGTTTGTACGGATCAAGGTGTCCCCACAAATCAAAAAAGAGAGTATTTGTTTTCCATGACCGTCCCATCATCCTATGGTGTTGAACAAGATGTGGCAGTTTCTCGAATCGGTAAGGTTGTGAAAAGTGAAGCTAGTCATGTTCCGGAAGGATTTATTCCCTTATCAAAAATATTTGGTGATGGATACCGTTTTAAGTATGATTCTTATACATACGCCCTGTCTTTAGCACTTCAAGAAATCAAATCAGACGATATATATGTTGGATCAGTGATAGGTAGTGGATCAGCAATGAGCAGAAGGATTATTCATCCCCCAACAATCTATTTATCGCCACAAGCTGTAGATCGTTGTCGTCGTATTTATAAGGAGTTACAGGAATGGGATAGGGATGAATATGTAACTACTGGTCAAATTGCAGATTACTTTGAAGCAAAAGAGGAGACAATTACAAGAAGAATAGCTAAGTATTATCCTCCAGGGTATCCTGAACAAGTTTTGGGAATTACGGATAAAAGCAACAATCAAGCAGGTGGACATTTAACGAGACTTTTTCCTGCACGTATTTTTGAGGATACGAATATTGGCGTACACGTTGAAAGATCTGACGGGAGAAGTTTTCAAGAAAGAAAAACATGGCTATTAATCGATGAGCTGAGAGCTCAGTATCCTGGTTTCCCATCAAGTGAGTTTGTAAAATATGTTGCAACCCAAAATGCTTTGCAATTGGGAATGGTAAAAGAGACTCAGCAGGGAGAAGAGATACTTCCTTACTATAATCATCAAATTGTACGGCAGTTTCTTGATGCTCAGATGCAGGAAGTTCCTGAGGATTGGGTTACCAGAACTCAAATTTATAATAGATTTGGGATAAGATGTTCGCAATTAGATGCTTTTCAGATAACGGATAAACTCGGGGTATTTGGGAGGAGGGATGATACCTATACAAGATATTTTTCTCCTCATGCTGTTAACCAATTGCTTGAGGAATTTGAGCAATTGCGTGGTCCTTATATAACTTTTGATTTTATTCTAAATGTAGTTAGTTTTCGATTACAATATTCCGGAGCATTTGTTGATCCGGATCGGTTGGAAGCGATAGCTTTGGACATATATGGATATTCCCCAGAAAGTATGAATGAGATTCGACAGAGAAACACCCTAAATCAGCCCCGCTTGAGAATAAGGTATATTCCTGAAATTATGAATCGATACAAAGAACAAATGCAATCTGGTTTGAAAGCAACCACCCAAAGTTTTACTCCCCTAGATATTTCTTCGTGATATCTAAAAACACGAGAATAATAGAAAAATTGACTCTATTTAGGTATAAAATATGAGATTATTGATTCTTATCCATGAATCTTTCTTCTAATAGTTTTCTTATTGATCCATGTGTTTTTTGCTTTATTAAAGAATTCCTTTTTTTTCATAGTCTTACCTAAACAATAATTATCAGTATTTTTAAACAAATAGAGTATTTTAATTGACAAAAAATAACTTTGTGATACAATGTATACATTATAATTTATAAGGAGGTAAATTTAAATATGAAAAATAATAAAAATGAAAAAGTAGTTCATACTCGTATTTCAAAAGATCTGTTTGAAAAAATATCACGAAAAGCTAAAAAGAATCGTATTTCAACTTCAAACCTTCTTCGAAATCTTGTTGAAGATTATTTGGAAATTCATGGAGATATTTGGGATGCTATTGATAATAAATTAAAAGATTATTTATCTTCAGGAGAGGATTCAATTATTGGTTATCAATCTATCTTGTTAAATAAAAAATTAAACTGTGCCATCTGCAACAAAGTGTTAGATTTTGGGTCACATGTGTTTATTGGTTTTTTTGAAAAATCACCACAAAAAATTATTGTGTGTACAGACTGTAAAGAAAAATAATCGTTTTATGAAAATGAAATGTAATCAACTAATGAGGCTTGGGGAAATTATTCGTGTATTAATATTTCTACTATGGATTTTTTATGTTCGATATAGGGGAAAGAAAAACGATGAAAAGAAAGCAGTTGCATTGCGGTTATCGTTTGAAAAGCTTGGGTCGGTTTTTATTAAATTTGGACAGATGCTTGCGCTTCGACCCGATTATTTGTCTGATACGTATTGTAATGAGTTGTATAAATTACTTGACCAAGTTCCAGCTTTTTCAAAAGAACAGGTTATGGAAGTTATTCAACAAGAATTAAAATCAAACACTGATGAATTATTTATTGATTTTAATTTTATTCCGGTCGCTTCAGCATCTTTTGCGCAAGTTCATAAAGCAAAACTTGAAAATGGCGATCTTGTCGCGGTTAAAATTCAAAGACCACATATTAAAAGAAACGTGAATTCAGATATCGCTTTATTAAAGATGATCGCTTGGGTAGGAGATTTCATATTCAGACCCGCGAACAAATTCGTAACAATAATTAATGAGTTTGAGTTATGGACAAAAGACGAACTTCAATATGAAATTGAAGCCAAAAATATTGAAACATTTGATTATTTTGAGAGCTTAATCAACAATGGAATTCGCGGTCCAAAAGTATATAGAAAGTATTCTTCTTCAAAAATCTTGACGATGGAATTTATAGAGGGTTATAGTCTTGCACAAATTATTCAAGCGGTAAGAGAGAAGAATCTTGATATACAAAAAAAATTAACTGCATGGAAGTTTAAAGGTGATGAAATAGTAAATAAACTGATGCGTAACTCGCTTGAGATGTCTCATATTCACGGATTTTTTCATGCTGACCCCCATCCTGCAAATATAATATATAACAAAAATAAAGAATTAATTTATATTGATTTTGGCATTGTCGGGGTTTTATCAAAACCAGAACGTATTTTAGTATTGAGATATTTACGATCTATGTTAACGGGGAATTCAAACGACGCATTTGAAGCTTTATTGGCGCTTTGTGTTGAGTATCAAACTAGCAATTTAGAAAAAGTGAGGGTTGGATATGAAATAGTATCAAAAAGATTAAAAGAAACATTTGATTCAAAAACATACTTAGAACAACAAAAAAAATCAGGACCAATATTAATTGAAGCGCTGCATCTTTTTCAAAAAAATAATTTTAAAGTATCGATGAGTCTTGTAAGATATTTTAAAGCGTTTGAAACAATCGAAGGACTAATCTTTTCTTTACATCCACAGCTTCAAGTTAAAAATATGGCTAAAGAATTTAGACGTGTTTCTATATTAAGCATCATTGATTCATTACCCAATGCTCTTGAAGAAAAAGGAATAGATGGTATAGTTTTAAAAGTTATTACTGCCATAGAGGACGGATTTTTGCTTAAAAAGTAATACTATGGAGCTTTGGTTCTACAAAAAAACAGGGTTTGTTTTATGATTCCGTATAGTCCTATGCATTGTCTCAGTTCACCAACCAAACTCAACACTTTTTTAATTCCACCAATATTTCCCCATTTATCATACTTACTTTGATGTTTTATTAAAGACCTCATCCATACTGAATTCTTTCTGCTTTTGATCATGTAATCGTTTATTACAGCTTCAAGTTGAAATCCTGAGATAGGTTGTTGGCAAATAGTTCTTAAGTCGGTTGTCGATAGAACTCGCTGTCCGCTGAAGATCGTATACCATCTAAACCAATCTTTGTGCAACAAATCATCAACAAGCGGAAGGATAATCATATCAATTTTTTGGTTGGAAGATATGCACTCGATAGCATTTTCAAATTCTTTTGTATTGATATGCGATAAGTCGCTGTCAGCTAAAAAGACAAATGGGGCGTTAACATATGTAAGCCCTTCTCTGACCGCGTTTGTTTTCCCGGTATTTTTTTCCAGTCTGACCAAATGGATTTGAGGGAACTGTTTGTGCAATGTGTCGTATGTGTCAGTATCAGTTGATCCATCATCAACAGCGATAATCCGGGAAAAATTCCTGACCTTTGACATCATTTCAGCAACGTATAGAGGCTTTTTTCCTTCGTTATAAAAGGGGATAATGCAGTCACACATTTTTTTCATTTATTTCGCCAACAACCCGATAATTAATCCCCCAATCATTCCAATTCCAATAATAGGTACATAGGTTTTAGTAATTAGCGCATCAGGAAGGCTTAAAATCAAACCAATGAGTAAACCTTTTGTCCAAGAGGGGATAGGGATATCCGTAGCAGTGATAAAAAATCCAATTGCAAAGCGGTTGATAAATGATGCTATCATGGCAATTGGTTTGTCATTCATCGGTATAGGGATCATGAATAATATATCTATGATTCCAAATACTAAACCTGTAACAATTCCGGATATAACTTTATTCATATATGAAATCCATTTTGCAAGTTCCTAAATTATTTTTTTGACAACACAAAAATAACTTGAGGGATGTCTTTGACTGCTGTATTCCAGACACGATCCCAATCGATTTCTGAATAACCATGAACTAACCAGTTTCTCATTCCAATGACATCTTTCCAAGGAATTTTTTTGTATTTCAATTTAGTTTGAGGTGAAAGTCGTTTTGCTGCTTCTCCAACAACCAATAATTCTCTGACAATCGCATCGGCCACAGCAAAATCGGATTCATATAATTTTTTACCACCGCGATTAACAAGAAGTGTAATTTTGTTCGTAGCCTCAAGTATATGTTTTATATATACTGTTTCGTCATGTTTTGACATAGATGGTTTTTGCTTGAGAAACAACCTCATCTTTAAAATATTTGCTTAAAAAACCTTCAGTTAACAGATCAACCTTTCTATGTAATAATTTTTGAAGATCATCACGCATGGCTGATAATTCAAACAAACCACCGTTGTTTCTAGATGAAAATTTTACTAGAAGATCAATGTCAGACCCTTTTTTATTATCACCTCTGGCAACAGAGCCAAAAACTCCTAAATAGTCGACTTGATATTTTGAACAGATTTGTTTTAACCCCTCTTTAGAGTATGTTAATTTCATATGTTTTATTTTATCATTTTGAAAGCTTTAATGTAAACATTTTTCACTCCGTTATTTTGCTCTTTCTTAACCAGTATTTCAAACTTTTTAGCTAATTCAGATTGAATACCTTTATTATATTTGGCAATTTCGGAAAGAGCAAAAGCAGTTGCCCAACGGACAACTGTTCCTTTATCTTTAGTGTTAATCATTAATTTATCAATAGCTTTTACCGTTTTTTCCGGGTATTTTGATGAAAGATTGGCAATGACTCGCGCTACTTCCCACTTAACGCGTGGTGCATCATAATCAAGATAATAAATAATCTCATCAATAAGGTGTATTACTATCTCGGGTTTTATCTGGGAAACATATTCCAAAACTTCCATGCAGACTCCTTTTTCAACAGGTGATGCATTTTTTATACTTTCTGAAAAATTATCAAGGAGACCGCTGTCTTTTTTTACTTTTTCCGATACATAAACTAACAGTTCTTTTGGTTTTTTATTTGTTTTCCTTATTTCATCAAGTAATCTCATAATGTATCAATATAAATTGGTAATTAATAATTCTTTTATTTGTTTTCTAAGATTTTTTTTAATTTTTCTAATACAGATAAAGTAAACGGTTCTTTAATATCTCCTTTATCTACCTTTTCATAATATTCAAGTTCCGATGTGTTTTTTTTGATGGATTTAAAAGAATATCGGCAATGATAATTCTTATCTTTCGAAATCCATTCGATTAATTTTTTTTTAATTATATTAGTCACAATAACTTCACTGCTTTCTCCATTACTATTGGTTAGTTTATAAATTGTTCCTATTCGGATCGGCCATTCATTTGTTGTTTCACTGACAACTGATGGAATCCAGAGTGTTGAGTTCGGGGGAGTAATAGTAAACTGAAAGATTTTTTGAACTGACTTATTAATTGTTATTTTAAGTCTATTTTTCTTCATACAAGCAATTATATCAAGATATGAAAATGAAGTATTTTTAATTATTCAGCATTCTTTAAGAAACGAAACGTATCTTTACATTATGAAACACGAAATGAGCTTCGTGATTTCATAATAAATGAAAATATGGGAACGGGAACGAGACAACATTCAGGGCTTTGTCACGTACTTGTAAAAAAGTCAGGTAAAAAACATTTTTTACTCAGAGCATACTCTAAGCATGTGCTCTGAGTTTTTTTATGGAGTTTTTTCTTAAGCTTTCCTTCAGAATACTGTTTTATTCTTACTTAATTAATAATACGAGAGGGGGTGAGAATAATGATTAATAAAGAGAAAACCATGGTAATTGTTTCTGTCTTTACCATTTTTACTTCGCTGTTTGTTGTATTAAAACCTATATATGCAACTGATAAAAGTTTTTGGGGAGGAAATTTATTTTCAGGTTTGATTGAATATATATCTCAAAAGTTTAATCTTGATAAGTCACAAGTAACAAATGCGGTACAGGACTTTCAAAAACAAAAAAAAGCAACCATTACGCCACGTCCGACAATGAGCTTTCAAGACAGGCAAGCGGCTGAGAAAAAACGACTTGACGTATTAGTTAGTCAGGAGAAGATCAACACAGATCAGGAAAATGCAATCATTGCGGAATTAGAGGTGTTGAGAACTCGATATAAAATAGATCAAAACATGACCCCCGATCAAAGAAAAACGCAGATGCAAAATATGCAAAACGAATTAAAATCATGGGCGGAGTCGAAACAAATTGACTCAAACTATGTATTGGGATTTGGTGTAGGAAGAGGTATGGGGGAAGGAAGGGGAGGTTTTAGATTGAAGAGAGGACCAAGTCCAACAGTGACGCCATAGTAGATATAATTTATTGATAAAAAAACGCCCCTCGTAAAAGGGGCGTTTTTTTACAATCAAACATTATTCAACTTCAATATTGAATTCTTTTAGTTTTTCCTCGGATGTAGCTCCCATTTTTTGATAGGAGAGGAGTTTCGCATATACCCCATTTTGCCTTTCCAATTTATCAGGATCACCTTGTTCGACGATATTTCCTTTTTGTATAACAATAATGTGATCTACGCTGCGAATTGTTGAGAGGCGATGGGCAATAATGATCGTTGTTCGATCTTTCATAAGGATATCAAGCGCCTGTTGGACCTCATATTCTGATTTACTATCCAAACTGGATGTTGCCTCGTCAAAAATCAAAATAGGAGGATTTTTAAGAAGAGCGCGGGCTATCGCTATCCGTTGTTTTTGTCCTCCGGATAATTTGACTCCGCGTTCTCCGATTTCAGTAAGATATTTATCAGGAAATTTTTGTATAAACTCGTCAGCATGCGCAGCTTGTGCGACTTCTTTTATTTCTTTTTCTGTCGCCCCCATTTTTCCATAGCGGATATTGTCCATGATGGTTCCTGAAAAAAGAAACGTATCCTGGAAAACTATACCAATGTTGTTTCTCAGTGATTCTTGAGAAGTATATGTAATGTCAATGCCGTCAATGGTGACCTTTCCCTTCTGCGGCTCGTAAAACCGGAGAAGAAGGTTGGCTATGGTGGATTTGCCTTCGCCGGATTCTCCAACGATTGCTAATTTGTATCCGGCGGGAATAGTAAATGAAATATCGTCGAGAATATGTCGATTTTTCGAGTAAGAAAAACTTACATTTTTAAATCCGACAGTGCCTTTTACTCGGGGCAAATAAATGGCGTTTTTCTTATCCAAAACCGTGATGGGAGTTGCTAGTACTTCAAAAAAGTCTTTGCTTCCGGATTGCGCCTGTTGGAGCTGTCCGATGATAAATGACATCGCAAAAAGGGGAAACTTTGCCTGATTTGCAAGCTGGAGAAGAAGTGTCATCTCGCCTAAGGTAAAGCGTCCTTTAAAAGTAAAATAAATAATATATCCAAAGACGCTAAACATAATAATGTTGAGTACTGCCCGGCGGTAAAAATCGTATGTGTGCCATTCTTTTGATTGAGCTTTTGAAATTTTGATTATGCCGTCGCGTGTTTGCTTGAAGTGAGTCAACTCAGTTATTTCTTGGACAAATGATTTGATAACGCGGATTGTTGATAGAGCCTCGAAAACCCGGCCGAGGGAAACGTCCAAAATAGCATTTTTTTTGGCCTCTTTTTTTCCCCACCGGATTGATGACGCATGAGAAATAAATATATATATGGGAAAAAGGAGTAGAAGGAGAATCGCAAGCTCAGTACTATAAAGGCTGATTATCCCAAGAGTGATAAAAGTTGAGATAAAAAAAGGGAGGAAATTATTAAACATCTGAGCAATGAAATTGGAAATACTGGTTATGCCGCGGTCAAGTTTATTGACAATTTTGCCGGTTATTTCGTTGTCGAAATATTCAACAGAAAGCCCGAGTACATGACGGTAATATTTTTCAGAAAGGTAATTGTTTAATCGAGCGGTCATGACATCGCTAAAATACTGAGATACAGCAGTGATGATTGTTATGAGAATGTCGGCAGTAAGGATGAGAACAAGAAGCGTGATAAGTCTGGTTAGTTCGGCGGTGTGATTGCTTGGACGTAGGACGATAAGGTCAACAATTTGTTTAGTAAGAAGCGGACCAACCTGATTAAGGATGGCAAGCAGAATGACAGCTGCACTCATCAGGATGTAAAATGTGCGGAACCGTTTAGTCAGTGTGATGATTTTCCACAATTGTTTCATAAAGTAGTACTAAAATGATATGAGTTTAAGCATAATTGCAAATTAGTACGGTTATTTAGCTGACTATAAGATGCTCGATAAGTTTAGTCCTCCGGTGTAACTTCAACCCTCTATGTATAGAAACGGCACCTTTCAAATGAGCAAAAAATC
>Ga0172368_10006561_pt1 | contig 12473 bp, 9 predicted proteins | sample Lak11m_FD_114540 | JGI IMG/M metagenome (GOLD analysis project Ga0172368, IMG submission 114540) | Freshwater microbial communities from Kabuno Bay, South-Kivu, Congo - kab_022012_11m | ecosystem: Environmental > Aquatic > Freshwater > Lake | place: Democratic Republic of the Congo: South-Kivu...
AATATCGAAGACGGCAACGACCTGGCGGCTATCGACGCGGCCGTGCGCCTCGAAGGTGTCGTGCTTGTGCGGCGAGCCGTAGCCGATGTGCGTTCTCACCAGGATGATTGACGGGCGCTCTGTCTCCTCCCGCGCCGCGCGCAAGGCCGCGTCGATAGCCGCCAGGTCGTTGCCGTCTTCGATATTTTGCACATGCCAGCCGTAGGCGTCGAATCGTTTGGCGCGGTCTTCAGTGAAGGTCAGGTCCGTCGCGCCGGAGAGGGTGACGTGGTTATTGTCATACAGATAGATCAGCTTCCCCAATTGCAGATGACCGGCCAGTGAAGCGGCCTCCGCGCCCACGCCCTCCATCAGGTCGCCATCGCTGCAGAGCACGTAGGTATAGTGATCGATGATATTGTAACCCTCGTGGTTATAGCGCGCGGCGAGGTGCGCTTCGGCGATGGCCAGGCCCACGCTGTCGCCGACTCCCTGTCCGAGCGGGCCGGTCGTCACCTCCACGCCGGTGTCCAGGTTCCGTTCCGTATGGCCGGGAGTCTGGCTGCCCCATTGTCGAAACTGCTTGATCTGGTCGAGCGACAGTGGGTAGCCGGTCAGGTAGAGCAGACTGTAGAGTAAGGCCGATCCGTGCCCGGCCGAGAGGATGAAACGGTCGCGATCGAACCAGCGCGTGTTGCCGGGATTGTATTTCATGAAATGCGTCCACAGCACATACGCCATGGGCGCCGCGCCCAGCGGTAATCCGGGATGCCCGCTGTTCGCCTGCTGCACCATATCGACAGCCAGGAAGCGAATGGTGTTGATGCACAACAGATCCAGGTCGGGCGAAGCAGGAGATTCGCTCTTCATGGTTGTGGCATTCCTCTCGCGGCAAATATCATCGGGGAGATGTTATGTCCCCGTCTCGATGAGTATACGCTCGGTCAGGAAGGACCGCCGGGAAAATCTCAACACCCGTGTCGGAGTTCCATGACATCATTCCGAACGTCCCTCCCCCTCTTACTCTTACTCACCTTTCCCCCTCTCCCTATCGGCGCCATGATAGAGCAAGAGCCCGACGACTGGGACACGAAGACAGGTGCCATTGGATGCCAAAGGGGACAGTCCCTGCAACGGCGCTGGTCTTTAACAAACGGGCATGAGAGGCGGGGACAGTCCCCGGGAGGCTGGCCTGTTTACGGCTATATTCGAAAGCGCTTGTCGCTTCGCCGTATTTTACGCAAAAATAAGGCCAGCATGCCGCAAAATGCCATACACCGAGCGTGAAAGATTTGCCGTCGTGCGCTACAATACCGTTGTTGCTTCCCGGTGCTTACCGAGCGAAGGTTGGAGGACAATGATGGGACAATTCGAGTATCCGCTGGTCTGCGCGCCGATCCCGGTGCCCAAGGTGTGGGCGGGAGATCAACTGTCCCGCATCCGCGGCGGAACGGCAGAGGAGCATATCGGCGAATCCTGGGATATCTCGACCTGGCCGGCGGCGCCGGACAACGCTGATCTGCGGACGGTTACCGTCATCGCCAACGGCCCGCTGGCGGGCACGCCCCTCGACCGGGTGGCGGCATTGCCGGTGGTGGTCAAGGTTATCGATTCCGGCGCGCCGCTATCCGTGCAATGCCACCCGCACCGGCTCGACGAGCACAAGAACGAGATGTGGTATCTGTTCGAAGCCAATCCGGACGCCTACCTGTATATGGGATTTGCCGAGGGCATGACGGCGGACCGCTTCTGCGCGCTGCTACGAGAAACGCCGCAGGACGAGGAGCAGATTCTCGGCGCCCTCGCCTGCCACCGCCGCCTGGAGCGCGGGCGGCACTTCAGCGTACCGGCGCCTACCGTGCACGCGCTGGGGCCAGGCTTGCTGACCTTCGAGATCAGCGAGCGGTCGCAGATCACCTACCGCCTGTTCGATTACAACCGCGAGCGCAGCCGGGGCAAGCTGGACATCGAGGAAGGCTGCCGGGCGCTGCTGCACCCCGCCCCCCACCCACCCGCGCCGGCGCCATTGTTCGAGATCGACGCGCCGGTCGAAACACTCGCCGCCTTCTCCACCTTCCGCGTGTGGAAAGTTGCCGGGCAGCACATCACCGTTCGCTCCGCCAGCCACCAGCACCTGGTGACGGCGTGCGCCGGCCCCTGCCGCCTCGATGGCCCGGCGCCGGAGTGGACGGTGCACCTCGGCTACACCCACACCTGCCTGGTGCCGCCCACCGACCGCGGCTACCTCATCGACACGCGCGGCAGCGGCGAGGTGCTGATCAGCCCGCTGCTGAGTTGAAGCTACCGATTACGCGGATCTTCTTTTCTCCGCAGATTGAAAATGATTTAAAGATAAATTATCATTTCAATCATTTCAATCTGCGGAGAAAAGAAGATCCGTGTAATCGGTGGTTTCACGCCGGTTTCTACGCGAGCTTCGCCGACGGGTCCGCCTGCGTGATGGCAGCTACGACAATCCGCTTGCCGCGGAGGTAGCGCGCGAAAGCCGTCCCGATGTTGTGAGCGATCCCATCGTTGATCTCATCAGGATATGCGCCGCGGATGTCATACGCTTTGAAAATACCTGCCATTGTATCTCTCTCTCGCTGCTTACGGCACCATGCCTTTGCCGCGCCTGATGCGGTGCATGTAGTCGTTGTCATGAACGAACCGCAGCAAATCGGCAAGCTTGGCGATAGCCAGGCCGATCACGGTATCGGCCGCGCCGTAATACATCCACACCTCGTCGCCGCGCAGCAAGGCGCCGCAGGTATAGACGACGTTCGGTATCAATCCCCGCTGCTCATATTCGGTTTCAGGCGCAAAGACCCATTCCGAGGCGCGCGCCAGCAATTTGCGCGGGTTGTCGCGGTCGAGCAACGCCAGGCCGAGGCGATACACGGGACGATTGGCCATATCCTTCGCGCCGTGGTAGAGCATCAACCACCCCTCGTCGGTGAGCAGCGGCGGCGCGCCCACGCCCACGCGCAGGCTGTCCCACCATGGGCCGCTGCGTTGGGGAAGAAGAATGCCCGGATGCTGCCACGCGGTGAGATCGCCGGGAGCGCTGACATACCAGATGTGCTCCTGCCCCCCGGTCACCGGGCGATGCAACATCAACCATGCGTCATGGAATTTGATCGGAAAGACGCAGGCATCCTTGTTCGTCGGCGGCATCACCACGCCGACCCGCCGGACGGACGCGAAATCGGTCGTCGTCGCCAGGGCGACCGACGGGCCATAACGCGAATAGGCGGTATAGGCGATAATCCATTCCCGTGGCCCAAACTGCGTCACGCGCGGATCTTCGCAGCCCCACTCCTCGAACGGATGCCCCGGCTGATCGGGAGCCAGCAGCGGCTCCTCGGCAATTCGCCAGCCGTCCACCCCATTGCGGCTCCGTGCCGTGCGCAGGTGCGAGATCGCCTCACGGCTTTCGATGCGCAGCAGCAGCACAACCTCCCCGTCTACCTCGGCCACGCCGGGATTCAGAATGCCGTTAGCGTGAAACGGCAGGTCGCCGGGCGTGATTAACGGTTTATCGCCATACCGTGCAAATATCGGTTGTCCCATCCGATAACCTCCGTCAGCACTCAGCGTAAGACAGTTGGAAGAGCGAAGGTGTTCCAAGGCTTAACAACATGGCGGCGTCTGCCTATTTGTCAAGTCTGTATGGAAATCGTTCCTACTACTCGGTGTCATTATGGGATAGTATGTGTCACACAACTTGAGAGTCGCGAAGAGGCGTCACAGCCGATCGACATTCCGCATGCGTAGAGGCAGGACGATGGAGCATCATGACATGCAGCAAACCCTCGCCGCCCTGGTGGCGCCGGGGAAAGGGTTGCTGGCGGCGGACGAGAGTTTCCCCACCATGGAGAAACGTTTCGCGGAGATCGAGTTACCCTCGACAGAGGAACACCGGCGAGCGTACCGCGAGTTGCTGTTTACCGCGCCGGGTATCGAGCAATACTTGAGCGGGCAGGGCAAAACGGAAAACGTGCCGGACGCGCAACAGGCAATGCTCCACCGCGCCCGTTGTAACGGCGCCGCCTGTTTCGGCCAATACACCGACGAGATCGAACGGCAATACCCCTGATCCATCGCAGTGGCCCTTACTACAGCGCTTATTCATGCCTCCCGTATCTGGTATAATGCACCGAGAGACGCAAACCCGGTGAAGGAGGACCCGATGAGCGAGAAGACCGCCGTGCCCTGGAGTTATGCCAATCTCTGGCCGTTGCCCGCCACCACGGTGATGGTGAGCTGCGTGGGGAAAGAGCGGCCGCCAAACATCATCACCATCGGCGCCTGCGGCATCGCCTCCGCCTCCCCGCCGCTGATCAGCCTGGCTTTCGGGACGCGGCAATATTCCTTAGAACTGATCAACGAAGTGGGCGACTTCGTGGTGAACATCCCCGCCACCGGGCAGGCGAAGATCACCGACTGGTGCGGCCGCATCTCCGGTCGAAAGGTGGACAAGTTCGCGGAGGGCGGTCTGACGCCGGGGAAAAGCCTGCAGGTGCAGTCCCCGTATATCGCGGAGTGCCCGGTCAACTTCGAGTGCACGCTCTGGAAGATCGTCAACTGCGGCAGCCACGATCTCGTGCTGGGCGAGATCGTGCAGGTGCACCTCGACAGCGACAAGCTCGCTGCCTCCGGCGACCACCTCGACCCGGCGAAGTTGAACCTGCTGCTGTCCTACCAGATGGAATATTGGGATTTGGGGCGGTCGCTGGGGGGGTGGGGAAAGATCGGTTGAGACGCCCCTCTTAGTGGGAGGGGCGGGGGTATGGCGTCATCTTACACGAAGCGCCTGGTCATATCATGCTCATGCTCATACTCGAAAAGCCTATTCGCCCTGGTGTAAGACTCACAGAGTTGATGGGCGAGGAGGCTTACCCGGGTGTATGGAAGCTTTTCGAATATGAGCACGAGCATGATATGACCAGGCGCTTCGTGTAAGATGACGCTTATGGGGGCCGGGGGTAAGGGAACGGCACACGCGCTACAGGGCTATCCGCCTGACGACGGCCGCATCGTCTTTTTGTACCGTGCGGGCATAACGGACGGCCGGGTAACCGAACAGGGCGGCCGCGAAGACGTGATCTTCGGGAATACCCAACAGTGTTCGGATTTCCGGAATGCCGTCGGCGAAGAAGCGCAGGAAACCCCACCACACGCTGCCCAGGCCGGCGCTGCGCGCCAGCAGCTCAAAATTGGCGATGGCGAGGGCGGTGTCCTCGGCGGGCGTGGGCACTGTCGGCGGGGCGGAGATCATGATGGCGTGCGGCGCGCCGCGGAATATCCGGGCTTTCAACTTGGCATCCGGGAAATCGAACATGGGACGGTAGCGTTCCGGGAGCCCATCGTTGGTCGCCGATGCCCGAATCGCCGTGATCATCCGCCCCTGGAATTCCTTCATCACCGCCAGGTCGTCGATCACGGTGAAGGTCAGCGCGCAGGCATTGCCGCCGGTCGGCGCATGGGCCAGCGCCGCCAGCAGGCGCGCCAGCAGCGCGGGATCGACATTCTCCTGCTGATACTGCCGGACGCTCCGCCGCCCGCGCACCAGGTGCGCCAATTGATCGAAACTCGGAAAACTGTCCGGCGTGATGGGCCGGCTGTCCGCAGGTGATTTGCCGAGGATGGAGATGGCCCCGGTCGGGCAGATCGCCAGGCAGTGCTGGCAGCGCATGCACCGCCCCTCGTATTCCTCGGCAATTGCCGGGAGACGATCTCCCCCCTGCTGGATGATGCCCGACAGGCAATCGCGCTTACATAGCCCGCAGCGTGTGCAAAGGTTGTCGTCAACTGAAAATTGCAACATAACTTACCTCAAAGAGTTGGAACTGCAGATTACACAGATTTTTTACGCTTCGCGATCTACGACATAATCGTTATTGCTCAGCATCAACCACCGGCAGCAGCAGGCGTGATGGGAATGCCCATGAGTGGTAAACCGTCTGTCGGGCGCATTGCATCCGCGTGCCGGCGGCGATCGGTTCCGCGGTGTTTAAATTGCGGTTGAAACGCGGGAAGCAACTGGAGGTGATCTCCAGCCGCAGCCGGTGCCCGGGCAGAAAGAGGTTGGCGGTGACAGCCATGGCGATCTCAAACTCGTAGATCTGCCCGGGCGTCATCCACACCTCATGGTCCAGCCCTTCGCGGAAGCGTGCGCGCGCAATGCCGTCGCAAATGTAGATGGAGCGGCCGTCGGGATACACGTCGCACAGGCGAGCGACGAAATCAGTGTCCGGCGCATCGGAGGCGGCATACAGCACCGCTTTCACGTAGCCGGTCACCTCCAGCGGCTCGCGCAGCTCCGGCCCGGTGAAGACCAGCACATCGTCCCGCCGCTCGATGGGCGTGTGATCCTGCGGCCCGCCGTCGATCGTCGGCACGGGGTTCTCCGGGTTGTAGCGATATCCGTCCGTCTCCGCCCCATCGACCGCCGTGTCGGTCAGTGCGCCGTCGCCGAACAGGCTGTTTGCGCGGCCGCCGCTGGCCAGGTACCACGCCTCTTCTCGCGCGCGGGCCAGCGGCCACTCCCGCTCCTCGCGCCAGACATTGGCGCCCATGATGAAGAGGCGCACCGGCGCCTCCTGCTCGACGCCGTTCTCCTCGTCGCGCACCCAGCGGTCCAGCCAGCGCCGCTCCAGCCGCTCCAGGTCGATGACCGCCTGCGGACCGAAGTCCAACTGGCCGAGCGTGCGCGTGTTCAAGCCGTGTCCCCACGGGCCCATAACGAGCTGCTGATGCCGGGCCAACGGCCCGCCCTGCGCGCGCATGCCCTCGTAATTGCACGCCACGCCCTCGCCATACATGTCGTACCACCCGCCGCGGTGCAGCACGGGAAGATTGTACTGCGGATAATGCGCCTCCACGCTGATGGCCTTCCAATACTCATCGTAGACCGGGTGCGAGAGCCATTCACGGAAGTACGGTACGTTGAACCCCGCCGCCTCATCCAGCGACATCAGCGGCAGGTGACGGTAGACGTGCTGCCAGTCCGTGTAGGTGGTGAGCTGCGGGGTATGCGCCGAAACGCCTAGCCCCCAGCCCACCGCCAGCGAGAGATTGAACACCCCCCGGCAATAAATCATGTCCTTGAAGGCGTCACACCCCATCACGAACGGGGTGATGGCGCGCAACCCCGCCGGCCCCTCCCACGCCGGGGCCAGTTGCGTGCTACCTTCATACGATCCGCCGATCATGCCGATCCGCCCATCGCACCACGGCTGGGCGCGCACCCACGCCAGCGTATCCACGCCGTCCGCCGCTTCATCAACGAACGGCTCAAACCGCCCCTCGGAATCGAACCGCCCCCGGCAATCCTGCGTCACCACCGCATACCCGGCATCCAGGTAACCGCGGTAGCCGGCCGGATCGACATGGCCGTATGGCGTGCGCTTCACAATCGTCGGAAACGGCCCACCCTGGTCAGGCTGGCGTATATCGGTCGACAGGCACACGCCGTCGCGCATGCGGACCGGCACGTTGATATGCTGCTTCATGCTTCACCCACTTTCGGTGTCCATGTTATGGTGGCAAGCAATCCTGATTCCGTCAACCGTTTTCGAAAAACAAGTAAGCCGGTACGTGTTGTATAATAAAGTATATCATATCCGGTTAGCGGTTACGGAAGGTGAGCCGGCGGATCAACAGTGTACCGTAGATGCGCAAGGGATCATGATGAATGGGATGGTAATTATGTCGAGCTGGCAATATCCTGTCTTGCAGATACGCGCTGTCCTTGGGGTGCTTGCGCTGGCCGCGGTGCTGCTCTGCAGTCTGCGCGCGCATGCCGCCCGCGAGATGCTGCCTTCCGGCACCTGGTATCTGCGCGTGACGAATCCAAAGCAGGCGGCAAGCGCGCTGTGCGCGCGCATCTACTTCAATACCGTCGATCAGAATCCGGTCGGCGATACGCTCTACCTCGCGCGGGGCGGCGCGCAGACCGAGGCGCCGCCGGAGAATCGATGGCTCCAGCCGGGCGAAACGAGCGACTGGATCGATATCGGCGCGCACATGCCGCGGCGCATTACGACGAACGCCGATTTGCGACCGGTCCTCATCGGCGCGCTGACCGCGCCCGCGAGCACGGCGCTTCGCCTGCGGGTCGAGCTGGCGCGCGGTCCCGGCAAGACGCCGGCGCGCACCATCACGGTGGCGGATGAGCATCCCAGCCTGATGGGATATCTCTCCTGGCTCAACGGCAAGCCGGACCTGCCGACCCTGGGCCTGCTGATGCCGGCGGGCGACGCGCCGAACGAGCGCATCTACACCTTCGCGGAGGCGGCGGAGCAGCAACTGCGCTGGATCGAGGCCAACGGACCCCAGCCGAAGCTCTCCCGCTACATGTGGTTCGTCTCCTACCAGAACATTGTGGGCGGCGATCACGCCACGCCGGCCTTCACCCACCCCGCTCGCTACGAGAAGCTGCAGACGGAGATCATCACCCGGCTGGGCTACAATAATCTGACCCATTACGCGCAGAATCCCAAGGACATCGCTGCCATCCGCGCGCTCGGCTTCACGCCGGAACGCATGAAGATGGTGCATTTCAGCGTCCACCACGATGCGAAGACGCCGGAGGAGTTCCTGCGCCTGCTGGAGCAACGGGCGAAGGAGCTGAAAGACGCCGGCGTATGGCAGTATGTGCGCGCGGTGAGCCTCGGAGATGAGGCGGACGTGGTGGTCACCCACCGGCCCGTCGAAGAGCAGGACCGGCTGTTCCGCGAGTATTTAAAGCAAAAAGGGTGCGATCCGCTGGATTTCATCCTGCCGGAACAGGAAGCCGCCGCCCGCAGCATGAATGTAAATGACCGCTGGAGCCTGGTCCACCTCAATGGCCGGCACCCGGTTGATAAGCCGAAGCTGCTGTATGAGGCGGCGGATTTCCGCTACCGGCTGTGGACGGAGGAGAACGCCCGCTACACCCGCAAGGTGGCCGAAGTCTTTCCGCCTGGCACGCAGACCGGCATCAACTTCACCCCCGGCTCCAGCGCCTGGCCGGACGTGCGCAAGTTCATCGATATGGTGCGCGACGGCGGCCTCACCATGCCGTGGACGGAGGACTGGTGGTGGGGCGGACAGGATGGCACCCCGCAGGCGTATGGCCTGATGCTGGCGGCGCAGCGGCACGCGGCGGACTATCACGGCAGCGATCCCGCCTTCTACGTCATCCCCGAGCAGCGGCTGAAGGATCCGCAGCTCAGCGCCGACCACTTCCTGCGCATGAACTACTTCGCGTTGGGGGAGGGGGCGAAGGTCATCGATCATTTCGCCATCTACCACCAGGGCGCGGCGGGCTTCGACCACGTCGATTTCGACCAGAGCCGGTATACCTACCCGGCCATCCGCCGGATCACCGGCGCGGTGGGCAAGATCGACGAGCGGCTGTACCGCGCGCGGATGCGCCCGGCAGAGGTGGCGATCTGCCTGTCGAAGGCCAACGACATCTGGGATACGGAGAACCTGGAATCCGATCCGGAGTATCCCAACGACGTCAACGGCCCGAAAGCCTACAACCTGTATTACGCCGATCTGAACAGCGACAACACCGAGCGGAAAGCGCTGTGGCTGGCGCTGCGCCACGCCGGGGTGCCGGTGGATGTCATCACCGACGAAGATATCGCCGCCGGTATGCTCGCGAAGTATAAGGTGCTGTACCTGGTGGGACCCGAGATCCTGTCCCCCGCCGTGCCGCCGCTGGCGCAGTGGGTGGAAAAGGGCGGCACGCTGGTTGCCGAGGGCGGCTGCGGCCTGGTCAACGAATATCGGGAGCCGATCTCCGCGACGGCGCGCCTGTATGGCCTGGCCGGAGAGCATCTGGAACGCCCACAGCGTACGGTATACCTGAACCGCCTGCTCGATATCCAGCCGCTGGACACCATCACCTTCGCGGGTCAGGCCGGCATCTCGCTGCCCGCCTTGTGCTATAAGCAGACCTTTCAACCGGCAAACGACGCGCGGGTGATCGCGCGATTCGCCGACGGCGCGCCCGCGGGCACCGAGCGGACAGTGGGAAAAGGCCGGGCGGTCACCTTCGGCGGCTTGCTCGGTCTGGCCTACGCGCGCCCCGCGATGACGAACCGCCGTGAGTACCCCGCCGTGCTGGCGGAGGATTTTCCGCCGGCCCTCCGCCACCTGATCGCCGGCTGGGCGGAGGAGGCGGGCGTTACGCGTCCGGTCATCACCTCCGACTCCCTGGTGGAAGCCACGCTGCAGGAAGGCCCAAAAGGAGCCGTCATCACACTGGTCAACTTCCGCAATCACCCGGTAGCGGATCTCACCGTCAGCTTCCCCGCCTTGCCGAAAGCAAAACGCGTGGTAAGCCTTCAGCACGGCGCCCGCAAAATTACGAAGACGGCAGACGGCCCGACCATCCACCTGCCGGTGGACCAGGGCGATTTTCTGATCGTGGATTGATGGCGGGTAACCGTTCAGGTGGTATGGCTCATACGCATACTCTCACTCTGACTCAAATAACCTCACCTGTATCAGAATTGAGTCAGAGTGAGAGTCAGAGTCAGAGTCAGAGTATGAGTATGAGCCATATTCCCTGAACGGTTACCTCGACCACAATCATTTTGCTATAGCATCAACTGCCTCTTACTTAACGGTCATTATCTTATGCGGGGTATTGCGGTGTTTTGCGGAGTAAACAGGGTCCTTTCCGCAAAATCAGCGTGCCCGATAGCCGTCACCGACCTGGTGACGGGCCGGACGGCGGTATGACGGCTATGGTTTGTATACCAAAATATAAGTAAAATAAACATATATTTATTGAAAAGAGATTAAATTATTGTTAAGATGGGTAGAGAGGGTGGGCGATTACTGGGCAATGGGGTGTAAATACATACCCCGTCCCTGTATACGGAGACCGTAACAGTGTTACGGTCAGGATGCGCCGAGGTAGTGGGGCAGCGTAACATAACACTGTTACGCTTCACCTTATTGCGCAGCGTAACAATGTTACACTCAAGATAACCGACGGGGTAGGAGCAGCGTAACATAACACTGTTACGCTTCACCAAAACTCAACCCTTCCTCTCCATGCCGCTGCGTTTCCGTCCTTCCTGGCTAGACAACTCTGTGACTTCATCACCGTGCTCCATCCATTTTGCTGGATAGTGTAAAGAAAAGAAATGAGATAGACTTATGAATAGATAACCTGCCCCCGTATTCGGCGCTGTTGTAACCCAGAGCCAGCGGGAACCCTGATGGTCAGGCCTTGTCTGCTCAACCCGCTATATGTCGCCGAGTTCATTGGCGCTTCTCCCTGTATTTCAACCAGAACGTGAACAAGATGCTATGAATTACACAACCGAACCCTACCTTTGATCAAACGACGTCGGAGCAAAATCAGCAGCAACAAGAAAAGTGCCGAGACACCGATAATGAGCCATCTGAAGTAGCTATTCGTCAATACTAGCCATCCTGCTCCAGATACATTCTCTTTCAAACGAGCATTCGTAAATCCTGGACTTTTTGTCTGCGTTCCGCCAAGCAGATTACCGTTCTCAGCGTCGATCCAGAATTCCTTCAAGCTCTTGTTCTGATTGGTCATCACTATCCAGGCTACCCGAGAAGGTCCGTCCTTCCCCCAGTCTTCGATGGCATTACCTGGTCCCCAATAATTATTCGGTTGTATTACTTGCAACTTGGTATTTGCAGTGCCGATTTCAGATTCTGAAATGGTGAGAGATAACATGATGTTTCGTGCGGCCGCCATCGCATCATCCGCAGTCAATTTTACCTCGACGCTCGGTGGCGGTGCGCTCACGAATGAACGTCCGTAGCCCAATAGTTTTCCATTTATCGATGAAATCTTTACCATTATCATGTCATCCCGATATGCAATATCAAAGAAGGTACGCACCCAAAGGAACCGCCATTCTCTATTATCCTGGCTCTTATCTGAGCTGAGAAACCGGGCGTCGATTGGGCGTCCGACGACATCGAGCACACGCTCCGCTGTTTCGCGTGCCTTCGTCTCGCCTATCTTATCCTCAACCGGCCCAGGATTGCTATACAGAAGAGCATTTTGGGATAGATCAGCTGCCATGATTATTTGCCCGGTCGCCGGATCTATGTTGACGAGAGCCGCGCCCGAGAATTCAACACGCCATAATGCACCATAACCGGCTACTTCTTTAATTATGGCCTTTGATGGTCGACCATATTGCCAGTTCATCGCTTGCGCAAACACATCTCCCATATCTGTTGCCGCTTGTTCAGAATCGATTCCGCCCGCAAATGAAGGCGCGGAAAGCCAAATCATAAACAACAACACAGCTAATGCTGCACGAAACAGATTCCTCATTGTAGTTATCCTCCTTTCATAATCGATCGCCACGAAAAAATCGGGGACACCATAGTGCGCCAGGCGAAGCCTGGCGGTTCTTGCCGGTACAAGTCCGGCTCGGGTAAGGGCTAGCCACCCGCCCGACACTGACCCTCACGTGGTCTATGGTAACATAGCCGGC
>Ga0172368_10006564_pt1 | contig 12467 bp, 7 predicted proteins | sample Lak11m_FD_114540 | JGI IMG/M metagenome (GOLD analysis project Ga0172368, IMG submission 114540) | Freshwater microbial communities from Kabuno Bay, South-Kivu, Congo - kab_022012_11m | ecosystem: Environmental > Aquatic > Freshwater > Lake | place: Democratic Republic of the Congo: South-Kivu...
CGCCTTGCCGGCGCCTCCGTCCTCCCGGCGGGTCTCCCGTGTTGCGCACTTCGCCTTGCGCGCGTGCTGCGCCCACTACCCCGATGGGCTGCCGGTCTCCGTGGCGATTCCATCCGACCGGCTCGGCGGCCTTCCCCTTACTTTTGCAGGGTCGGCTCCCACGTAGTCACTGTCGGGGCCTGCTCGGGCTTCACTTGGTTGCGGCCCGCGCGCTTGCTCGGCCTCCTTTCGGGGCCTTCGTCCCGGGGCTTCGCGTCGGCGGTCGACCGCCTTCCGCGCCCGGTAGCTACCGAGGTGCATCGCGAATTCCTCGGGCAGGACTTCCACCTGCTGGTGAAGTGCGCCTTTCACGGCGCACAAAAGAGGTTTGAAGGCGGCACGCCGCTTGCTTGCGAGACCCGCCTCGCAGCCGGACAGCAGGAGCGGATCGGCTTCTGGCGGCATGTCGGAGCGGGGCGGAAAACGGGCTCGGCGGGGCCACAGGCGGCAGGATAGACAGGGGTCGTGTCGGCGGGCAAGGCCGACGGGATTCGCGGGTGCAGAGCGGAGCGGGCGAGGGTCAGGCGGCGTCGGGCAGACGCTGGTCGAAGTCGTCGGGCGGCCCGGGCCCGAACCCCAGTTCCCCCTGCGGCGGGCTGCGCGCGGCGGCCCGGGGCGGCAGCTCGGTCGGCAGGCCCATCGCCTCCAGAATGCGCCTCGCCGCCGGCCCCTTGTGCATCGGGCCGAGCACGCGCCGCCTTCCCCCGCACGCGCACACCAAGATGACCGTGGCGAACACCCTCTCCAGAAGCGCGGCCCACTCCAGTCGCCGGCCCTTCCAGCCCCCCACGCACAGCGTGTTCTTCTCTTCCTTCGGGTGCAGCGGGATCACCTCCGCGCGCCGCGCGGCATGCGCCCCGAGTATTCCAGCGAAAGAGATGAGATGCTCGCCGGTGCGCGGCACGACCGCCACCAGCTTCTCGAGCAGCTCCAAGGGCTCCATCACGAGCGTCGTCGTGCCGTCGGACAGGGCATGGGGGAGGTGGTACGCCAGACGCCCCTGCGCCAGCTCCTCGAGCCGCGAACCGGCCAGCGGCCCGCGCAGGATGTACCTGGCGAGCCTCTCCAGCCCCAGCCGGTCCTCGCCCTCGACGCGCGTTGCCGCATGCACGCTCCAGCCCTCGACCTGCGCGCACAGCTCTCGCCCGTCGCGCTCGACGGGGCCGTCGCCTCCACGCCTGCGCGTACGCATGCCTGCGCGCTCTCCGAGGCTCGCCGTGCCCGCAAGGCTCGCCTCCCGCAGCCGCTCCACCGCGCCCGGCCCGCGTTCGGCGCCTTCCGGCAGCCGTCTGTCCAGCAGCGCCCGCACGCGGGAGGCGATGCGCGCCGTCACCCGCTCCACGTCCTCGTCCTCGAGCCGCGGCGCCTCCACGAGGTCCGAACCCGGCTTGCCCGGCTCGTTCGTGTAGACGCCGTCCACCAGCAGCGCATGCCAGTGCGGGTGCAGGTTGAGGGAATTCCCGGCCAACTGCGTGCATGTCACCGAGCCGAGCTGCGCGTGCTTCAGGCCGCAGCGCTCCCGCACATCATCGAAGATCGTCTCAAGGCACGAGTCGAGCACCGCGCGGCGCAGCTCGCCCGCTCATCCTGAGCCTGCCGAAGGACGCGGGCCAGCAGCAGACGCAGACGGAACGGAGGCGAAATCGCCCACTGGCGGATGGGAGCTTCCGGCAGCACGCGGTCCACGAGCCAGGCTGCGCCCTCCGCCGCGCGCCTTGCCGCGCAGGACGGACAGATGCCGCGCTGCTTGCAGGAGAACGCCACCAGTTCCTGCGTCCCGCAGCGGTCGCACTTGACGCGCACGAAACCTTCCGAAAGCACCCCGCAGGACATGAACCCCTCGAACGCCTGCACGAGCCGCCTCGGCAGCGGCTCCGCTCATCCTGAGCCTGCCGAAGGACCGCGCGTTCGCACTCGGCCCTGAACGTCTCCAGATTCGCGGCCACCGTGCGGTAGAGCACCGTGCTCTCCGGGCGCCGTCTCTCGTACGAGGGCGTGGGGCGCTTGCGCCCCCACAGGTCCAGGGGCAGAGGCGGGGCGGGGCCGGGCGCGGGCATGGTCCGCAGGCCGGCAGCAAGCGTCGTGCCGGAGCGGAAGGTGCCTGTTCTCCGGGGAATCCTGCGCCTCCGGCCCGCCCCGGGTCCCATTCCGGGACTCTCCGTCCCATTCCGGGACTCGGGCGGAGCATCCGCGGGGCGCGCGCCCCGGGGCGCGCCGGCACCCGCCCGCTCGCCCGAAGGAAGCGGCGGCGGCGCTGCTGGAGCTACGGACAGGGCCGGGCGCTGCGAGCGGACACACTCGTCAAGTGCAGGAATGGCGTCCTGGCCGGCAAGGCCGAGGAACCGCCGGCGCGCGTCGTCGGGCGCCGCGCGGAGAGGCTCCCGGACGCGCGGCGCCAGCCCTCGGGACGCCCCCGGTCGCATCCCCGCCCCGTCGGATCCGTCTCTGCAACCGCCCGTATTTGTTGCCCTTCTCCGGCACACCCCTGAACGGATTGTACTTCGGAAGTACAGTTTGTTCAGTGGTCCCGTTGGACGTGTCGGGAGCGGCGGCCCGCAGCGCGGCCCGGAGCCGCTCCGGCACCGAGGCCAAGTCGCCCGGCCGCACCTTCGTATCCTCGGACAGGCCGCTCGACGCCGGGCGCACGCTCATGTCCGCAAGAGGCAGGCCGGCGGCTGCCGTCGAGCCCCGTCGGTCCGGGCCCCGCGGCGCAGGGGATCCCCGGCGCGGTCGAAAGGCTGGAAGCGCTCTCCCGGGTCGTCGGCACGCCCCGCCCGGAGGAGTCGGACCAGCGCCGGGAGCGGCCCGAGTCCCCCCGAGAGAGACCCTTTCGTGGAAGATTCTCGCCTCGAGGCGAGAATCTTTTCGGCCGTTTTCCCGGCAAAATCGCGCGAATCGCCGGTCGATTCTCCCGCGGGGGGGTGTCGGAGCGGGACGCCGGAGCTCGGCCCCGGACCTCGACGCGGACGGGCGCGGCCAGCCGCCCGGTGCGGGCGCTGCGGCGCCGGCGCCCGATGTCGTACCCCTGCGGTAGTGTGCGCCCGTTCCCGCGGAGGAACTCCATGCGGTTCGTCCACACGTCGGACTGGCACCTCGGACACTCGCTGCACGACCTGCCCCGGCGCGCGGAGCACCTCGCGTTCCTGCGCTGGCTCCGGGGCGTACTGCAGGCCGAGGAGGCCGACGCGTTGCTCGTCGCGGGCGACGTCTTCGAGACCTCCAACCCGTCGGCCGAGGCGCAGGGGGACTGGTACGAGTTCCTGGCCGCGACGCGACGGCAGTTGCCGCGCCTCGGCATCGTCGTCATCGGCGGCAACCACGACTCCGCGGCCCGTCTGGACGCGCCGGATCCCGTGCTGCGGGCGCTCGAAGTCCACGTGGTCGGCGGTCTGCCCCGGCGCGACGACGGCACGCTCGACGCGGAGCGCGCGACCGTGGCGCTGCACGACCGCACCGGACGCACGGCGGCGCACGTCGTCGCGCTGCCGTTCCTGCGCGCGGCGGATTTGCCCGCGGTGGAGGCACCGGACGCGGACCCGCTCGTCGAAGGCGTGCGGCGCCGCTACGCGGAGGCCGTCGGACACGTGGCGGCGCGCCGAGGCCCCGGCGAGGCGATCGTCGCCATGGGCCACCTGTACATGGTGGACGGCCGCGTCTCGGAACTGAGCGAGCGCAAAATCCTCGGCGGCAACCAGCACGCGCTCCCCGCAGGGCTCTTCCCGCCCGAGGTCGCCTACGTCGCGCTGGGGCATCTGCACCTGGCGCAGAAAGTGGGAGGCGACGAGCGGATTCGCTATTCCGGCTCGCCGCTGCCGCTCTCGTTCGACGAATCGGGCTACACGCACCAGGTCCTCGTCGTCGATCTCGACGGGGAACGGATCGAGGCCGTCCGCACGGTCCCCGTCCCCAGGAGCGTGCCGCTGCTGCGCATCCCCGCGGAGGGCCCCGCCCCGATCGAGGATGTCGAGGCCGCGCTGGCCGCGCTGCAGGTCGATCCGCTGCCGCGCGAGCTGCAGCCGCTTCTCGAGGTCCGAGTCCTGCTGCAGCAGCCCGAACCCGGGCTGCGCGCGCGGGTCGACGCCGCGATTGCCGACAAGCCGGTGCGGCTGGCCCGCATCGCCACCTCGTACGCGGGCTCCGGTGCGGCGCTCGCAGACGCCTCGGGCGCGAAGGCTCTGCGAGAGCTGCGCCCGGAGGACGTCTTCCACCTGCGCTGGCGCGGGAAGTTCGACGCCGATCCGCCGCCCGAAGTGCTCGCCGCGTTCGGCGAGCTGCTCGACGCCGCCCACCAGGCGCGGGAGACGCCATGAGAATCCTGTCCATCCGGCTGCGCAACCTCGCGAGTCTCGCCGGCGACACGGAGCTCGACTTCGAGTCCGGTCCGCTGGCGCGCACCGGGCTCTTCGCGATTTCAGGCCCGACCGGCGCGGGCAAGAGCACTCTGCTCGACGCGCTCTGCCTCGCTCTCTACGACATGACGCCTCGGCTCGCATCGAGGTCCGGCTTCGAGATCGCGGACGTCAGGGACCAGACCATCGGCGTCGGCGATCCGCGGACCATCCTGCGCCGCGGAGCCGCCGACGGCCTCGCCGAGGTCGTCTTCACCGGCACGGACGAACGCCGCTACCGCGCCCGATGGGAGGTCCACCGCGCGCGCAACCGCGCCGACGGACGGCTGCAGTTCTCCGAGCTCTCGCTGAGCGACGCGCTCACGGGCACACCCATCGCCGGGGGGCGCAAGGGCGAGACGCAGCAGGCCATCGAGAAGGCCGTCGGGCTCTCCTTCGAGCAGTTCCGTCGCTCGGCGCTGCTCGCACAGGGCGATTTCGCCGCGTTTCTCTCGGCCAACGGCAACGATCGCGCCGCGCTCCTGGAGCGCATGACCGGAACCGAGATCTACGGCCTGGTGTCCCGGCGCGCGTTCGAGCGCGCCAAAAGCGAGAGAGAGGAACTCGGGAGGGCGAAGGACGCGGCCGGCGCCGTGGTGCTCCTGTCCGCCGAGGATCGCCCGAGGCACGAACAGGTGGTCGATTCCGCCGACGCGGAACTGAAGGCGCTCGGCGTCGCGACGGAGGATATCGGGCGTTCGCTGCAATGGTGGAAGGATCTTCACGACCTCGAGGGCAAGGCCGCCGCCGCCGAGACCGAGGCAGGGAAGGCCGATGCCGACTGGCAGGCCGCCGCGTCCCGGCGCGTTGCGGTCGACGGCGTGAAAGCGGCACAGCCGCTGCGGGCGCTCGACGAAGCGGCTTCGAAAGCGGCGAAGGACTGCGACGACGCGCGCGATGCGGCGAAAAAAGCCGAAAACGAGCTCGCGAGAACCGACACCGAGAGGAAGAAGACCGAGAAACTGCTGGAGGCCAGCCGCGAGCGGCTGGTCGCGGAACGGGCGCGCGACGTGGCAACGAAGGCCGATCGCGACAGGGCTCGTCTGCTGGACGGCGACATGGCCCGCCTGTCGGCGGCCTTCGACAAGCAGGCGAAGGCGGTGGCCGCAGACGAGAAGACCGTGGCCGAACTCGACAGCGATCGGGCGCGGCTCCTCGAGCGGGCGGCATGGCAGCGCCGCACGGCCGAGGGCGCCGCGAAGTGGCTGGCCGCGAATCCCACGGCAGTTGCCCTTGCAGACGTGTGGGCCGGCATCGTCGAGCAGGTACGCCTGTACGGAAGAACGCGGGCACTGTGGACTTCGGCAAAGAAGCAGGCCGCGAAGCTGGCGAAAGATGCAGGCGGCGCCGAGCAGGGGCGCGTGAAGGCCGACGACGCGTGGCGCAAGGCGGACGACGCCATGCAGAAGGCCAGTCAGGAGGCGACCGCGGCGGGACAGGCCGAGGACGAACTGCCCGAGGCGCCTCTTCGCGAGCGTCGCAAAACGCTCGAGGCCCGCACGACTGCGCTTCGGACGCTGGCGCGCCTGCAGGCCGACATCGACGGAAGGAACGCGCAGCGGGAATCCTGCGAGCAGCGAGCGAACGACGAGGAGGCGGAGGCGAAACGGAAGGAGGCCGCGCGGACGGAGGTCGGGCGGTCCGTCGCGACGACGCAGGTCGAGCTGCGGCTGGCGCAGGAGTTGCTCGATCGTCTCGATCTCGCGCCGCAGCGCGTGCGCCTGCGCGACGGCGAGCCCTGCCCTCTGTGCGGCGCGCTCGACCACCCCGGCGTTGCCGCGACCGGCGATCACGACGTGCTGGCGTCGAAACTCGCGGAGCTGGACAGTCGCTTGGTGACGCTGCGCGAGGACGACACGCGTCTGAAGACGGAGGGCGCGGGCAGCCGCACCAATGCCGCGAGACTGCGCCAGGAGGCTGCCGCCCACGCCGTTGCCGCGGCCGGGCTCGCCGAGGAGTGGTCGACCCAGGCGCACGGCGCCGGAATCCGGACGCGGGACGAGGTCGCGGCTGGAATCGGGAGCGTCGAGCAGGACCGTCTGGCCCTGGAGTCCGGCGAGAAGGAGCTCGAGAAACGCCGGGCGCGCGCCGCGAAGGCGCGGCGGGACAGGGAGAAGGCATCGACCGCAGAAACCGATGCGCGCCTGCGTCGCGACGCCGCTGCCGGAATCGCCCGCACGACGCAGGCGAATGCGGAACGCGAAGCGCTCGCACGGGACGGCCTCGCGACGAAGCTTCAGGAACTCGCGAGCGCCCTCGCGCCGGCGTTCGTGGCACGGGAAGGATGGCAGAAGGCGCTCGAAGCGGATGCGACGGCGTTCGAGGAGGTGTGTGCGACCGATGCGGCCGCCGCGCGCGAGCGGCGCGACGCCGGGGCAAACGCGCAGAAGACCTCAGAATCGCTGGAGTCCGACGCGAAGGGCAAGGCGGAGGTCGTCGCAGAGAAGCGCCGTGTCCTCGATGCTCAACGCAAGGAACTTGACCGAGTCACCGACGAGCGGGACGCGGCGCGGCACGTTCGCGACGGCCTGCTCGGCGGACGGCCGGTCACCGACTTCGAGCAGGCGCTCGCAGCCGCGCAGCGCAAGGCCGAGGCCGAGTTGCAGGCCGCGGACTCGAAGGCGCGCAAGGCCGGCGACGAGCACCTGAAGGCCGAAACACAGGCCAGCGAGGCCCTCAAGGGAGCCGAACAGCGCCGGGCGGCCGCGGACGAGGCCGGCGCCAGGCTCGGCGACGCGCTGCAGGCCGCGGGGCTCGACCGGCCGACGCTCGTCGCGCGACTGGCGCGCGGCGCGGCCTGGATCGACGCGGAGGAGGCGGCGCTCCGCAGGCTGGAAACCGAGCTCGCGAGTACACGTGCCGTCGTCGCGAAACGCCGCGAGGATCTGGACCGTCACTCCTCGCGCGGCCGTCCCGAGGCCGACGCCGCGACGCTCGAAACCCGGCGGCGGGAGGCGGAAGCCGCGGTCGCAGCGGCCAACCGGCGGTGCGCCGACGCCGCAGTGGCCTTGGAGCAGGACGACGCGTCCCGCAGGAGATCCGGAGAACTTCGTGCCGAGGCGGAGCGCCTCGAGGCACGGGCCGCCGTCTGGACGAAACTGGGCGATCTCATCGGGTCCGCGGACGGCAACGCGTTCCGGGTCTTCGCGCAGGGGCTGACGCTCCAACTGCTCGTGGAGCACGCCAACACGCACCTCAAGTCGCTCGCCCCGCGCTATCTGCTCCAGCGCGTGCCCGGGCGCGACCTCGAGCTGCAGGTGGTCGACCGCGACATGGGCGACGAGATCCGCGCCACGAACAGCCTGTCCGGCGGCGAGACCTTCCTCGTGTCGCTCGCACTTGCGCTCGGGCTGTCGTCGCTGGCGTCCGAGACGGTGCGCATCGAGTCGCTGTTCGTGGACGAGGGATTCGGCGCCCTGGACCCGCAGACGCTGGAGATCGCGCTCTCGACGCTCGACGCTCTCCAGGCCACCGGGCGCAAGGTCGGGCTCATCTCGCACGTGCCGGGACTGGCGGAGCGCATCGGCACGCAGGTGCAGGTGCAGAAGGTCGGCAACGGGCGGAGCACTGTGCAGGTCGTTGCCGCGTAGCCGGAGCCTTTTCGGGCCGGGCTCCGGCCGGTCGCCGCGCCGCCATCTCCCCTGCCGCCCACCCCCCCGGAAGCGACCTTAGCCCTGCATGACGAGCGGCGCCGGGAAGGCGCGGAATGCGGTCCCCGCTTGCTTTTTATCCCGGGAATGGACACTGAATAAAGACATCAATTTTTGAAGTTCTTGTTCACTGTCGGGGAGCGGGCCGCGTCGCCCCGTTCCCCCTTGGGAGGCAAGGGACCGGTCGCGAGGCGTCGGCCCCCCCGGGGGCGGAGCACTCGCCGTGCGCGGGAACCCGACCATGCGGACGCTTCCGAGCGGAGGCGGCAGCGCAACCCATCGGAACTCCTCGGATTTCCGGCAGAAAATTCCACGCATGCAGCAAGGTTGTCGGACCCGGTCGCTACCCTGAGCCGCGATGACGACCGCACGCCCGGTTTCCGATCCGCCTCCTGCGCCGCCGAGCCTTCGCCCGACGCTGCACGCCGAAGTCGCCGGGACGCGGGCGCGCGTCCGGGTCGGCGGACCGGCCGGCTCTTTCGCGTTCGAGATCGACGTGGGTCGGCGGCCCGTGGCGCGCATGGAGCAGGGCGAGCGATGCCCCTGGTCGATGGTCCGCGGTCTCCCGATCAGCCTCGGCGGCGTCTTCCTCGCGGCCCTGCAGGTGGCGCGCGAGGCGATGCACGCGTGCGGCGGCTGGGGCCCGGACGAGACGGAGCTCGCGCGCGCGTTCTGCCTGGCTCTCCGCGGCGTCGCGTGCGAGCTCGCGGACGCGTGCGACCCCGACGCGCGCCGGCTCGCGCTGCGCTTCCGGCCCGGGATGCGATTCGAGGTCTACCGCCGCCTCGTCGGCGACCGCACCGGCCGCGTCGCGCAGCTCGCCTCGTGCGCGCCCGGAACGCTGCTGTTCGCCCTCGCCCTGCTCGAGCGCCGCGATGCCGTCAGCCGGCGCGCGGGCCGTGGCCTGCTGCGCGACGTGGTGCGCGGGCGCCCGCTGGATCGCGCGCTCGACGCCTGCCTGGAGCTCTGGGAGGCGGCCGGCTGCGCCCTGGCCTCCGAAACCGATGACGCGGGCCTTCGGACGAATCGTCCCTGGGTGCACTTCGCCGACGCGTCGGAGGCGCAGCGCCGCATCCTGTGCGGAAAGCAGCGGCTGCTCGTGCGCCGCGCCGGGTTTCTCGTCGCGCCGACGCTGCTGTGGCTGCCGCCGCCCGTCGCGTTCCTGCCGGAGGACGTCCCGGCGAAGGCTCAGGCGAACGCGCGGTGGTTCCGCACCATGAAGGGCTCCGACGTGTGTCTGCACGCGCAGCCGCCCGAGGCCGTGCGGCGGGGGCTGTCGGCGTTCCTGTCGGCGAACTCCGAGGCCTTGCGCCGGGTGTACCGTCCGGCGCGGCTCCTCATGCCGTTTCTCGCCGCCGGTCCGCGCGTCCTCGCGCGCCGCTCCTCCGTGCCCGGCGTGCTGGAGGACCAGCGCCGCTGGCAGGCGACGAGAGATGCCGCCCGTCTCGTCGCCCACGCCGTCGGGATCGCGTCCGACCGCGTGATCGCGGGCCCGACGACCGACGTCGCCCTGCCGCCGGGGCCGCCGGGGATGGTCGGGAAGAACGTCGTGATCCGGCAGATCGCGACCGTGCGCGAGCTTTCCCGGTTCGGCGCGCGCATACGCAACTGCCTTGGAAACCCGCAGATGGGGTATCTCGTGGACGCGCTGAAGGGACGGTCGGCCATCTACGAGGCACGGATTGCGGGCGCTCCGCTGGCCGTCCGACTCGTTCTCGACGGGGGCTGCTTCAGCATCTCGGGGGCCGCGGGTCTCGCGAATCGCGAGCCCACGTCCGAAGAAATGCGCGTGCTCCGGCGCTGGGTCGACGGGCTCGAGGAGCGCCGGAGCCCGCCCGATTTGCTCTCCCGTGTCGATGCCGGGGACCGGCCGGCGCCGCCATGACGAATCCGACCCGGTACAGCTCGCGCCGCGGCCGACTGCCCGCGCGGCCCGTCGCTGCGCTCGGGGTTCCGTCCCGTCGCTGCGCTCGCGGTTCTGACGCGTGCGCGCCGCGGGGCCTTGCCGGCAATAGCCCGCACCGTCCGCCCGCCGACACTCCGCCGCGCCGTCCGCCCGCCGGACGACATCCCCTCCGTGCCGCCGCCGATCCGGCTGGCCGCATCGCCGCCCCTCGCATACGAGGACCGCTCCACGCGCGGCTTCCCCGACGGAGGGCCCGGTCTTGAGCTTCGCGACGCTGGACGACTTCCTCGATGCGCTCGAGCCTGCACCGGAGATTCGAGTCGACCCGGAAACAGGCCGAATCGCGTCTCAGGGCGCGACCACGCGCCCCGGCGCCCCGTTCGCGCCCGACTGCGTGTGGCAGGAGTTGCAGTCGCCGGACGCGATCGTCCCCGACATCTCGCGCACGCGTCCTCCGGCCGTCACCTTGACGCGCAGCGGGAAGCGCAGCGCGGCCTTCGACGTGAAGTTGCCGGCCGAGTTGGGGCGCAGCGACACCGCGGTCCCGGAGGCGTCCGTGACGACGACCGTCGGCGCGGACGTGCCGTTGCAGTCGTCGGGTTCGTGCAGGCTCGGGTAGACCGTCCCCGCGACCCGGAACGACGGCCCCTCGCGGCTGCGCGCGTGACATGCGATGCAAGCCTCTCCCGGACGCATCCGCGAACCCGCCCCGCCCGTCCACCACGTGTCGCTCGTGCATCGCGGCGTCACGTCGGGCGGGGGGCTCCCCGTGCCGCCCGTGCCCGTCCCTCCGGAGCCTGTTCCCGGCGGCGGCGTCAGGCACGAGCCCGCGGGCGAGCCGGCGGCCACCCAGTCCGCGAGCACCGCCGTCTCGGAGGCGGCGACGAGTCCGCCCGGCGGCATCGGCGCGGCGGTGCTGCGCATCCGGTCCACGCTGACCTGGGCGTTGGTGCGCGCGGGATCGCTGCGCGACGGCGCCAGCAGATCGGCCCTCGACACCAGCGCCATGGGTGCGCTGATCGGCGGGCTCGAATGGCACGAGGTGCAGCGGTTCGCGAGAAGCTGCGACACGGCGCAGGGCAGTCCGTCGCCGGACGTTCCGCCGTCGGGGCTCCCCGACCCGGTGCCGCTGCCGGAAGATCCCGTCGTGCCGCCCGGCGGCATGCCGCCGTCCGGAGCGCCCGGGCCGGATTCGGTCGTACACGATCCCTCCGGCAGCCCGGCATTCACCCACGCCTCCAGGACTGCCGTTTCCGAGGCCGGAGGAATCGCGCCCGGCGGCATGGGCGAGGCGGCGCTGCGCATGCGCTCGACGGAGAGCGCCGCATTCGTCCGCGAACCGTCGCTGCGTGCGGCCGACGCGAAGTCGGCCCGCGACACGAGCGCCATGGGCGCGCCGCGCGGCGGATCCGAATGACAGCCGATGCAGCGCGCGTTCACCACTTGCGCGACATCGCAGGGCACTCCGCCGGGCGCGCCCCCGTCCGTGCGCGAGTCGTCGGCCTCGTCCGGAGCGCGATACCCCTCGGGCACGCCGGCGTAGAGGCCCGGGCTCCCGCAGGCGCCCGCCGCCAGCAGGCAGGCGGAAACGGCGAACCGTCCGAAATTCCTGGAGAAAACGGCAAGGGGTGCGCGCATCGTTCGGTCTCCTTCCGGTTGGGGATCGAGCGGGTCGAGCGGCCATACCCTCGGCGACGCATCAGGGGGCGACGATCCGGGCTCCTGCTTTTCCTCCCGCGACATGGCACGTGTTGCACGCTCCGACGGGCACGCCCGAGGCGGGCATGGGCATGTCGCGCTGCTTTCCCGCGCGCAGCACCGACACCGCGCGCAGCGGCTCCTTCAGAGCCTCTCCGGTGTAGAAGTTTCCCGCCCCGTTGCTGACCATCGTGATGGAGCGCCCGTCGGCGTCGGTGACGACGATCTGCGCGCCCGAGGCCGCGGCGCCCGCGGCGTCGTACACGGTTCCGCCCACCGACCAGATCTTCTTTTCGGCCACGCCGTCGGCGAAATGGCACGACAGGCAGTCCTCGCCGGGCGTCATCCAAGGTCCCTGCTCGGGCTCGCAGGCGAGTCCCAGCGGAAGGCACGCGAGCAGGGGCCAGACATGTCGTGCGCGCAACCGAGTCATCGGAATCCTCCGAAAACGGCGAATGGCGAACCTTCCGGTGCTTCGGCAGGGTCGACCGGCCCGCCCGTTCCGAATGAGTGACGCGATGCGCGCCCGGCTTCAGTCGCCTTCTGTGGCGCGATCTCCCACCTGCACCGGCGCACCGGCCTCCGGGAAGGCGGGTGCCCGCCGCGCGTGCCCGCAGGCGCATGCCCATCGGCAGCGGAAGCGAGTCATCGCGCGACCGGCGCACTCCACACCGGGAGCGGCCGCGATGCAACAATCGGGAGGTCGAGCCCCAGGTGCCGGTGCCGGCTTTCGACTTGGGTGCAACTCTTGCCAGATCCGACTGCCCGAAGGCGCCCGCGGCCCTC
>Ga0172368_10006566_pt1 | contig 12464 bp, 11 predicted proteins | sample Lak11m_FD_114540 | JGI IMG/M metagenome (GOLD analysis project Ga0172368, IMG submission 114540) | Freshwater microbial communities from Kabuno Bay, South-Kivu, Congo - kab_022012_11m | ecosystem: Environmental > Aquatic > Freshwater > Lake | place: Democratic Republic of the Congo: South-Kivu...
AGCAAGAGTTCAAAAAGATCTGACTAGGACATTGTTGGTGAGAGCTCCAATTAGTTTAGTTGATAAACTCGGAAAGAAAGTTGATATAGAAACAAGTAATTCAATAATTTATCCCCTCAATTGGACTTTAAATTTGGAAAAATCAAAAAAATATCCTGAGTTTATTTATTCTGGATATTTCAAGATATCAACCAGATCGTTAGAAGGAAATGCGATAATAAAAGTAAAATTAGGAAATGAGTCAGCTACAACAAAGATTACAATAGCTCCTCCTAAAATTATTGGACCTAGACAACCAAGAAAAGGTGGTTTTATATCAGATTTTAAACCAGATAACGGTTCAATAACCGGTGAAAACATGAGAGCTACTTATAAAAAAGAAAGTGGGTTTGTGTACATAAACATAAGCTTTCCATCAGTCAATAAATATATAGGAGAAGGATTAAAAGGGATAGAAACATCCGAGGGAAGAATCTTACTATCAGAAATAGTTGGAGAAGTATTTTTTCGACAATTGGCAACTGATATTATTGAGAGAGAAGGCTATATTCCAACAGGAGAACCTTTAAATATTATTGAAGATTTTAAATCAAAAATAAATGACCTTCAAAAAAAATATTTATATAAAATACAAGAAATTATTTCAACTTGGAGATTTTAACTTATATTATTTTATTAATGTTTATAGGTTTGTGTTAAATTGAGTAAATTTAATCATTAAAAATGGAAAATCAGTTTCAAAAAGAAGCTATAGCAAAACATGAAATGGATATTGTTTACAATGATTTAAGTAAAGCGGCTAATCAAAACGAAGAACTTTCTGATGAAAGTAGAAATATATATGCAGATTATTACAATAAAATTTTACTTTATAGTGCCGGTGCATTTTCATTTATTACAACATTAATTGGATTTGTTTTACCGGACAAACCAAGTCTACTCGCGAAGGTTAGTTTTTTTCTACCCAATATTTATTGGTTATATATAAGTATGTCTTTTTTTCTGTTGGCAGGATTTTCTGTTCTTTTATCGAAACGATTTGATGCGGAATATACTAGAAATTTTGGGATGAGAAATTATCTTGAGAAATTAAAAATAAAAGAAGAAACAATGCTAAAAATGATGCAGAAGCATGATCATAAATTCCTAATTACAAAAAATGGATCACCTCAACAAGAGATTGACACGGCTAACAAAAATATTCCCAAGATAGATAAAGGATTGAAAGAAAGTAAACAACAGCAAGAATTTTCATATAAAGCAATGCATTTTTTTCATATAACAAGTGAATGGTTTTCTTTTATAGCTACTATAGTTTTATTTATTTTTGTGATTATTCTTTCACAAACAATTGTTTGGGGCTAAATTATGGGATTAAAAGAAATTGAAAGAATATTTAACAAATATACAAGTATTAAATTTTTATCAATCGTATTGTTGCTGTCTTTTATTTTTCTCAAGCTCAATACTTCATTTGATGATATTTTTACCTTTGTTATTATTAGCATTTTATTTATCTATCTTTGTATTGGTTTAAGCTACCGAATTCACCAATATTTCAAGAAAGACCATATTTTACTGAATATTCTTATCCTGCTTTTATTATCCGGTATTTCATTTATGATAATCGACGTTCTTTTAAAACATCAACAAGACATTCCATTCCTAATAGGGTTTAAAGGTGATTTGGTCATTGCCTATACATTAATTATTTTAATTGCTTTTGTTTTGGCGTTAATTAAATTATTAGTGAATTTTGTTTTTACTTTCATAAAAAAAAGAGTAGATACATTCAAATTGATTTTAGCTATTATTCTTCTTTTTATATCGATATTTATTTTTTATCCTCCTCGATCAATAGTCAATGATACCGTTAAATTTTATTATCAAACACTTAATCCAACAGCAGGACTGGTTTATTATGAAAAGCAGTATAAAAAGGAAACGGAAATTGCCGAAGGATACCGGACACAGGTTAATAACATCATGTCCGAATTACAGGAAAACGGACAAGCACAAAAATCAGACGATTATTTATTAGCTTTACTTAAGGGAAAGAAAACACGGATCGATGAAATATTTAAAAATCGGGAACAATCACTCCAAAGTCTTATTGAAATTGATAAACTAGCGCAGAATATCAGGTTATCCAAAACTCAAAAAGCTTTTTATGAAAAAAGAAAACTGGCGGATGACAATGAACTGAAAGCTTTTTCCATGTATAAGATAGCACAGGAGAGATTCACTAATGGAAGCGTCGCTTTTTACGGATTCTGGAATATATTCCATAAAACAATTAATACCGCGTTTTCCACGGATTCGTCTATAAGGACAGTAGAAAATATGGCTTTATTGGAAAAAGAGATTGATTCTTTTTATAACGGTGAAATAAAAAAGATAAAGAACGATAAAACACTTTCTGATGAAATTATCAAGCAAATTGATCACGGCTATGAAGTTTTGATTAAGGTATTTGAATACCAAAAACTCTCTTTAACCAAACCATCGCAAGCAGATTTAAGACAAAAAGAAGAAGAATTATTGGTCCTAATTAAAGAAGGAAATAACAATCAAGAGTCAAATACCGACATGTTTATGACCTGGACTGATATTTTTGTTAAACCGGGTATTTATCTTCAAGATAAAGAACACCAGAAATCATTTTATCTTTTTAAAGATGCTTACGAATATGCTAAAAAACTGAAGATGGACGCATTATTTACCGTATGGAAAAACGACTATCCGGGTTATGAGAAGCCGCAACTGGAACCGGTAACTTTGAAAAATTCAAAGGAAGCGGTTGAAGGGTACTATAGAATCTATGAAAATCCTATGGTCAAATATATAAGGACTGCTTTAAATGCTTATTTGGACGAAGATCCGCAGAATATTGTTTCTGAAGTCGTTAAAGAAAAGGATGAAGACGCCAATTATATTTACGGTTTGGATTCGTTTGACAAGGAATACTATAAAAGTAGATTCGTTGTAATTCTTAAAGAAGATTATCCTTTCGGTGGTAATCAATTTACCATTATGTTTCAAGACAAACCGGATAAGTTTTTTACCGCGTGGGTATATGAAAATCCGGACAAAACCTATGAATTACGAGGCTTTTCATCAGTCAAAAAGCAAAGAGCAGAAGATATAAAAAAAGTGAATACGGAATTTAAAGATTTTTTAATGGATAAAGTCCATTCAATGTAGTTCTCGGCAAGCATTATCTCAATTTCTGATCAAAGTTTGGTATATAATATTTCCTAGTGGACAGACTATAAAAAGTTCCTGCCTGCCGGCAGGCAGGCTGATTTTGTTCACTAAGGAGCTCCAGACGGGACAGCTTGTCCCGAAAAGGCATTTATATATTGATACAACGGGCTGATCTGGGGGTTCAATGTGCCAGAATAGTCCCAAGCCACTCCCGAAGGATACATTGAACCCAGAAGCACTTTTAACTGTTTGATATTTGATCTTCGGTACGCTTCTCCCAAATCCGCAAGAAGCGTTTTGATAAATGAGGTTACGGCGTCGATATTGTATTTATCAATCGTTGTGTCGTTTTTGACGATTTGCGATCTGGTGATTTTCTCCTCGATTATAGCGCTTTGTTCCCTGAATACTTCATCGGAATAAATGCCAGACAGATTTTTCTCAACCAGCACTTTTCTTAACGCTTTTAACTGTTCTATTTCAGCGTCGGCATCATTCCTGATTTTTGTCAGTCGAGATAATCTTTGGTGGTATGTTTTGTATAGAAAGGCAATAAAGATATCCAGTCGCTCTTTTGTCGGCTCTACCTTTTTCATGGCGATAATCAACGCATTTTCTACATCTTTAACAGGAATGGACTTGTAATTGCATTTGTGGGAACACCAATAGTATGGATACCGACCGCCATGTTCGCCTCGACTATACGCACCGGTCAAACCCCAACCGCATTTGGCGCACTTAACTATTCTTCTTAACGGCAGTTCAGGATTTTCAAATGACCTTTTGGCCAAGGCAATTTTATTGGGGTTCCTGCCGTCCAAAATTGCTTGCACTTTATAAAACTGCTCCTCCGTAATCATCGGGACATGCTGTCCTTTCACTTCTTCGGGGTATGTGACAGAACTTAGAATGCCGCAATAAAACTTAAGCCTGAATATACGGCACGTTGTTTGTGCCCGCAATTTATATTCCCTTTTTCCATGAATTTCTCTCAAACCCCATCCGGTCATGATTTCCGCCATCTCCCGCGTGCCTTTGGTTCCGGTTGCCATCAAATCCCAAGCTTGCTTGACTCTGTCCCACGTTTCCGGGTCTTTGACGGCATAACCTGATTGGAATTTATATCCAATCGGCGGTTTACCGCTGATTAACCCTGATAAAAATCTCGCCCTCAATCCGTTTTTTGCCCGTTCAGACCTAATATCGTTATCAAGTTGAGCAAATCCGGCCAAAATGGTTTCTACCAGCTTTTCCGTCGGGCTGTCACCAGTTGGTTCGGTCGCAGAGATGATATTAACGCCGTTTTCGGACAGTTTTTTACGGATAGCCAAATAGTCGGCGGTAATCCTTGAAATCCTGTCCAACCGGTATACAAAAACCGCTTGAACACGACCTTTGTTTTTACGGCAATATTCCAGAAGATTGATTAAAACAGGTCTTCCTTTGATGCTTTTGGCTGATCTGCCTTCTTCGCGGAAAACCTCAATGATGTCATATGTTCGTTTTTGCGCTTCCCGTCGACAAATTTCTTCTTGGGTGTCAAGAGAGAAATTATCAACCTGCTCTTCGGTGGAAACCCGAAGATAGACAACCGCTTTTTTGCCGTCGGCGTAAATGACGTTTTTATTTATCATATTCCTCCTTTTTCATGTAATAACTCGTTAAGGGTCAAACCGTTGAAAATTCCCCGTTCAAAATCGTCTAGCCAACTGCTTATCAAATATTGGGTTTCGGCAACAACATCCCGTATTTCGGCATCGGTAAAATTCTTAGCTTTTGCACCTAATATCTCCTTAACCCGTTGAATGTCTTTATCGCCATATTGTTGTTCTGGGAAAAGATTGTCGAGTGATTTTTTAAGAGAATTAGTATTTTTATCCTGTTTTTGATCTTGTGGTAATTTTGGGGTTACTTCCTGTAAAACCGTTTCTAATGGGACAATCAGTTTATCTTCGGAAAAGAGCGGTAATTCAGTCGTATTCATAGCATAATTCTCTTAATTTAGCCTCATAACTAACCATATATGATCAGTATATAGCCGTATATGGTTAGTTGTCAAGCGTAAATGAATGATATTTCGGCTTTACTTTGGATAGCTTTTTGCTATAGTATTCGGTAGATCAGCCGTTAGTAATTTAGGCTGTTAAGATCGCCTGCCCGACAAAAATGGAAAACACAGGGTGGCACAAATTCGAGGCGGGGTATTTAGTAAATCGACTTTCTCTGTATTTTTCTCATTTTAACCGTGAGCGGCTTCTCTTCTTCTTTGGATTTTTTGTCATTTTGATCGTATCTTCCATTATTGCTTTGCTTCTTCGCCGGATACTGCAAATAATACGGTCATTGACGGAACCATCGGTTTTACTTGAACTGACGACGCCGGCTTTTACCGATAAAAGCGCCTACACGACCGGTCAATTATTTTCCGTCATCCATGGTTTAGGAAAATATCAGAAATTAAGCAATAAATTATTAGGTATCAAACCTCGTCTATCTTTCGAAATCGTCTCGACAAAAACGCAGGGCATCAGATACCTGGTAAGGGCGACTCCGTATTATGCGAAAAATCTCAAACGATACATTCTTTCGTATTTGCCCAACGTTAAAGTCAAAGAAACCTTCGAATATTTGCCTTTACGAAATAATCAAAAGGTTATTGAATTCATCCTCAACCGACACTTCGCCTATCCTCTCAAACAGCAATCGACATTATCCGAACACGATCCGGTTGCGTATATCACGGGCATGATGACCAAACTCTCTCAAGATGAACTGATATCTTTTCAAATCGTCGTTTCACCGATGAAAACTTCGGAATGCTACAACATAAAACGTATGATACTTCACAATGAAAACGTCCTGAAATATTTGGACGGATTTTATACAGTGCCGGTTATCAGCCTGTTTTCAACTCTCATTTCAAAAATCGGCAATGAATTTCAGTGGCTTATTACCGAACTTATCCATCCGTCAACCCAAGGAAATTTTGCCAATCAAAATCGAGATTATCAACAAATGCAGATCCACGAACATATTAAACCGGCAAGAACCTTAACAACCTTTGAACAAGAAACGATCCAATCTATCCAGCAAAAAATAGATCAGCCGTTATACGAGGCAACAATAAGGCTGCTTGTCGATGTCAAAAATAAACAGGAAGAACGGGAGCGTATCGACGGGTTTATCTCTTCTCTTGATAATTTTGCCGTCCCCGGCTATCAGTCAATTATCAAAAAAAGCTTGCTATCTGATTATCTGTTTGGCAAAATCCGTCAATTTACATTTAAGAAGCGGTTATTATCAATAACAGGTCATGGTAGATCGTCTTTGTTTTCCGTTTCGGAAATTGCCGATCTATATCATTTCCCCTTTAGCAGGATTACACAAACGGAAAATATCGTCAAAGCCTATTCCAAGGAATTACCGGCTCCGTTATCTCTTAAACAGGATACAAAACTTGATGTCGTGTTCGGAAAAAACACTTACGGTGGAGTGACTACCAACATCGGCTTGACCGAAGAACAACGTAAAACCCACATGTATATTTTAGGTCGCACCGGGTCGGGAAAAACAACCCTCATGTTTTCCATGGCCAAACACGATATTGAGGCCGGACACGGTTTGGCTTTCATCGACCCTCACGGCGACGTATCCGAGGATTTGCTGGCTTCCATTCCCAAAAATAGAATTGATGACGTTATTTATGTAAACCCCTGGGACATACAGTACCCCGTAGGCATCAACGTATTGGAACTGACCGAAGGACTTGACGAAAACCAGGCGGAGCTGGAAAAAGAAATCGTTTGCGAAGGCGTTATTTCCCTTTTTAAAAAAGTTTTCGCCAAAGACGAAAACTCCAACGCTCACCGGATCGAACATATTTTGCGAAACACGATTTACACGGCATTTTATGTTCCCGACCGGACGCTTTTCACCATAAATAAACTTCTGACGGATGATGTGTTCAGACGACAAACGATCGCCAAAGTTGACGACGAGGACTTGTTGAACTTCTGGAAATCCGAGTTTGGCAAAGCCGGAGATTATCAGGTGGTAAAAATGACCCAAGGCGTGACGGCAAAAGTGGGAAGATTTTTGCGCTCTCCAACTGCCCGCCGGATGCTTGAGCAGGTGAAATCAACAATAAATTTTGATGAAATCCTCAACGGCAAAATCCTTATCTGTAATCTTTCCCAAGGCAAACTCGGCGAGGACACAACTAAACTAATAGGTACAACTATTCTCACCAAAATCCAGCAAGCCGCACTCAGACGGGCCAATGTCAGTCAATCAGCTCGCAAACCGTTCTATCTTTATATCGACGAATTCCAAAACTTCGCAACATTATCGTTTATCAAAATCGTTTCCGAGGGACGAAAATACGGACTTCATCTTATTATTGCCGAACAGTCAACCTCGCAGCAGCAGGATAAAACGATCGTCAACCAAATCCTTGCCAACATTACAACGATTATTGTTTTCCGAAGCGGCAACTATGTTGATGAAGAACTGATGCTGACTCAGTTTTCGCCGTACCTACAGAAAGGCGATATCCCAAACCTTCCCCGCTACCGTTTTTATATCAAAATATCGGCAATCGAGTCAGAAGAGCCGTTTTCCGGTGAAACGATTTATGTACCCGTAGATAAAGATGAAAGACTGATGGAAAATTTAGTCAATACCTCCAGGAAGAATTGGGCAATCGTTTATAAAAAACCTGAAAAAACAGTCAAGAAAAGTGCGATTATTAGCAATAACGATCAGTCAGTAACGAGAAAGTTCGGCTTGCCGAAGAAATAAAAAATGTATCCGCGCATGGATACAAAAATATGTCAAAATTGAGGCAAAGAAATAAAAATATACAGGTTCTTTATTCTTATATTCTATATAAGAGCCTGTTTTAGATTACGAGCATGATAACCAACACCCATAACATCACTAGATCTCAAAGACAAATTATCCTCTATCTTTTCGAATTCCGTTTTCTTTACATTTCCCACCTTCAATATTTCTTCAACCACAAATACTCCCACCGCATCAAAGAGTGGCTCATTGATTTAGAAAACAAAAAACATATTAGCATCATCAAAGACTCAAAAGACAGAACCAAACCATATATATTCTGTTTAGCACAAAAATCCAGACATATTATAAAAGAGGAAAAGGAAGTTGGTGGTAATTCATTGAAATGGCTTTATCAGGAAAAACTCAAATCACCCCGATTTATCCAAAAACAACTGTTTTTGGCAGACTGCTATGTGTATTTTCTGAAAAATAAAACTAAGGACTCACATATTAATTTCTTTACCCAACAAGATCTCAAAGGCTACGACTATTTTCCCGATCCGATGCCCGACGTGTATATCGACGAGGAAGGCAACAATACCAATACCCGATACTTCCTCGACTATTTCGACGAAAACGACTCCAGCAAATACATGCGTTTCAAAATAGCTAAATATTTCCAGTATGCCGAAGGTAATGCCTGGCATGAGAACACCTATAATGCACAGTTTCCCTCAATCCTTTTGGTTTTCGAAAATGAACGAAAGAAAAAACATATCTATTACTACACAAAATCGAAATTACAAAAGTCACTTTTATCCCTTAACATTTATTTGACGTCAAAAAACCAGATTGTGTTTTCCAAAAACAACGAGAATATCTGGGAGAAAATTTAGACAAAAAAACCGCAAGCGAGAGAAGCTACTCTCCCGCCTACGGTATAAAACAATTTATTCTTTCATCACTTCTGACAACCTACGGGGCGTGAAGTATAGATCGCGCTCGATCGGCAGTCCGAGTTTTCCCCGATTGGTCAAAAGCTCCGATAGGGTAAAATAACCCAATTCCGGAAAATTGCCAACGACAAACCCATAAAAAAGGTCTTTGCCGTCAAACTCGATCGCATACCACGTCCAGGAAAAATCCGGATAGAAAAATTTAGCAACAACCATCGGATCACTATTATTTTCTTGCGAATACAGTGGTGGAAGTTGCTTTATTATTTCCTTCGTCAATAGTTTCATGTAGTCTCACCTCCATTCTTTTCAAACAACTTGTAAGCTGGACGGATTTGCTTTCTCCTGTCCATCAAAAATGGGGCATGGGGTGAGAAGCGGGTGTCAAAAGTCAAGCGAAGCGTAGAGGATTTTAACGCCTGTCAGAAAAATGCGTGCATTTTTCTACCGGCTTAAACACCCGCCTTTTGACAGCCGGTTTGAACCCCATATAATGAAAAAGCAGGACAGGAGAAAGAGGGTATAAATACCATATCTCTATTGAAAATCACCGATTATTTATCTATCATGAAAATAGACGCACATTAAGAATTTTATAAAGAGGGGCCGGAGTTTCGGTAGCCAAAACGCAATGTTCAAGCTGCCGGAAGAGAAGCCTTCGAATCAAAGGCGATTCGTTCACCCCGCAAGCTGCGGGGTAGAAAAAAGCAGTAACGAATGGTTGCTGGCAACAATTACTGGTCGTCGACGACGCAGAGTAACAATACCCAGAATGCCTGGAACACGAATCAGAACAATGGGAACACGAATAACAATACTAAGATTACTAACAATTCCGTACGTTGCGTCCGGTAGGACTTTATTCAAAGAAACTTATGTTTTACCAAAACATGCCCCTCTACCTAAAACTCGTTAACATCCTCAAATGTGAATATGTCATCGTTCACAATATGCCGAAAGAATACAAATACTCCCTTGGTCAGGACATCATCGACCGTACGTGGAGACTAATTGATCTATTTATGGCGGCACAATCCAAAAATTCCATAAAACAAAAAGGCGATAAAGCAGAAATAATCAGGTCAATTGACCTGGATTTCGAGGGCTTAAAATTGTGTATCCGTTTTCTGACGGAACTCAAGCTTGTTTCTTTGGGTCAGGCCACGCAGTTATCGAGCGACGTATTGGAAATCGGCAAAATGATTGGCAGTTGGCTGAAAAATGTATAAAACGATTTTTACCAAGGAAAACATCCTCAAAGCCTACCTTGACTGTCGGAAAACAAAACGTAAAACAATAAACGCCCTCAAATACGAATTTGATTTAGAAAATAACCTTGTAATGCTGGAAACGGCGCTAAAAGATAGAAGTTACAAACCGGCCCGCTCAATCTGCTTTGTTGTCACTGTCCCTAAACCACGGGAAATATTTGCCGCGGAATTCACCGACCGAATCGCTCATAACGTACTCATTAACCAGGTACAACCGATCTGGGAGAAGACAATTTTCATTACCGACTCCTATGCCTGCCGCAAAGGCAAAGGCAATCATTTCGGCGTCTACCGGATGTTTGATAAAGTCAAGACATACCGGTACTACGGTCAGTTTGATATTGCTAACTTTTTTTCGAAAATCAACAAACACATTCTTTATGACTGCTTTTCAAAAGTGATTGTCAGGCAACGACGACCGGATTTTTGGAAAGAGGAAGTCTTATGGCTTGCCAAAACCATTATTTTCCATAATCCGACGGAAAACTATTTTTACAAAGGCGATCCGAAACTTAAAAAACTCGTCCCACAAGGGAAATCACTTTTCGACCAAGATGATCACACCGGTATGCCGATAGGCAATCTCACCAGCCAGTTTTTGGCAAATGTGTACCTCAATGAGCTTGATCATTTTGTCATTGACAGTCTCAAGTGCCGCGGTTACAGCCGCTATGTTGATGATTTTGTCTTTTTCTCCGACTCGAAAGAGGAAATCATCAAATGGAGAAACAGTATACGGATATTTCTTACCGAAAAGCTGGGACTTACCATCCATCCCAAGAAACAGCAGATCCAACCATGCCGCCACGGCATACCGTTTGTCGGCTACTTCATCAAACCGTGGGGAATAACGGTGAGACGCAATGTGGTTAAAACGATGAAAAACAAAATTTATGAATTTAACTATAAGAAAAACATTGAACACGCCGTCCAGTCACTTAACTCATATCTCGGGCATTTGGGCAAAGCAAAAACCGCCAGATTGCGGGCGCACCTTATCAAAAAGCACCTGAGTTTGGAGATGAAAACCAAAGTGATCATCGTCGGCAACTTTCACCATTTGAAACTTCCAAAGAAGTATGACGAAAATTTATTAAAGGAAGATCATAAGATAGAAAAATATGGTCAGCTAACGCTTTTCGATTGAAATCGGTCCTGCAAACTGCTACAAATAAATAGATGAAAGAAACAAAAATTTCCATGTTTGAAGGTAAAAAAATCCGCCGCCAGTGGGATGGGAAAAAAGAGTTGTGGTACTTTTCTGTGGTTGATGTGATAGCAACACTTACGGATAGCACGAGCCCTAGGAAATATTGGAATAAATTGGCCGAGCGTCTCCGCAATGAGGGTAGTGAGTCGGTGACAAAATGTCACCAACTGAAAATGAAGGCTGCCGATGGAAAATACTATTTAACCGATGCCGCAGATACAGAGGTTATGCTCCGTATTATCCAGAGCATCCCTTCACCCAACGCAGAACCGTTCAAATTATGGTTAGCAAAAGTCGGCTATGAACGACTTGAAGAGACAGCAGACCCGGAACTTGCGATCAACCGTGCGTTAAGGACATATCTGAAGAAAGGTTATAGTCAGAGTTGGATCAATCAACGTTTGAAAAGTATCGAGATACGGAAGTTTCTGACCGATGAGTGGGAAAAGCGAGGGGTAAAGGAAGGATTGGAGTTTGCGATTCTCACCGATGAAATTACTCAAGCGTGGGCAGGACTTACAACACGGCAATACAAGAATCTCAAAGGATTGAAAAAGGAAAGTCTCCGAGATAACATGACTAATCTCGAGTTGGTACTTAATATGCTTGCGGAAACGGCGACGACGGAAATTTCCAAGAAAGATAAACCAGCAACATTTGCACAAAGTCAAAAAGTCGCCAAAGAGGGTGGAACAATTGCCGGGTCAGCCAGAAAGAAAATTGAAAAGCGGACGGGTAAAAAAGTAGCCACGAAATTAAACGCCAAACACTTGCTTCTGAAGTAGAAAACTATAGTCCTATAGTCCCCCCTTTTTTCAAAAATTTTTCGGAAATCAAAAATCCAAACAATCAAAAGAACCAAAGTCCTCCTTCGCTAAAGCTACGGCGGACGAAGAAAGGCCTACCGGACGCAACGTACGGATCGGTAAGTAATCTTAGTATAGTTAATCGTGCTCCCATTGGACTGAGGCGTAGACCAGGCATACTGGGTATTGTTACTCTGCGTCGTCGACGACCAGTAACTGGCGAAAGCAT
>Ga0172368_10006571_pt1 | contig 12459 bp, 4 predicted proteins | sample Lak11m_FD_114540 | JGI IMG/M metagenome (GOLD analysis project Ga0172368, IMG submission 114540) | Freshwater microbial communities from Kabuno Bay, South-Kivu, Congo - kab_022012_11m | ecosystem: Environmental > Aquatic > Freshwater > Lake | place: Democratic Republic of the Congo: South-Kivu...
CCAACCCGGCTTCATTGCGATGCACATAATGTTTACGTAAAATCTCCTTGACGGTCTCAATGCCTGTTTGAATAGTAGCATCATCACTTGTCGCGCAGTATTGCCCAAGCAGATATTCAAGCACGTATGTTGGAACAATGGCGTTACCTTTGACAGTCTTGACAAGATCCTTGCGGACAACAAGTCCGGAAAAATGAGTGTTTATCTTCTGGTCAAGAGTATTCATAGTCCGTCCCGATGTTTAAAAATCAAAATCACTGGTAAATGAACGACGCATAAGGTAGCGGATGGACTTGTATTCGCTGTAGTGGGAGGTTCCAGGATATTTTTCATCAAGTCTCAAAATAACATCCTGACAATTCACCTCGTCAGCCTTGCTGATCAACAGAAAACGAACCTGACGCTCACGATCACGAGCATTGTCAGAGGTAACGTCAAAAACAAGAGAGTGTGAATCGGAAATAAGATCCCCTGCCAGCGAATAAATACCGGCAACAAGGGACCTTGCCTGAACTTTTTCGGTAACCGGCTGCGACTGGTAGAGCACAACTGCGAGCTGCCCGGACGTAATCACTGAACTGGTACCACGAATAATATCAACGTCAACTGCCGAGAGGTCACTCTGCCGCTTTTTGTTGATCCTGATGAGTGGAATTACAACTTCCTGTAATGAAGCACCACCATGCACATAACGGCTTCCAGAACCTTTCAGACGCAAACGGTTGATTGATTTGGGAATCTGTACCTCCACATCACCCGCCAGACCAAGCTGGGATGCATTAAACTTCCTGAGTCCCGGCACCTCTTTCAGACCCTTACCAAGTACAAAACGCCGATCACGGAAAAAAATCAGATCACCTTCAACATCCTCTCCCGAAAAATCGCTCCCGTCAAGTGCACGGTTCTGGTAGATAAATCCATGATCAGAGGTCACCAGCAAATTATTGGCATTGGCCCCGGTCAGCTTTTTGATCAGCTTGACAAGATCTTTCAGGCACTCTTCAACCGCCTCAAACACTCGCTCTTCCGATTCCCGCTTATCACCCGTTATGTCAATGCGATTATGGTAAATATAAATTACATCGTGATCCCTGAGTAATGCACGACACTCATCACCCTTGAGCGCCATCACCTCTTCAGCCTTTACGGTAGCACCCTTCCATGAAGCCGTCCGGTTGAGAATCCTGGAGCGATTAGCTGTGCCTTGAGAACTAATATTATCCGCTAACACCGTTCCTGTATCGTTATCGGCAAACGCCAAAACTTTATTTGGGAGGAGCGCAGCCATACCAAGCTGCGTATAGCTCGGCAGCATTGACAGCACCGGCTCCAGATTTGCATCATAACGGTCTTCCTTACGAATAAGCGTGAGCAATTCGTCACCGATTTCATAGCGTAACGCATCGGAAATAATGACACAGACCTTATTCTTCTTTGAGAGAAATGGCTGTACAAACCGCTCGAAAACACTTTTCTGTAACGGCACAGGAGGAGCCTCCCATGTATCAGCTTTGTCCACGAAAGCCTGCCACTGGTCGTTCAACTTCAGCAGAAAGTTGTTGGAGTAGAGATTTTCTACTTTTTCGCTCAATTCAGCCATCAGCGAGACCTGACCGGAGATGCTGACATGGTAAATGAATTTGCGGTAGAACTGGTCAAGCCGAAACCAGAACCGACTATACTGCTGCTCGCCGTCAGCCATGGAACTCATATCCAGTTTGGCTTCTTCGATTGCATGCATGAAAAGCGCCGCATACTCCACCGCCTCATAGAAGTGCCGGAACTCATTGAACCAGTGGCCTTGTCGGCGAAGACGAATCCATTGTGTGACCTCATGGCTGAACACCGTACGAGCTGCAAGAGCCCGAACCAGATCACTGATGACTTTCCTGTCAATCAACCGGAAATAATCAAGTTCTACAAGCTGACGGAAATCAAGTCCATGCATTTTCTCTTCAATACGAAGAATCCCCGCACACTCATCAGAGAGTGCTTCAAAGCACCGTTCAAATTGACGACTGTCTTTCCAGCGCTTCAAAAACACCAACGCATCCCCGGATAGTGCACCCTTTCCATCGCTACCAACGACAAAGCTGCTCTTGAAAAGTTCGATAACGAAATCCTTCAGACCGGGTTCCGTTGATTCGTAGCCGTAGCTCCGTTTTACAAGCTCCCAAAAATAGCCATCCAACCTGCATCGTTCAATCAGCCGATACCTGTCACCATCCAGCAATTCCAGACCTAACTGCTTTTCATCCGAAGCGCTCCCTGCCAACTCTTCCAGTAGATGTTCCAGAACCATATCAAGCTGAGGTGCGGAACCGGCACAAACTGCAAGCATTTTCAACCGGATCATTCCTGGCGTATCGTCCGACTTGAGCAATTTTTTAAGGCTCTCAATCCTCTTTGCAGACCTGTAGAATTCAGCATGATCCTTCACCACATCCTGAAAATCACTGTCAAGCTCCAGCTCTGAAAGCCATATACTCGACTGATCTGCACGAAACTCCCCGTAAGCAAGCTCTACATCGAGAAGCCAGTTATCGAGCCTGGCCGGTTGAGGCCCTTCTCGATAGAGCAGGAACTTCTGTTCCGGCTCATCGCGCAGAATGCGATACTTCACACCAAACTCGTTGTTGACAAGCTCAATCTTTTCAACACCCTCAAGCTGCAATGAGTCGAATTCTTCACGCAGCTCCCGCTTCGTATCATTCCAGAATACAATACGGTGACGCTCAAAGAGCCGGTTCAGCGCCTGGGCAATGCGTTCACTCATTACAAGAAGCTTTCATGAGAAAGATTGAATGCAAAAATTCTTAAACATACTTTGCCGTACAAGTCTGTTTTTGTGTATTACAGAAACGATACAAGAAAGTTAGTGTATGATAACTTTCATTTAACGATACACAAAAAACTTTATGAATAACAGACGATACACAACACTTCTTATAAAAGACGCTTCCCTTCGGCGATGTTAATCAACGCCGGAAAACAGAGAACTGCAGCACGCCGTCCCCTCCCTTCTTTAAGATCGGATAAAATTCCGGCTGTTTTCAATTGCCGAAGAAGTCCCATTGCTGTGGGCTTGTGAATGCCTGTCTCGCTTATAAAGTCTGTGGTTTTGAAAATCGGACGATTGAAAATTGCGTCGATGATCTGAATGCTGTACTGGGAATGCGTCAGTTCCTGTATGCGAACCTTTATATCCGCATAGAGCCCCATAATCTCCCTGACTTTCCGGCTATTCTCTTTTGCCTGCATAACAATGGCCTGCAAAAAAAATGCGATCCAGCCGTTCCAGTCGCCACGGAGAGAGATTGCGTGCAGTGCATGATAATACTCTTCCCGATGAGACTCCAGGTAAGAACTCAGATAGAACATCGGCAGCGAAAGTTTCCTTTTTTGATAAAGAAACAAAGGAATCAGAATTCTGCCGATTCGTCCATTGCCATCTTTAAACGGATGTAACAGCTCGAACTGTGCATGCACTACGGCTGCCTGCAAGAGCAGGTCAATGTCGTCTACTGCAAGATAAGCCTGCCATGCATTCAGATAATCCACAAGATGGAGCGGATCTGGTGGCACAAAAGAGGCTTGTTCGATGGAACAACCAGCTTGACCAATCCAGTTCTGATCTTTTCGAAACTCTCCAGGAGTTTTGTCCTGACCGCGAACACTGTTCAACAGTACCTTGTGCAACTCCCTGACAAAAGCCAGGGTTATCGGCCTCTCTTCAAGATAGTTGTGCGCTGAACGCAAGGCTTCACGGTAATTGATTATTTCCTGAATATCCTTGTATTTTTCGCCCTCTTTCAACAAACCAGCTTCCTGCTCCAGTACCTCATCAACCGTCGCCTGTGTTCCTTCGATCCGTGAAGAAAGTACCGCTTCTTCGTTGGTCAATGGAGAAAGCATAATGGCTGGATTGACAATACCTTGCAACAAACCATCATACCGGGCAAGCTCGGCATTTGCCTCACCAACCAGAGCAAAAAGGCGTTTATAATCCAGCCCCGAGAGAGGCAAGCTATCCGGCTCATAAGGTTTCATAGTTCACTCCTCCTTAGCATCAAGGCCGGAAATCTTCCTGAGAGCCGGGCCAAATTTCTGGTAGTTCACTTTTACGCCGTCGTCAAGGTCGATCTCGAGCTGCTGGGTAGCAAGCGGGTAGAGCACGTCGCGTTCATAGCTCTCAAGCTCTTCGATCATTTTCCCGAGGCTTTCGATCTCTTTCAGCGCCTTGGTCTTTTCTCCCGGTGACGCGCTGGAACTGATGCTGACCGCTTCGAGATGGCTTTTGCGGGAGAGCAGCTTGGTGCGAAACTCTCGCAGATAGCCGTTGAGCACCACGCTTACCGTATCCGGGCGGTAGCGGTGCATGTAGATGAGTGCGTTGAAACTGCCTTTCGGACTGCTGAAGAGCCAGTAAATCGGGCGCTTCTTGTAGCGCTTAACATGGTCTGTGTAGAACTCGCCGAGGAAGTAGTCGCGAATCGTGTAGTTGCGCTTGCCCTTGATGTTCAGCGCCTTTTCGACGAACTTAAGGTTGGCCTCGTAGTGCTCGTCGCCAAAGGCCACGCGCAGGAACCTACGGAACCGCTCGGCGATATCGTCGGTGAACCAGTCGCCGTCGAGCATCGGGATGACGTTATCTTCGTCGGGGACGAAGGATAAGTGGGAAGTGGGAAGTGGAGAGTGGGAAGTTAAGACAGTTTCGCTGTCAGGGCGTAGATCATGCGTTTGATTTCCTCGGACAGATTCAGGATTTGCTCCGCTTTCTCCTGCGGGAGGTAGCCCAGGCGTTGAGTGATCATCAGTTGGGTTTCCACTTCTGCTCGGGAACCCTGTGCTATCGACAGAAAATTTTTGAACTCCGCCGTTGATTGCCTCGCCTGACCCTCCGCTATGTTTGAAGGAATCGACACTGCCGCCCTGCGAATCTGACTCGTCAGACCGTACAGTTCCTCCTTGGGAAAGTTTTTGGTCACTTGATAAATCAGCTCCACCAAATCCATCGCCTTCTGCCAGACAATCAACTCGCGATAATTTTTCACGCTCATTGGTTCGGTACTCCTCTATTTTCCTGCAGTAATCCTCAATGCCCTCTCCATGATTCGCTAAGACAAGACCTGGCATATCAAGAGAGTATCGCCCAAACATACACCCCACCGCATAACTGACCAGTTCTTTCATGGTGTCCTGGAGCAGTCGAGACTCCATCTCTTCCCACTTCTTACTTCCCACTTCACACTCTTCCACGCCGTAGCGGTAGTGCGGGTTACAGGTCAGGGTGATTTCGCCCAGCGGCACTTCGGGCGTCAGCTCATCCTGCAAGCCATATGCGTCGATGAAGATGCGGTTATTCTCCTCCTCCAGCCGCTGCATCTCCAGCGTCATCTCCTGCCAGTGGGCGCGGAGTTTCGCGAATGCTTCGCTGAGTTTAGTGGCCAGTGGATAGTGACCAGTGGTTAGTTGTAACCTGGAGCTTTTTTCTTCACTGACCACTGGCCACTGACCACTAACCACTTGCAGTAACGGCAGGCTGGTGAAGTCCAAAGAGGTTTCGTATGAATCCCAATCCCCTTTACAAATGTGAATAGCGGAGTTGCAAAGACTGTCTGTTTTTTCAAATGAGAAATTATCTGGTATTGGTACTCCGCGCACATCTTTAACCTGCAAACTAATAGTCGGATTCAGAATCCGTAAAAGGCTATTAACTGGCTTGGAGTTCAAAAGTGCAAGTACGTTACAAAGTTTTGATTCATCTTTGAAAAACAAGGTTGAGCCTTGCACATCAAACGTCCCACCTTCAGGCAAATAGCGAAAACCAACATCATTAGTGGTAATAAAACTCCAAGATATTCCCTTTTTATACCAAAGATATTCAGGAATTAGCCTCGCGATCTTGTCTTTTCTAAAATGTCGGCGAGCCTCATCCGACCAATCGATAAGTAATTCCTCATTTCCATACCATTTTCTCCAAGGACCGCCCTTGGCATAAGGGATCCACGCTGAATTCAAAAACCTATTTCTATCCAACTCCCAGTGGAATCGGAGGAACTTCAGGTTATCTCCTGTTTTATTTTGACCATCCGAAATAGTTATGTTCTCTACCAGTTCTTTTACGCTCCATGAGTCCGCAAACTTACTGCTTACCCAGTAAGCAATTGGAATGCTAGGTATCTTCTTGAAGTCTGCAGAAGTGATGCGATAAAGCCATCCGTGGGATTCGCGCTTGCGATTTCTCTCGTTTCGTGGTGGAAAATTTTTGGGAATCTTATCATTTCCGAGATCATTATATTCGACGTAGCAATAAGCACCCACACTTGTGTTACGTCTCCCAATCCTCCAGATAGTTGCTGAAGTACCAAAAGCAATCCCCATAACCATATTGGCCATATGTGCCATGGACTCGATGGAGGTCTGGGCCAAAAGTTTCGCTCTTAATAACTCAAATGATGAAAGAAACATCCAACTCTGCATCGTCACCATTGCGCTATAACCATGTTTGGGTACTAATTCGAGTCCTCGCTCTATAAACATCGCAAACAGATCGGATTTGCTGTTCGGGTAATTGTCCTTTACCCACGTAGCCAATCTTCCATTCATCCCTTTGCCACCCATATACGGCGGATTGGCAATCACCACATGGTATTTGGGACTCAGGTAATCAGCCTGCCGCAGGGCTTGCAGCACCTTCTGATGGGTCATGCTGTCGAAGAGAGATTGGGAAGTGGAAAGTGTGGAGTGGATAGTTTTTGAAAAGACTCAATATCCTCAAGCGGCAGATGCGGACGGAGTAATGAACCAAAATTGTCAGCCTCTTCAAACAGATTCAGATCGTGATAGAGGGCTTTTTGCTTTTCACTACCCACTACCCACTTCTCACTACCCACTTCTTTCAGCTCGCCCTCGTCGAAGCGGACATTCTCCAGCACGCAGATGTTCGGTTTGACGCCCTTGTTGAAGAATCGGCGCTGCTTTGAGCGGGCCTTCATGGTCAGTGCAAAGGCCGCAAGTTCTCCGGCGCGTTCGTCGATCTCGATGCCGTAGAGGTTGTTCGTGAGGATCTTCTCCGGAATCTCGGCGGGCTCGTAGCCTTCTTCCTCGTAAATGGCATAGAGCAGGTCAAAGGCATAGGTCAGCATATGGCCGGAGCCGCAGGCCGGATCGCAGATTGTTATGTCCTCGGGCTTTTCTATGCGTAAGAAGTCTTCTTGGCGTGTGGCAGCGGAGTGGGAAGTGGGAAGTGGAGAGTGGGAAGTTATTTCAGCTTCGCTGTTAATGAATAGATCATCCGCTTGATTTCCTCGGATAGATTGAGAATCTGATCGGTTTGCTGTTGCGGAAGATACCCCAGCCGCTGAGCTATCATGATTTGCGTTTCCACTTCGGCTCTCGATCCTTGCGCTATGGATAGAAAGTTTTTGAACTCCGCTGTCGATTGACGTGCTTGCCCCTCCGCTATGTTCGACGGAATCGACACTGCCGCTCTGCGAACCTGGTTGGTCAGACCGTAAAGCTCCTCCTTGGGAAACGCCTTGGTTGCCTGATACACCCACTCGACCATATCCATCGCCTTCTGCCAGACTATTAGTTCCCGATAATTTTGCACGGCCATATTGATTCTCCTTGCTTTCCACTTCCCACTTTTCACTTCCAACTGAAGTATCTGGTCGAATGTAATACTCCATCCGATCAATCAACCGCGAGTTGGGTCGATTCAACATCCACAAACGGCCGAGGGAGTTTTCCACCAGGTAGCGCACAATCCAGTGTGGCGTGAAAAGCTGGGTGGCAGCAGGGATATTCTCGGGTGTTATCTTTTTGTTTTTCTTCAGCCCGTCGAACACCTTATCCTTCTTCTCAGAGATGTAGAACTGGTAGAGCCAGCCGATTACCTCTACATCCCCGCAAACATCCGGGGTCATTGTTTCACGGGTGTAAGCAAGAATTGAGTTGCCGGAGAGAAGATCATCGGGCATCAGAAGTTCGGTGAAATCAGCAATGCGCTCGAAAAGGTAGGGCATCGCCCTGTGGAAATCGTTACAGGCTGCAACCACAAGCAGGCGATAGGCCTCAGACTGCGGATCGCGACTGGGTAAAGAACCGGCAAGCAAAGCAAAAATCTGTTGGCGGATCTTTTCAGACACCATCTCTTCATCAATATGGCCCATCTTGGCCTCAGCGAGGATTTCAGGCTGGAACTGACCTTCTGCAGGCGAAACAACACCAATCCGTGTGTAGCGGTTCACATCCATGAAGCGCAAGGCGCAAAAGCGATTGAACCAGGTGTAGGCTATTCGCTCAATTACCTGTTCCCGGTTATGCTCCTGAAGCTGCTTTTCGAGCTCGGCTATCGCCTTCGGTTGTTCACGCCGGGCGGCACTTCCATCGGCCATCACCAGATTGAGTTTGGCAGAGACCTGCTCAATCAAGCTGCGACGGGCAAACTGTGCGAATTTTTTGAGTTTTGCTGTTTCCATCAAAATCTATCCCAATCCTTGCTATGTTGTAGATTCAATTGGCCATATACGCCTGACGCATAAACAGGCGCATATATTTGCGCCTGACGCAAAAATTAACGCTTGCGCTCATAGAACGCCCCCTTTCTTTGCCCTATTTGTTCGATTTCACCCCGTTGCTTAAGTCTTAGCAACAGCTTATACGCTTGATCCGGGCTAAGACGACACAGCTCGACTACTTCGGCCCTTTTTATACTGCCGTGCTTGCCAATATAATTGAGCACCATCTGCTCCTGCTGGATAGAATCGAACCCTGCCTGACGGATATATTCTGCGCGCTGTCCTGCTTTCTGGTACATCCGTGCACTCAGGATGTATGATCTACCACGACCGGTTCCATGTGGCTCCAGAAAACCGGTTTCGACCAGCTTTTCCAGTGTAGCACGCACATTGGCTTCCGGCTTTTGCACGGATGGAGCAAGATCAGTCGTTGTCAAACGACGTTCTTCTCGAAGGCGGGACAGGATGATCAATGAATCGATCGGCATGGTTCCAAGCTTATCCTCCTGCTCCACCACCGTCTTGAGGAAATCGAGATCGGCGGAAGCATTTGAAAGAAAAAGAGTGACGGTATAGGCGTTGGAGAGCGAATAATCGGGTGCCGGGCGACCATAGCGTAACATACCTTCGTAAATGCGGTCAATGCCTCGACCAGTCCGTTCAGCCAGACCAATCCGCTTGATAATGTCGGCCAATAACGGATTACGCGAGCGCGGAGGCGCCACGAGCAGATTATTGAGATTCACACCCTCAATAAATCCGCCAGGGCTGCTGATGTTCAAACCATCATCATCGAGTTTGATGTGAACCGCCCCAAGTGTACTGAAATCGCGGTGAACCAACGCATTCACAAAGGCTTCACGGAAGGCCCTGCGATCATAGTTCGGAACTGGTACACGAAACAATCCTACCTGAATTTCCTCTTCAACAATCCACGGCTTGAACTGCAATTCAACCTCCTCAAAGGTCTCAAGCAGGGGCTTTCGGTAAAACTCGTTGACACGAACATCGGTGCCTCGCAGTACCTGAAATGCAACTTCATAAGCAGGCAAGTATTGGCGCAGTAGAGTTTCACTTCCCAAAATAAGCAAGCCTGCAACAGTGGGGCGCTTTCGCCCTTGATGGTCCATGACCAGCCCCAAGGCACCATCCAGCTCTTCGTCCGCCAGCGAAAACAGGGATTGTTCGCCCCCGTATTTTTTGATGGCATTTCGAAGACGAAGGCGTTGAAGTGGATCAAATTGGTCAACCGTAATCTGTTCCATCAACATGGCAGAGGGATCGACCAACCCCAGAGAAGACTGGCGTTGTATAAACTCATGAGGATAGAAAGGAACTGCCTCCGGTGTGCCGTCGAGCTTGAGACGACGACGGACCAGAAGGCCGTCAGAGGTTGAGACCAGTTGCCTCGACTTCGGCACAATGATTCGAGCGATTGATTTGCCTTGCAACTCGAACCGATCCACTCTGATGGAGAGAGCAGGATTTGTCTTGTTTGCAACCAGAGAAGGAATTCCCGAAACATTAAGATGGTTCGCATGTAAACCAGTGATCCGGCCATCGTCCTCAACGCCGAGCAGCAGTTCACCTCCTTCGGTATTGGCCAGAGAAACCACTGCCGCCAATAAATCACGATCAGGCAGACTTTTCAGATCGCTCTTGAATTCCACCGTCAGGGTTTCTCCCTGGCTGATCAGCTTACTGAGTTGTTGAACTGTCTCGCTCATTGGCAATACCTAAATTTGAATTCTTTTCCCGCTGCGAATCTCTGAAAGCAAAGCGTCCCTCAAGGAAGCCAGATAAAGCTCTACATCGGACTCATCGGCCAGCCATGCTTTTTTGAAGGAGACTTTGATTGAACGTCCGGGGATATACTCTACTTTTGGCTCAGCTATAGGGGGATAGACGCTTGTCAGATGCTTTTCTGTTTCAGATGTCTGTGCCAGATTTGAGCGTTGCGGTTTTGGCTGCGACAGGGCTGTCAATCGGGATAAGAGTTGCTGGTACTCTTTTTCCTCGAAGCGCCGCTGCATGTCGCGAATCACTGCAATAAGCTGTTGACGCTCTACTGATTGAGTGAAATCTCTGAATGGCTGCGTTATCTCTGCCTGCTGCTCCACAGTGAGAGAGCTGAATTCAGCCATATTGCAAAGGCGATCCTTAAGTGCCTGGGATGCTGCCTTTGCACTGGATATCTCAGCTTCGAGTTGCGCCCCGACCTTTTCCTGAAGGGTATCTACAAGTGTTTTCACCTGCTGTATGCTGTTCCCCTTGTAACATTCCGGATCAAGCAGTGCCTTGGAGAGGAGCGCTGATTCATCTCCCTGGATGTAGGCGAAATTCGATTCCTGATCCCGCACCATTTTACGGGCAGCATCAAAAATGTTTTTTTGTGGGCCGCTGATGAACTTGCGGATCGGGTCGATAACCGTTTCCTTCAGGTCAAGCAACTGATCAGCCTCTTTCAGGAAATCCGTAAGGTACCATGTATAGGGTTTTCCGCTCACCGATTTCAGCTTTTCAATAACCGGATTCAATGCATTCAGGAACGGATAGAGCGCAGATTGTGCCACAAATGGAGCCAGTTCAAGCATTTTATTCTGCAATGCTTCACCTGTTTCCCTGCTGAGAGCCTTGGCTTCAGTGGCAACTGGAGAAACGTCAAAAAACTCTTCATAAAACTCTTTCAGGTTGCGAACCTGTGATGCGGTAAAATCAGCCTGTGGCACCAGAATAACATTGCCATGGCCGTGCGTATTGCGCAGTGCCCGTTCGAGTTCGTCATCTTCAAGGGTATTGCTTTCTGATCGGACTTCAACCTTGCCACGTGCACAGAGTTTGGCCAGTGTGCAGAGCACGGCGGCATAGTACCAGCCATTTGGTTTATGCTCAAACCTTTCCAGCAGGAGCTTCAGCGTTGTGCGAACGCCACTCCGGTTGTTGCTCTGGATAAAGGCCAGCACCTCCTGCTCGGATTCCGCCAATGAGGTTACATCAGTTCCGAACAATGCCTCCTGAGTTTGCCGGAGACAACCCGCAATATCGTTTTCGGAATAGGTAATGCCGCGAAGCATGCGGAGATTGGGATATGCCTGAATGACAAGCTGATGAAAACCCCGGATGATCCTGCTTTGAGGATCTTCACCACCTATTTCTATCTCACTGCCACCAACAAATAGTTTTGCCCTTCCAAGCAGCGTTTGCAGTCGCAACTCCAACTCCCTGTATCGATCCCTGTTCTGATCACCTTTATTGGTCAGTATGCGGGTAACAGCCTCTTGCTGGGATGTCGTTATGTTCTGGCGGATATACTTCTCAGTCTGTTTGTAGAGCGTAATATCCCGCATAAGCCGGTCGTCAGGAGGCATCAGCACCAGAAGTTCATCACGACCCATGCTCTGCATGCGCAGAATGCTTTCATTCTCGGCGTTTTCGTGGAATGGGGTGACAACATGAATAGCCAACTCGTATTCACGACCGTGCAGACGGTCATCAAGTTTTCTGGAATAGGGATAATCCGGCCCGTTGTCATCGTAGCGGATCTTCCTCTGCTTGATAACATGATCGAAAACAATCTTTTCCAGTTCTGCAGCAACTTCTGTTGATTCAACTTCGGTGTTCTTGATCTCCTTTTCGATATCCTTTTCCTCATCGGTGAGGTACTCATAGAGCTCACCATTTCTTTTTATGTAGGTCTGCTGTTCCAGATAGTTCAGCGCCTCTTCAACATGCTTTCGCAATTGGGGCAGGTCCTGGTTAAAAGCATCAAGCATCAGAACGCAGAGGTTGCGGAGCGATGGCTTGAACTCTTTGATATATTTTACAAGAAAAAGAGCTTTCAGCACTTTTAAGGCAAATTCATTGCCCAGTTGCCGCTCTGCGGTGAAAACCGCTTTTTGCGTCTGGGCCTTTAATGCTGTTTGAATGCCTTCAA
>Ga0172368_10006576_pt1 | contig 12452 bp, 14 predicted proteins | sample Lak11m_FD_114540 | JGI IMG/M metagenome (GOLD analysis project Ga0172368, IMG submission 114540) | Freshwater microbial communities from Kabuno Bay, South-Kivu, Congo - kab_022012_11m | ecosystem: Environmental > Aquatic > Freshwater > Lake | place: Democratic Republic of the Congo: South-Kivu...
CATTGTATTGGCTGTGTAGGTTTACAACAAAAAAGTTACTCTATTTATAATCAGCCAGTATCGAAAGATGAATACGATACTTTTTTGAAAAATCATACAGTCGAAGAAATTATGAGTGAACGTGAAAAATTACGACTCTCGCTACCGCACCAGTGTATGTATGGTTTTCGTAATAATAATGTTTCAGGAAATCATATTTATAATGCGAAAAATGTTCATTACTCGTTTGACATACGAAAGGGAGGTGAAGATGCAAAGTTCGGTTACACAGTAGGTTCAATGTTTCATTCATACGATGTGTGTTTCACTCCTCCAAATATTGAAGAAACGTACCAAGCGATGGCGTGTGGAGATTCGAAAAATCTTTTAGTGTGTCATTTATGTAATGCATGTAGTTATGCGTCATATTCAGAACACTGCTATAATTCGCATAATATTTTTGGTTGTGAAGGACTGCGTGGTGCGGAATATTGTATTTTCAATAAACAATATTCAAAAGAGGATTATGAGGCGATGAAAGAAAAAATCATTGCTCACATGAAACAAGCGGGTGAATGGGGGAAATGGTTTCCTATTACGATGTCGCCTTTTGCATATAATGAATCCATTGCAAATGAATATACTCCTCGTACAAAAGAAGAAGCGCTTGCCTTTGGGTATAGATGGAAAGATGATATTCCAAAAACTGTTGGTCAAGGAAATAATGAACAAGATCCTCTTAAACGAATTAGTACTTGTACAGAATGTTCGCGCAATTATCGATTTATTGAACAAGAGCTCGGTACGTATAACAAGCTAAAACTTCCAATACCAACAACATGTTTTAATTGTCGCCATGCACGGCGTATGAGTCTTCGTTTACCACGAAAACTCTGGTCACGTACCTGCGCTCATTGTAATCAGGCTATTGAGACAAGTTATTCACCTGACCGACCAGAAAAAGTCTATTGCGAAACGTGTTACCAAAAAGAAATGATGTAATTACATTCGTAAATTCTAACAAAGTTTAGAATAAAAATATGGAAAATCTTGAACAAGCAATAACTGAAATACGGGAACGAAACAAACGTGTTGAAGCCGACAAAGCTTGGGAGACAAGTATTATGCGTGCAGTGACAATTATGGTAATGACGTATATTGTGACGGCAGTTGTGATGGTTTTGCTTAAACTGAGTCAGCCATTTTTCAATGCACTTGTGGCAACACTAGGATATTGTATCTCTGCTCAATCGCTACCATTTATTAAAAAGTGGTGGATTAAACGGTATTGTAATAAAGACTAGTATGATTTGTGGTTTATTTGCTCTTTTATGTTAAATATGTCATTATAAAAATATGAATATAACACTAGGACAACTTAAAAAATCAACAAAGGATCTTGGAAAAGTGGTTTCCTTGGCTCATCGAAAATTATTTGAGACTGAAACTCTCACGGCTCTTTTAGAAATACAAAATGGTAAAGTAAATGTCTTTAAAAATCCAAAGAAGTTTTTGTCATTATTTAAAAAATGATTCGTGCCATTGTTGTTCCAAAAAGCTTTGAATCTAAACTTGAAAAGTACTTTAAAAAGTATCCACATTTAAAGAGCAAGTTTGCGGTTATCTTGCCGTTGCTTGCAAAAAACCCAAAAAATAGTTTGCTAAAAACTCATAAACTCTCGGGTAATTTGAGAAATTTGTTCGCGTGTAGTGTTGATTATAGCCACAGACTTGTTTTCTATTTTGATGATAAAAATATATACTTGTTAAATATAGGAACCCATGATGAGGTTTATTAAATATGGAGACTCGAATGTGTCAAAATTGTAAAAATTCATTCGTTATCGAACCAGATGATTTTGGTTTTTACGAGAAGATGAATGTTCCAATACCAACATTTTGTTCAAATTGCCGAAAGCAACGAAGATTATCATGGCGAAATGATATTAATCTCTATAATGACAAGTGTAAATTGTGTAATAAATCTATAGTGACAGTCTTTTCTCCGGAGTCAAATATGAAAGTATTTTGTAATAAATGCTGGTGGGGTGATGGATGGGACGTTCGAGATTATGCCATGGAGTATGATTCAAAGCGCCATTTTTTTCTGCAACTTCGTGAGCTTATACAAAAGGTGCCGGTTCTTGCGACAGTAAATGATAATGGTACAGGAAGCGTAAATTGTGAGTACACACAAGACTTTTCTTTTGCTAAAAACTGCTACATGGTTTTCATTGCTTGGAAAATCGAGAATGTCTATTATAGTTTTTACCTTATTGCTGGTCGCGATATGGTCGATTGTACGAATATTATGGATGAGTGTGAATTGTGCTATGAAGGTCTTCAGCTTGAAAAGTGTTTTCGCGTAAAATGGTCACAAAGCTGTATTGCCTGTGCAGACAGTAATTTTCTGTACGATTGTCGAGACTGTAGTGATTGCTTTATGTGTGCTGGACTTCGTCACAAACGATTTTGTTTCAAAAACGAGCAATATACCAAAGAGGAATACGAAAAAATAGTTGAGGATTATCACATTGATTCCCGTTTAGGAATAGAAAAGGCAAAAGCTGAGTTTGATACGTTTATACTTACCATACCACGTAAATTTGCTAACAATACTCAGTGTAGTAACTGTACAGGAGATTTCCTTATGAATGGCAAGAATTCACATGCTTGTTTTAATGTACAACGACCTGAGAATGATAAATGGGTTGAAAATGCTGATAGCCCTAAAGATTCTTATGATTTGACGGTTGGTGGGGAACTTTCTGAGTGTTATGAAGCAATTACCTGTGATCATTCGAGTCGTAATTTTTTTGGTATTTTTTCATGGAAAAATCAGGATATTCAATATACTCATCATTGCCATACTTCAAAATATCTCTTTGGTTGTGCAGGAATGCGTAATGGTGAATACTGTATTTTGAATAAACAATATACCAGAGAAGAGTACGAAGCTTTGAGGTCAAAAATTATCGAAGATATGACGCAATATCCTTATGTTGATGCCCGTGGAATTGCTCATCCGTATGGAGAATTTTTTCCAACAGAGCTTTCTTATTTTGGATATAACGAGACAGGAGCTCAAGATCAGTTTTCACTCTCTGAAGAACAAGTTAAAAATAATAACTGGCAATGGAGAACTAAATTTCAAAGAACAGAGGGCAAGGAAACTTTGCAAGTAAAGGATCTACCACAAAAAATAAAAGAAACTAATGAATCAATTCTTCAAGAAGTATTGTGTTGCTCTCAGTGTTCTCGTAACTACAAGATTGTTCCGGGAGAATTTATGCTGTATCAAAAAATGAATGTTCCGATTCCTGACAAGTGTTTTTACTGTCGACTTAGTGCACGACTTGCAAAACGTAATCCTTTTAATCTATGGCATCGTACTTGCATGAATAACGGCTGTAAAAATGAATTTGAAACATCATATGCGCTAAACCGTCCTGAAATAGTATATTGTGAACAATGTTATCAAAAAGAGTTTATATAAGATCCATCTTTATCTTTTTGTAATACATACGTAATTGCAACTCCATAGAAAAAGACAAGACCAGAATAATAAATCCATGTTGCAAGAATGACAAATGAACTTGCTGCTGATAGTGACGCTGAAAGATGGGTAATAAAATAGCTAATGAAAATTTGTCCCAAGGTAAATAGAATAGCAGTAATACATGCCCCAATCCCGATAGAGTTCCATGGTGTTTTTTTAAGTGTGGCAATTTGAAAAAATGCTGTGGTCATAACAAGCGTTGCAATAAATATGAGGAATATTTGCAGAGCACGGTTTGAAAGGGTAAAGAATGTAATATTTGATTCTAAAGCAAAAAATAGATGCGCTCCGGTCATGAATGCAATTAAACCGCAAAATATAATGAGAATAACAAAGCCGATAAGATAACGGAATATCATTTTTTTAAATCCGGTGTGTTCTTTTTCAGGTTCAAGCATTTCACCAATGGAATGTTGCAATTCACGTAGTACCGCAAGAGCACCAATAACAAAAAGCACAATACCAACAACAAGAATTGTTGGAGAAAAAGAAACATCAGCAAGTGAAATAAGCATTGTTTTGATCGCAGGAAGAATTGCCGGATTAACAAAATTTCCCACCACATCAATAGTTGACTCTATGGTTACCAGGGATGATATTTGTTGTGCTAAATACGTTATGATGAGAAGAAGAGGACCAATGGAAAAAATAGCATAATAGGATAATGCCGCAGCACGTCTCGGCGAGCGCATTTTTGTCCAGTATGAAAGTGCTTTTTTAAATAAGGAAAAACTTTTTTTAAAAATGTTGAGCATACAGCGATCGTGAAATGACGTTAGTCTTCAGTTCGTATAGGTGCATTACGTACAATATCGAGAATATGATCTTCGTTGTCAGTAATAGTGTAGAGAAGTGATTCTTCAGGAGTGACCGTGTGATGCTCTTTAAGAAATCGTTGTTTAATGAATTGATCAAGTGGTCGCCAATAATCTTCTCCAATAAGGATGATGGGAACGCGAGCAATCTTTCCTGTTTGCACAAGAGTAAGAATTTCAAAAAACTCATCCATAGTGCCGAAACCTCCCGGGAAATAAAGATAAGCTTCTGATGAATAGGTCATAGCAACTTTTCTAGTGAAGAAAAAATAAAAGGGTACTTCATCAGTGACAAATGGGTTCGTACTTTGTTCATGAGGTAATTTTATAGTCATACCAATAGAGCGTCCCCCGGCTTCATAAGCACCACGATTTGCTGCTTCCATAATACCTGGACCCCCGCCAGTGATTACGGTATAACCCAACTCTTTGGCAATACGATAGGTAATGTCTCGCGCTTGTTTATAATGGGGATCATGTTCACCTAAACGTGCAGAACCAAAACAAGTAACTGATCGGTCGATACTTTCTGCAAGTTCAAGTCCCTGTCGTAATTCTTCTTGAATAATACAAAGACGAGTCCCGTTGCCGGTTTGCTCGTGAGTAAGTTCAATACATCCGTCTTTGATATCTTGGAGGCTCAGTTTTTTAGGTCGAAAAGTGTTTACATCATCATTCATAATTATTACGTTTATTTAAGTTGATATGTTGCCAGTATATCAGATTTGGACGGGAAGGCACAGCTCGTGTACAATGGGGCTATGCAAGTTATTAAACTTTCTGGAGAACAAGAACCTTTTGATCCACAAAAATTATGTAATTCACTGAAACGATCAGGACTTGCTTCTGGTGTGGCTCAAAATGTTTGTGATACCATTACTCAAAAAATTAAACCCGGCGACAGCACCACAAAAATATTCCGAGAAGCCTTGCGAAATATTGTCAAGACTGATCTTGTAGCAAGTGCGCGATATAGTTTACGTCGCGCAGTTGATGATTTAGGTCCGGCAGGTTTTTTGTTTGAACAATATGTCGAGGCATTACTTCAAGCGCATGGATATACAACACAACGTGACGTTATGATGAAAGGTGAATGTGTGATTCATGAAATTGATGTCTATGCCGTAAAAGGTGAATTCAAATATCTTGTGGAGGCAAAATATCGAAACCAACATACGATTAAAACTCACGTTGATCAAGTTATGTACGCGGATGCGCGACTTATGGATATTCAGCGTCTTGCTTTGAAACAGAAAAAGAATCCTGATCAATATACAATGTGGGTCATTACAAATACGCGATTCACCGTAAGTGCTATAAAATATGCAAAATGTCGTGGTATGAAACTTGTAGGGTGGAATTATCCCAAAGAGGCAACACTTGAAGCAATGATTGTTCGTAAAAAAATGTATCCGATTACCGTATTACCATCTATGAGTCCTTCGGCTCGTGATCAGTTTGCAAAATATAATATGATTTTAGCTCAGGATTTATTACCCTATAGTGCAAGTGATTTATCGCAACGGGTAGGTATTTCTCTTGGTATTGCGCGTAAACTATTGCAAGAAGCAGGGCAGATTATTGCGTAGAAGTTACTCTTATTTTTTTTAATAATAACCGTTCTTGTCGAGGGGTTCTTTTGTAAGAATTGTTTTTGTTACTTGCTAAAAACTATAAAAAATAAGACTAGAATGCTTTCAAATGCATTATTATATGTGTGTGATACAATGAATAAGTCTCTCCTTTATTAACTAATATATAAATATATGAATTCAAAAACACTCTATATAATTTTAGGAATCGTCATTGCCGTTGTTGTGATTATCGTTATTTTTGTCAGTAAAGGAAAACAATATAATGCCGATACGAATCAGACGCAAAATGGATCATCTCTTGCTCAATATGATCGAGAAGAGTTAACGATTCAAAAAGCGCAAGTTGATGAAGTTTCGGTAGTTATTATGGAATCATTTCCTGTACAAGTTCGTGTTACTGCAAAAGGTAATTTACGTAATGGTTGTGAAGAAATTTATGAAGTTCTTCAACAAAAAACTGATCAAACATTTCGGGTGCTTCTTAATGCTGCAGTGCCAAAAGATGCTGTGTGTACACAGGTTGTGCGTCCATTTGAAGAAACTTTTTCTCTTGACGTGCTTGGACTTTCTGCGGGTACCTATACGGTTGATGTCAACGGAGTTTTAGCAACATTTGTACTTACGTCAGATAATCTTCTCGATTACGAAAGTTCACAAAATAAATAGACAAAACTGGTGGAAATTTTAAAAACAATCCAAGATGGGGAAATTCCAGAGTCGGAATATGAAACACGACAAGCTGTTCGGGCCGTTCTTTTTGACGAACATAATCTTGTGCCTCTTCTTTTTACCTCAAAATATAACTATCATAAATTGCCCGGTGGTGGTATCGAAAAAGATGAAGATAACATACAAGCCTTAGAGAGAGAGGCCTTGGAAGAAGTAGGGAGCATTATTACTATACAACAAGAAATTGGAAAGATTATTGAATATCGTTCGCAATATCGGTTATTACAAACATCATATTGTTATATAGGAACGATTATTTCAAAAGGAGATTCTCATTTTACTGAAAAAGAAATCTCTCAAGGATCTCAAATAATATGGACGACTTTAGATGAAGCCATAGAAATTGTAAAAAAAGATACACCAACAAATTATGATGGTGGTTTTATACAGCAAAGAGATATAATCTTTTTAGAAAAAGCCAAAGAGTTACTTACTTAAAGTTGTCGATATTCTCCGGGGTGAAGTCCTTCGAGGGTAATATGGGCAATACGAAATCGTTTTAAATTTTCGACATTATATCCAAGTGCACTACACATGCGTCTAATTTGACGGTTTTTTCCTTCTGTAAGTACAATATCGAATGTTGTGGGACTGGTGCGTTTTATTTTTGTATTTTTCGTAGTATACCAACGAGTTCCTTTATTTTTTATAGGAACTTTTATTTTTACTCCATTACGCATATGAACGAGAAATGAATGGGTGATGGGTTTACTGACGGTGACGCTGTATTCTTTTTCAATATTCGTTCCCAATAATTTTGTTGTCAGCGTTCCATCGCTGGTCATAATGACAAGTCCTTCAGAATCTTTATCAAGACGTCCTACAGGAAATACTTCTTTAGGAAAATGTACAACGTCTAAAATTTCACGTTCTTTGTCTTGTGCACCTGTCGTAACAATGCCAACAGGTTTATAGTATGCGTACGTTGTATAGATTACTGACTCAAGTCCTTGAATTTTTACGGTATCATCTTCTGATATCTCATCACCAAGGTTCGCTTTTTTTCCATTAATAAATACTTTACCTTGTTTGATAAAGTCATCTGCTTCGCGTCGCGAACAATAATTATGATGAGCAAGATATTTATTAATTCGCATAAAAGAAAAAGTGGGAAATATTAAAGTCCAAGAACAACAGGAATAACGATAGGTGTTTTGTGAGTTTTTCGTTTCAAGAGTTTTGACACAATATCGCTGATTTCTTGTTTCAAGAATTCAAAGTCGATTTGTGCCATACCGCGTGCACCACGTTCTACTGTAGTCGTAACCAATTCACGCACCTCCTGAAGTAGTTCTTGGTTTTCACGAAGATAAATAAATCCTCGGGAAATAATATCAGGAGATTTTTTCACACGTCCTGTTTTAGGATCAAGCGCAACGACGACAATAAAGATACCGTCTTCGGATAATGCTTGTCGGTCTCGAAAAACGACTTCTTGTTTGTCTTTTACTTTAAGTCCTTCGACAATACGTGGTTCCGCTGGAATTTTTTCATCAAGTTTCACTAATTTTGTACCATTATTGCGAATTTCAATAATGCTTCCATTGTCCGGAACTACGATATTTTCTCGAGGAACATTCATTTCGCGTTCTGCCATTTTCGCATGGATACGAATCATGTAAGGTTCTCCGTGAATAGGCATAAAGAATTTATAGGGAATTTGTGTGTGAATCCATTTCAATTCTTCACGAGTACCGTGTCCTGATGCATGTACCTGATCGTCAAGATACGTAATGATATTATAACTACCACGATAGAGTCGATTTTTCAATTGGGCTACCTCGTAATCATTTCCAGGAACAACTGAAGCAGAAAGCAAAATGGTGTCCGTATCATGAAGTTTTAATGTTTTGTGATTACCTTTTGACATTCTATTAAGAGCAGCAAATTCTTCACCTTGTGAACCAGTGAGCAATATGACAACTTTGTTTTGAGGATAATTATCAATGTCTGTAATAGGAATAACATGAGAAAAATCAGTTAATTTCATGAATTCCGCAATGCCGAGGTTACTTTTAATAGAACGTCCTTCAAGTGCAACATATTTGCCATATTTTTTTGCACTTTCCATAAAGCTCATGAGGCGTTCGACTTGAGACGAGAATGCTGCTATAAATAAACGTCCATCCTTGGTTTCTTTGATGATACGATCAACATTGTTGATAACGATTTTTTCAGAAATAGTCCATCCAGTTTTTTCAATTCCCGTAGAATCCATCGTGAGCATAAGAATATTTTCATCTTTGAAATGAGCATACTGGGCATATTCTTCGGGAGACACAACGCCATTTTCATTTTCTACGCGCACATCACCGGTTGATACAATACCACCAAGAGGTGTTTGCAAAATAACACCGGATGAATCAGGAATCGAGTGAGTAAGTCCAAAAAATTTCACTTTAAAATTTTCAGAAAGTTTTATATAACCAGCTTTTGCGCTGATGATCTCGATTTTTGCGGGAGGAAGATGGGGAAATTCCTCAAGTTTTTTTTGAATAAAATATGCGCCGAATTCTCGCGTGTAAATAGGTGGATTACCAAGATCTTCCATCACAAACGGAATAGCACCGACGTGGTCAAGGTGTCCATGGGTAATAACCAGAGCTTTAATTTTATGCTGATTAGCTTTTAAATAGGTTGTGTTCGGAATAGTGTAATCAATACCAGGAGTACTTGGGTTTGAAAATCCTAATCCTGCATCGATCACAATAATTTCATCCTTATATTCAATAAACGTCATGTTGGTAGTAATCCATTCGACACCACAAACAGGGACGACACGAATATCGCCAAATGCAAGGGGTGGAATTGCTTTCAGAATATCTTTTTCACGAGACATTTTTGTTGTGGTAGTTCTTTGAGTATTTCCTTGTGCATGAGGAGCGTGATTACGAAACGTGGGTCGGCGGGTGTGTTTTTTAGAAGTTGCATGATTATGCATCGGCCGAGCTGTTGGTTGATGATGAGTCTGTTTTGTAAATGTATGAGGAGTAGTTGTTCCCGATGATACTAGATGCCGTTTGGTAGTCGTCGTCATCGTAGTATTTGAATCTCGCTTTACATAACGACGAGTGTTAGGTCTACGAACTTGTTGTCGTTGACTATGAGTTCCTCCATGAGGAGTAGTTGTTTCTTTTGAATCTTTCATTTGTTTTTTATTAATTATTTCGAGTAAAAATTTTCCAAACGCGATCTGTATATCGATACCATGTGTGAATCGCACTCAATCGATCGCTTGGGCTTATAATGTGATTAAGTTGTACATTATGAATAGGTGATGATCTCATGACATATATAAAATCAGGAACGTATAAAAATATTGCTGGCGGAGTATCGTCAAATATTTTAGAAAGTTGTGTGTACAAACCTTCGCGCTTTGTCGTATCTTCTTCACTTAAAATACTGCGCAATAGAGTATCGGCAGAAGCATTCGTGTAGAGACCTATATTAAAGCCAGGATCATTGCGACCACTTGAATGCCAGAACGCGAAACTATCTGAATCGTGTTCGTAAATTTGTCCAAAGAGTAACGCTTCGTATGCTCGTGGACGAATGACATCTTGATCGAAATTACCTGGTTCAAATACTTGTAACGTAACAATAACACCTAAATCTTTTAATGCTGATTCGATCATTGCACCAGTTTCTTTAAGTTCAGGATTATTAGGTAGTGCCAAGGTAAATGCAAGAGATTTTCCATCTTTTTTCAATATACCATTTGCATCTTTTTTCCAACCTTGTTTTTCAAGAATAGCAAGAGCTTGCGCTGTGTGATCTTCTGTCGAGGATAGAGCATATGCTTCACTGCATGGTTTATAGCCAACCATAAAAGGTGGAATCGGATGACAAAGCACCGTTGCATAATCAGCAAAAACGCGTTTGATAATAGCTTCTCGTGGGATTGCTCTATCAAGTGCTTCTACAACATTTTTATCAAGAAAAATTTCTTGTTGATTTTGATTAAAGAATAATGCAAAGACACGAGAAAGTGGTGGGTGATGAATAGTAAACGATCGTTTTTTTGCAAAAGCTTCAAGATCGCTCGTAGGTATTCCATAAAGCGCTTCGACAGAATTATTTTTTAAAGCTTTTTCTGCGTCTTCAAAAGTTGTAAAGAATGATAATACAACAGTTCGAAGATAAGGTTTTCCAAGACTATAATTATTATTTCTCTTGAGAATAATTTTTGTAGGGATACCAAGTTTATTTTTTTCTACTTTTCTAATTTGATAAGGCCCAGCTCCTATTGCTTGGATATTTATATCACTAAAATTAAGTTGATCTGGTGAAAGATCTCCCCAAATATGTTCAGGAAGAATACCTAATGTGGTGACGTCAAGAAATCCAGCATAAGGATTTTCTAAAGTAAATTGTATCGTTTTTTCATCAAGCACATCTACTTGTACATCAAACCATTCAGAACGAAGAGGGCTTTTGACGGCACTATTTTGAACGAGTTCAACGGTAAAGGCAACATCATATGCGGTGAGTGATTTACCATCATGGAATTTTAGTTTATCTTTGAGTGTGAATGTATACACAAGTCCATCGTCTGAAACTTTATAACGATCAGCAAGTTCGGGAATATACGATGTGCCATCAAACGTCATAAGTCCCGCGTATACTATTTCAACAAGATCTTGATCGGGGCCGCTCGTCGCAAGCAGAGGATTAATGAAACGTGGAGTTCCAACAATAGCTTCTGTATAGCTACCCCCAGCGACGGGAATTTTTGTTGTTAGAGAATAATTGAGTGTAAAAAGTGCACCAAAAGAGGCAATGATAAGTGTGATACAAAGTATTATAAAAATAATTCGCTCACGGAAAGAGAGATTATGTACAAGAGTTTTAAGAACACTCATTATATGATGTAATCGTGCGGAAATATTATTCATGAATAAATATAAGGCGAGAAAAGTCTATCGCGACAAAAAAAATGTTATGCAACAAGAGCAAGAATAGACGTAATGATCAAAAGCACTCCCAAAACCATAGTAGTATAAAAGAGGACTTTTTCAAGACCACGTCGTGTGGTGGTAATTCCTGAGTCACTTCCACCACCACCAAGCGCGCCGTCAAAACCAGCACTGGTTTGCTGAAGCAATATCGCTATAACAATAAGAACTGATAATATAATTTGAATAATGGAGAGAATTGATTCCATGGGAGATATGGTAGCAGATTTTAGAGAATGTGCAAGTTTTTGTCACCAGAGATGAGGTTTCATCAAGGAAAATGAGTTTGGAGATAATTCTTGAACAATTAAGATTAAAAACAAAAAATATTGACGCACAATATTGTAGTGGTATAATTTCCCCATGTCTTTAGCTGATAAATTAAAGAACCAATTTACAAAACCCGATGATCAAAAAGGAGATCCTCAATTAGTACGTAAACAACAATTAGCCGAACGTGCATCAGTAGCCAAGGCAGATTTTGCGAATAACCAAAAGGCTCTTAATGCGATTGCTTTTTTGAAACAAAAAGGTATTGGTGATGAAAAAGCAGGATTTCAAGCATTGATGCAATATCATGCAAAATTACAGGAATCCAGTAGAGGCAGTCAGGCAAAACTTAAAGAAATGTACGAAACATACAAAGATCAGTTAAAAACGGAAGGTATTGAAAACTTTGATCAATTTATAGAAAACGAAAGGCACTAGAGTACCAAAATCATGGTAATCTCTAAATATGCCTTTAAAATTCAGGAGAATTTCAAAAAGAACACTGAATAAAATAATCAGGTATTTCTGCGAAGATTTAACAGCTACACAA
>Ga0172368_10006577_pt1 | contig 12451 bp, 10 predicted proteins | sample Lak11m_FD_114540 | JGI IMG/M metagenome (GOLD analysis project Ga0172368, IMG submission 114540) | Freshwater microbial communities from Kabuno Bay, South-Kivu, Congo - kab_022012_11m | ecosystem: Environmental > Aquatic > Freshwater > Lake | place: Democratic Republic of the Congo: South-Kivu...
ACTTCACCCGCGGCCTCCAGCGCTTCAACGACCACATCCAGACCGATCCCCGCGTACGCAATTTTCTCATGCCGGTGTTTGACGGGATCACGATGATATTCGTGAATAGGGAATAGTGAATAAAACAATCACAACCATCACAACAATCATAACAACCACAACAACCATAACAACCATAACCAACCGTTGTGGTTATCCCTTCATCGCCTCATAAAACCTGTAATGTTCGCCGTTCATTCCGAGCTCTTCGTAGACTTTCTGGGCGAGGATGTTGGTTTTATCGACATAGAGGCGGATGCCGCCGATGGAGTTATCGGTGCGGATCTGCTCCTGCAGCCAGGAGTACATCTTTCTGAAGATTCCCATGCGGCGAAATTCCGGGAGAACATACAGCGACTGGATCCACCAGACGGTCCGGTTGCGCCAGTCGGACCACTCAGGGGTGATCATCAGGCTCGCGGCGATCCTTTCGCCGTCGTCGGCTACGAGGTAAAAGCCCTTCGACGAATCATCGAACACAGCCTGGACGCCTTTGTGAACGGTGTTGACATCGAGCACCAGATTCTCAGTCTCGAGTGCCATGGCCAGCTGAAAGGCCGCAATCACAGGCGCTTCCGATGGCTCTGCCTTTCTTATCTCAATCATGGGAGGAACTCCATAAAGGTTTGACATACAACTTTTTCCTGATTATCCGATTGGCCAAAATGACTCCGAAAATCAGAAACACGACGATCGTGATTACCGAGGCCTCCGGTCCGAATGCACCCCCGGTAAGCCAGTCGGGACCGCTGAACTGAGCCCTGAACAGTCCGGCCGGCTCCGAACCGGATACCGGCGCCCCCCAGATCCCGCCCAGGGTAAAGTTCCATCCGATATGCATCCCGATCGGGACCCAGAGCTGGCGGGTGAGAACATAGAGCAGTGCCAGGATCACACCTGCAGTAAGCGCAATGGAAAGGCTGCTGAAAACGGTGGCGTTGGGGTTCCAGATATGAAGAAATCCGAATACAAATGCTGATATCAGGGCGGAAATCCAGGTACCCGTTCCCTCCTCAACGATCCGGAAAACCACGGCGCGACTCACAATCTCCTCGGTAATGCCGGCTTGCACCGACATGATCAGTATCGGAAATAGAAAGGAAACCGGATTAAATCCGATGATCCTGTAATTTCCCGTAAGGGCCATCAGAATCATAATCAGGGAGATGAACACCAGCCCGAGCATCAGTCCGAGTCCGGTTTGTTTCCAGATTTTTTTCAGATCCATCTCATGAACACCCCGGTTCTCAATCAGGCGGCAATAGAACCAGTAGCCGGCAACTGAAAAGGTGCAGGTAAACATCATCTGCAGCAGCGAAAAGAGTGATTTGTTTAATCTCAAACTATTGCCCACCGCGCTGCTTATGAAGATGGCCAACCCGATAAAGGCTGCCATGAACATCAGGGCCAGCACCAGACGGGTCAGGGGAAACCAAAGAATCCGGCGCCCCACCGGAGGCAGCCATTCGGGATAATCGGGTAACTGCTTCATTTGACGTACAGCTTGTGTATCCGAACCGGCGGATTCAATCGCTCGCCCTGGATGGGACTCGACCATATCGATCTTACCACATCGATCCCCTTGACCACTCGGCCGAAAGCGGCAAATCCCTGTCCGTCAGGATTTCTTCTGCCCCGGATATCCAGTTCGGGCTGATCATTCACACAGATGAAGAATTCTGATTTTGCGGTACCAGGTTTAGACCGGGCCATGGAGATGACTCCGTCGAGGTGGCGGATGCCGGTTTGGTCGGTATTTTCATGCGGTATCGCCTGTATGTCGGCGGGAAGTTCTGAATCCCCCACTCCCCCCTGGATCACCTGAATATTGATCGGGTTGCTTTCGTTGCCGGTCCGGACAACCCGGTAAAAATTCGAACCATCGTAGATCCCGCGTCTGACCAGTTCGAGGAAATGCCCAGCTGTGACAGGCGCTTTATCCAGATAAAGTTCAACCACAATATTGCCCCTCGGGGTTTCAATTTCCACCAGGGGATTTTTCTTCTGGCAGGAAACCATAACCGCCAGTAAAGCCAGAGCGGCTGCAAAAGTGAGAATGCTCTTTTTCATTGCACGGCATAAATCAGGTTGACCAAATATATTACATTCGTCGGATTTAAAACCTTTCAGGATGAAACCAATACTTCGGATCCTGGTTCCCATGCTCATTGCCGGATTTTCGGCCATTGCCCAGAACACCAACCCGGTCACCCCGGATGACCTGCGTACCCATGTGGGTTATCTTGCCGGCGACGACATGAAGGGCCGAAAAAACGGTTCACCTGAAATGAAGCTCGCTGCGAATTATATTGCTGAAAATTTCCGGGCAGCTGGTCTGAAACCTGCTGTGGGCGATACCTCCTGGTTCCAGGAATACATCATTACCGGACGCAACGGCGTCCAGATCCAGGAACGGAACGTGCTGGGTATCCTCGAGGGCACTGACCCCAACCTTAAGAATGAATGGATCATCCTGTCGGCACATTTCGACCATATCGGCATCGGCAAACCAGTGAACGGCGACTCCATTTACAATGGTGCGGATGACAATGCCACAGGCACCGTAACCCTGATGTCGCTTGCCAAACTCCTGTCTGATCCTGCCCGCAGGCCCGCCCGGTCGGTCCTCTTTGCCGCCTGGAGCGGTGAGGAGATGGGCATGCGCGGCTCCCGCTGGTTTCTCGAGCACCCGCTGATCCCGATGGACCGGATGATGCTGAACCTGAACTTTGAAATGACCGGGGAGTTCAAGACCCTCGGCGATAAAAAGTTTATCATCACCGGGTACCTGTTTACCGATTTTGATGATCTCGTAGAGAAATACAACGAGAATTCTGATTGGCATGTGGCCACTTCCATGCTCTCATCACCCGGAGTATTCTTTGCCTCTGATAATGCCGCCTTTGCGTTAAAACGCACGGCTGACGCAACCGAACTCAACCTGCATGCCTATACCCTCGTAACCACGGATGCCCAGGGACTTATCCACAAAGTGACCGATGACCCCACGATCATCGACTACGAAAACATGGCCGCCTTCACCAACTACGCCGCCGGCCTCATTCACTGGCTCTCTTCACAAAAGCTGGACATCAGCTGGGACACTGAGGCGTTCAACAAATACCTTTCGACCCGCTAATTTTTCGTGACGCGGGACGCGTGACGTTTGTCATCCCTGCGCAGGCAGGGATCCGTTTCACTTCAAACGTTTCACATTTCTTATTTCATCCCGGTCAACCGGGATTTCAGGTTTCAATAATTCGATGAAACGCGGAGCGTGGAACCTGAAACGGTTGAAACGGTTGAAACGGTTGAAATGGTTGAAATGGTTGAAATGGTTGAAATGGTTGAATTGGTTGAAATGGTTGATTTAGTTTTTGTGGATAAGTGGATACGTAGCAGGGATCCCGGATCAAGTCCGGGATGACATTGAAGGCGTCACGCGTCCCGTTTCTTCCGTGTCACGCGTCACGCTTCACGCGTCACTAAAAAAGCCGGCTTAAGCCGGCTTTTTTAGTGCCCGGGACCGGAGTCGAACCGGTACAGCCGCAATTGGCTACTGGATTTTAAGTCCAGCGCGTCTACCAATTCCGCCACCTGGGCGAGGTGTGTGTGTGTGTGGGTGTGAGTGTGGGTGAGGTGAGTGTGAGTGTGAGTGTGGGTGTGGGTGTGAGTGTGAAAAAACCTGTCAGCTTTTTAAAAGCTGACAGGTTTAAGGAGTGAGCGAGAAACGGGACTCGAACCCGCGACCCCGACCTTGGCAAGGTCGTGCTCTACCAACTGAGCTATTCTCGCATTTGGGAAGGCAAATGTAATCGTTTTTTGCTTTTGCCAAAAAATTTTGTGCGGATTTTTTCACTCGTAGCGGCCCTCCTTCAGCTCCTGATACCGGTCACAGCTGACCAGATGATCGTTGACCACCCCGGCAGCCTGCAGGAAGGCATATACAATTGTACTGCCCACAAATCGGAATCCTCTTTTAATCAGGTCTTTACTAATTCGGTCCGACAAATCAGTCCGGGCCGGCATCTGCTTCATGTTCTCTAGCTGGCTATCGACCACCTGTCCGCAGGTGAATCCCCAGATATACTGGTCGAAGCTCCCGAACTCCTTTTGGAGGACCAGAAACGCCTTCGCATTTTCAACGGCCGCCCTGATCTTCAGACGATTCCGGATGATGCCGGAATCCTGCAGCAACTGCTGGATTTTGTCCTCACCATATTCTGCCACCATCGCCGGATCAAAACCGTCAAAAGCTTTCCTGAAATTCTCCCGCTTGTGCAGAACAGTCTTCCAGCTAAGCCCGGCCTGAAAGGCATCCAGGATGATGAACTCGAACCACTTGCGGTCGTCATGCACCGGAACACCCCACTCTGTATCGTGGTATTCCAGCATGAGCGGATCATTGGTATGCCATTCGCAGGTTGCCATATCGGATATCAGGATTTCAGTCCGGTTAAACGCTTGATCTCGTTGAGTTTATTCAATGCCTCAATGGGCGTCAGATTATTGATGTCCAGATTGGCGATCTCGTCCCTGATATTTTTCAGAACCGGATCGTCCAGCTGGAAAAATGAGAGCTGCAGTCCCTCGCGGTGATCCGCCAGTTCCCTGATCGGCTCCTGCATCAGTTCCTTACGGTGGGATTTCTCGAGCTCTTTCAATATCTCATTGGCCCTCTGAACGATCGACTTGGGCATGCCGGCCATCCTCGCCACATGGATCCCGAAACTGTGCTCGCTGCCGCCTCTTACCAGCTTCCTGAGGAAGATCACCTTATTGTCGACCTCCCGCACCGAAACATTGTAGTTCTTCACCCGTTTAAAGGACTCCTCCATCTCGTTCAGCTCATGGTAATGGGTGGCGAACAGGGTTTTAGCGCGGGCCTTGGGATGTTCGTGGATATACTCAACAATCGACCACGCTATGCTTATGCCGTCATAGGTGCTGGTTCCCCTGCCAAGTTCGTCAAACAGGATGAGGCTCCGAGGCGAAAGGTTGTTGATGATGCTGGCAGCCTCGGTCATCTCTACCATAAAGGTGGATTCACCCAGCGACAGGTTATCCGAGGCTCCCACGCGGGTGAAAATCTTGTCGACCAGCCCCACACGGGCCGCCTCGGCGGGCACAAAGCACCCGATCTGGGCCAACAGGGTAATAAGCGCTGTTTGTCGTAATAATGCGGATTTACCGGCCATATTCGGTCCGGTAATGATGATGATCTGCTGACTTTCGGTATCAAGCTGCAGATCGTTGGCAATATAGGGTTCACCGGGCGGAAGCTGCTTCTCGATCACCGGGTGTCTTCCCTGAATGATCTCCAGTACATTGTCGTCGGTGAGCTGCGGCCTGATATACCGGTTGGAGATTGCGATGGCTGCAAAGGATCTGAGCACATCAAGGGTGGCGATCAGTTTGGCATCCAGCTGCACCGGAGCAATGTATTCCGCCAGAGCTGTAACGAGCTCGTTAAACAATCTTGATTCAATGGTCAGGATTTTCTCCTCGGCACCCAGGATCTTGGTCTCATACTCCTTGAGCTCCTGATTGATGTACCTTTCCGCGCCTACCAGGGTCTGCTTGCGGGTCCACTCTTCCGGGACCTTGTCCTTATGGGTGTTCCTGACCTCAAAATAGTATCCGAACACATTATTGAACCCTACCTTCAGCGAGGTGATGCCGGTCCGGAGCCCCTCCCTTTCCTGCAGGGCAGCCAGATAATCCTTGCCCGAATAGGCGATGGAGCGCAATTCATCGAGTTCGGAATCCACCCCTTCGGCAATCACCCTCCCCTTGCCCACCTGATTAGGCGCATCGGGGACCAGCTCCTTCTCTATCCGTTCCCTGATGGTACGGCACGGGTTGAGCTGTTCCCCGATGCGCCTCAGCGTGGTGTCATCGGCCGACTCACAGGCCAGTTTCACCGGCTCTATGGCCGACAGGGCAAACCTGAGCTGCACCACCTCCCTGGGGGAGATCCTGGCAACCGCCGCCTTTGAGATCAGCCTCTCCAGATCACCGATATGCCGAATCTGATCCTCCACATGCTCCCTGAAATCAGGATGCTTGAGAAAGTATTCCACCACATTGAACCTCTCGTTCAGCGGCTGTAACTCCTTCAACGGTAGCGACATCCATCTCTTCAGCATCCTGGCCCCGATGGGCGAAAGGGTCTGATCAATCACATCGATCAGCGTTTTGCCTCCCTCATTGATCGGGTGGAACAACTCGAGGTTACGGATAGTGAACTTGTCAAGCCAGACGAAGTTCGACTCCTCGATCCTGGCAATTGCTGAAATGTGCCGGGTCCTGTCGTGCTGCGTCTGATCGAGATAATGAAGCACCGCCCCGGCCGAAATGGTGGCAAAATCCATCGAATCAATCCCGAACCCCTTCAGCGATGCGGTCTCGAACTGCTTCAACAGCCGTTCCCGGGCGGTTTCGTAGGTAAAGACCCAGTCGTCAAGCTTATAGGTGTAATATTTATATCCGAAGAAATTCTCGAAAGCCTTCTCCTTGCCACGCTCAAACAGCACCTCCTTGGGGGCAAAGCTGCTCAGAAGCTTGTCCACATACTCAAAGCTCCCCTCTGCGGCAAGAAACTCCCCCGTGGAAATATCCAGAAAGGATACCCCCGCCATCTGTCGGTCGATATGGACAGCAGCCAGGAAATTGTTCTCCTTGTGCTCGAGGATCTGATCGTTGATCGAAACACCTGGCGTGATCAGCTCCGTGACCCCTCTCTTCACGATCTTTTTGGTCAGCTTCGGATCCTCCAGCTGCTCACAGATGGCCACCCGCTCCCCGGCTCTTACCAGCTTGGGCAGATAAGTATCGAGCGCATGGAACGGAAATCCGGCCAGTTCCACATAGGTGGCTGCCCCATTGGCCCGGCGGGTAAGCGTGATCCCCAGGATCCTCGAGGCCTTGATGGCATCCTCGGAGAATGTTTCATAAAAATCCCCCACCCTGAACAGCAGGATCGCGTCAGGATATTTATGCTTTACCGCCATGTACTGCTTCATCAGCGGCGTATCGACCAGGGGTTCTCCAGAGGACATAAAAAAGGGTTAGATCTCAGCAAAGATAAAATTTATCCTTTGCGCCTCTTTTGCTATTTTCGCAAGAGTACCATTGAAATCCTCAGCCATGAAAAATATCCTGATCCTGGGTGCCGGTCTGTCGACCTCCAGCCTGATCCGTTATATGCTGCGCCATGCGCAGAAAGAGCACTGGACCGTCACTGTCGGTGATATGAACCCCGAAACCGCACGCCAAAAGGTGGACGGCCACCCTCACGGAAAGGCAATCCAGTTCGACATTTTCAATGAGCACCAGAGAAACAGTGCAATCCGCGAAGCCGACCTGGTGATCTCGATGCTTCCGGCCCGCTTCCACCCGATGGTGGCGGAAACCTGCCTGGAATATGGCCGGAGCATGCTCACAGCCTCCTATGTCTCCCCGGAGATCAGGCGACTGGATTATCAGGCTAAACAAAAAGGAGTTCTTTTCTTCAACGAACTTGGGGTGGATCCCGGCATCGACCATATGTCGGCCATGCGCGTGATCGACGCCATCCGCAACCGGGGCGGCAAACTTACGGGGTTCAGCTCCTACACGGGCGGACTGATCGCACCGGAATCCGACAATAACCCCTGGAACTACAAATTCACCTGGAACCCAAGGAATGTGGTCCTGGCTGGCCAGGGCACCTCAAGGTATATCCGCGATGGACAATACAAATACATCCCTTACCATCAGCTGTTCCGTCAAACCGAGAAAGCTACCGTCCTCGACCTGGGCGAATTTGACGTGTATGCCAACCGTGATTCCCTGCAATACCGTGAAATCTATAACCTGCCTGATATTAAAACCCTGATCCGCGGCACCATGCGGCGCCCCGGATATTGCGAGGCGTGGGATGTGTTCGTCCGGCTCGGTATCACCGACGACAGCTACACGCTGGATAATTCCGAAACCCTCACCTGGAAGGACTTTATCAGCAGCTTTGTGCCCGACAACGGAAATAGCAGCGTCAGGGACCGTCTGGCCCGTTATCTGAATATTGCGCCCGACGGAGAAATCATAAAAAAAATTGAATGGCTCGGGATGTTCGAAGAGACCCCTGTAAACCTCAAACAAGCCACCCCCGCCCAGATCCTTCAGAAAAAACTCGAAGAGAAATGGAAACTCGACCCTGCCGACAAGGACATGATCGTTATGCAACATGTATTTGATTATCAATACAAAGGATCATCCCACCGACACAAATCCTCCCTGGTCGTCATCGGTAAAGACCCCAGCGAAACAGCCATGGCCATCACCGTCGGCACCCCGCTCGCCATCGCCAGCCGCCTCGTCATGAACGGAACCATCCAGGCCACCGGCGTCCAGGTCCCCACCCAGCCTGAATTCTACAACCCCATCCTGAAAGAGTTGGAGGAGTATGGGATCAGGTTTGTTGAGGAGGAAGAATAACAGGCGGCTGCGCCGCTAAAAGGCCTCGCAAAGCTCGGCTAAGTGGACCGCGAAGCCTCTTAACGAACGAAGTGAGTCATCTCTCCAGCAGAAACCCTCCAACGAGCGCCTGATACTCCTCCGTGATCACCCCGCGGGTTTCTGTTTCAAGCGTCATTTCACCCATTTCAACGGGGAGGTATTGTTTATCGAGGTGGATGAGCACACGGCGGACGGCCACCTTGGGATTGCCCCTGACGCGAAGGATGCGGTTGAGGTTGAGTCCGGCTGCCACCGCGATCTTTGCAACCTCGGGCAAACGGCCAACAGGCAGAATGAGCGAAAGTCCGCCTCCCGGAACCAAAAGTTCGTTGCTTCGCCGGATAAGATCAGCCAGGGGAAGCGTATCATCATGCCTGGCCGTTGTCCGGCCGGGATCAGGCGACTGCAGTGAGTCCCTGAAGTAGGGAGGATTACAGACGATCAGGTCATATTTCCTGCCGGGATCCCAGGTGAGAAAATCAGCCTGATGCACGGTTACACGATCAGCAAAAGGAGATTCGACCACATTTTCGGCAGCCTGACCGGCAGATTCCGGATCCAGCTCAACCGCATCAACCCTGGCCCCGCTGAATCGCTGGGCCATCATCAGGGCAACCAATCCCGTTCCGGTGCCCACATCCAGTATGTTGAGCAACCAACCCGATCCTGCCCAGGCACCCAATAACACGCCATCGGTCCCGACCTTCATCGGGGTGCGGTCCTGCCGGACCAAAAACTCCTTGAACTGAAACCAGTCGTTTGCCATATCAGAATTTATCAAAAACACCCAGACCGAACAGACTGAAATCATAACGGCAGGGATCCTCCGGGTCAAACTTACGCAGTTGTTTCGTCAATTCCTCTACGGCTCTCCAGTCGTTGCTTTTTCGCGTGAGCAGCCCAAGTTCCCTGGCCACCCGCGCCACATGGGTATCCAGCGGGATCATCAGGGAAGAGGCCGGTATCCCTTTCCATAAACCAAAATGGACACCCGAACGGTGGCTCCTGACCATCCACATAAGAAACAGGTTCAGACGCTTGGCTGCCGACCCTTTCTCAACATCGGATATATGGCGGGCAATCCCGCCCGGAGTGCCATCGGGAATGAAGATCTTCCTGAAATGGGCAAGGGCTCCGAATATTCCGCCGGCGTCATACCCTTCGGTGAAAACGGTTTCGAGCCCTCCTTGACGGGTATAAACCTGCCTCAGACGCTGCAGGAAAAAATCGAATGCAACACCGCTGAAGGTGCGGTGCACGAACGACTGGATTCCATCATGTTCGCCTGGTTGAAAGTGCCTGACAAATTCATACGGCGACCGGTCCATCAGGTCCATCATCCGGTTGGCGCTTCGAATGATCGACAGCCGGTTACCCCAGGCAATGGTTGCGGTGAGAAAAGCCGAAATCTCAATGTCTTCCCTGCGGGTAAAGGAGTGCGGAACGCTCAGCGGATCATTCAGTATGAATTCCGGTCGGTTGTATTGCGAATGCTTGAGTTCCAGCAGCTCCCGGATCTCTTCACGGCTGATGCGTTCCATGGTCAGGAGGCATGGATCTGCCCGTCGCGCATGGTAATGATGCGGTCCGACAACTTGGCCAGATCATTGTCGTGGGTGACAATTACGAAGGTTTGCCCGAGCTCCTCCCTCAGCTTCAGGAACAGCTGATGGAGCTCCTGCTGGTTTACAGAATCCAGGTTGCCCGATGGCTCATCGGCAAGGATCACTGCCGGCCTGTTCATCAGGGCCCTGGCCACCGCCACACGCTGCTTCTCCCCTCCCGACAATTCAGACGGTTTGTGGTCCGCCCTGTCGCCAAGCCTCAGAAAATCGAGCAGCTCATGAGCCCTGTTTTCGGCTTCCTTCCTGCCCGTCCGGGCAATAAAGGCCGGGATGCAAATATTTTCAAGCGCGGTAAATTCAGGCAGTAAATGATGAAACTGGAATACAAAACCGATCTCCCGGTTTCTGAACGCAGCAAGTCTCCGGTCATCGAGCCGGCCGGTCTCCTGATCTCCAATCCACACCTGTCCCCGATCAGCCCTGGAGAGAGTCCCGATGATCTGAAGCAACGTGGTTTTACCCGCACCGCTTGGCCCCACAATGGAAACGATTTCGCCGGATCTGACCTCAAGGTCGATCCCCTTCAGGACCTGTAGCTCCCCAAAAGATTTGAAAATGTTTGATACCCGGATCATCAACCTTTATTTGACCTGCAAAGTAAGTCAATTTCACCGGTTTCCGGTGGATCAGGGAACCTGCCTTCCCAAAACCCTCTGATAATCGAGGTAGTAGCTGATCTTAACCGAGAAGGAGTTTGTCTGGGGCGCAACCACAGTTGATTCCAGATTTCTCCAGTAAGAGGTGAACATCTCCCCCTCAACCACCTGGCTCTGGTTGATATTGTTCTTCCATACGGCAGTCAGATAGCTACCGGGCGCAAAATTCCATGCATACTCCAGATCGATGGAGAACACATTGAAATCCAGATCTTTATTCTTTTGGTACCCAGAATAACCAGTGATCTCTCCGGTCTCCTCCAGGATATAAAATTCATTGTAATTGACCTGCGACCAGTAATGCCTGAAAACCAGGCTCAAGGCAGCCTTGTTATTGAAAACATAGGTGCCTGTGATCGAATTGGTGACAGTTTTGACATTCCTGCGACCGAAAACGATGGAGTCGCCTCCGGCAAACCCGACAAACCCCCGGTCATCCCGCTGATCTGCCCATTTAAAGGAGGGGAACAGACTGAGACGGTCATTGACCCGGATCCTCGGACCAAAGCTGAGGTCATACCCGTGCTCGCCCCACTGATTGCCGTTAAACCCGAATCCGGCGTTGAAAGCCAGCTTCTTCCTGTAATCTGATGAACCCCTGGCGGAAACCGCGTAATAGGCTGGCGACACAAAATATCTGCCTGCTACCCTGGGTTCATAATAATCATGGGTCTCAAAAGGACTTCCCATGAAGGAAATCGAAATATCAGAATAATCAAGGAAAAGGAAGTGGGTCGATAAGGCACCGGTGAGGTAAGAGTAGCGACGCGGATTATAGATCATGTTATAATCGACCTGCAGGGAGGTATTGATTGTATTGAAGATTCCAACCGGCTCCAGTATGCGGTGAGCCAGACTTACCTCCTGACTGATGAAATTGTTCTTTTTCAGATACCCCATGTCATTGATATCATAGGTATCGCTCAGAATGGCGAGATTATAGCCGTAGGTGAATGCTCCCCTGTATTTACCGGCACCGAATTCTGTTGTGTAACCGGTACTTGGAGCCAGCCCAAGTGAGTCAAAAATAGCGTTCCCCGCCAGATTGATACTGAAACCGTAACGGTTGTTCCGGTCCATGAACCGCGTGGTCACGCCCGACACGTTGGCCATCCGGGTGGTTGCCGGGGAATACACGTTGGTATTTGAAAAATTGACAAATGAATTCCGGCCAATGATCTGGTCTACCACCAGCATACTATAATTTGTGAAAGGATCTGTCAGCACTTTTCTTTTCCCACCGTCAACCTCCTGAACCGTTGCGTAAGTGTTGGCTGTCATGGCATTGAAAAATCCGATACCCAGATTTTTGGAATTCCTTCCTGATATCTTGGTCGCATTGATCAGTCGGGCCTCTCCGGGATTTTCCAGCAGCATCTCACCTGAACTTAGTGAATCCCAGGCGCTTCCGTACCAAACGGGCTGCTTACCGACCCGGCGTGAATAAAAGAGTCCGGATTTATCGAACAGCTCCATCCCTTCGGTAAAAAACTGCCGGTTTTCGGTGTATTTCACCTCAAAAGGAGTGAGATTCAAAATGATCTGGTCAGATTTGCGCTGTCCGAAATCGGGGATCAGGGTCATATCCAGAGTATAGGCTTCATTGATACCATATTTCAGGTCCATCCCGGC
>Ga0172368_10006579_pt1 | contig 12449 bp, 11 predicted proteins | sample Lak11m_FD_114540 | JGI IMG/M metagenome (GOLD analysis project Ga0172368, IMG submission 114540) | Freshwater microbial communities from Kabuno Bay, South-Kivu, Congo - kab_022012_11m | ecosystem: Environmental > Aquatic > Freshwater > Lake | place: Democratic Republic of the Congo: South-Kivu...
CAGGCGTTTGCGGCAATCTCAGAAACTTGCGCTCCAATTGCGCCCAGAAGTTCCATATTCTCCGCGGTGGGGGACTCATTTTCCTTGCAAAGCAGGTTGATCATGCCAAATTGTTGATCTCGGGCATGCAAGGGAATGGAAATATGGTACCGCGCCGAAGAAATCGGTTCTCGCGAATTAATCCGCTTGCATTGATGAATTTCGGCCGCTTCTTCGATGTCGCCTTTTAGTAATTTATCCTGGCAGGCACATAAGTCGCCTTTATTGGCAAGAAATGCTACTCCGATTTGTGCCGCTTCGATGTTGGAATAACATGCGAGTTCAAACTGATCAGTTGCAGGAACACGTAAATAAACCCAGCCAGTCTCCAGGCCCATAATCTTAAGCATCTCTTGCATGGATGCTTTTAATACTTCGTGCAAATCCAAATCTTTCACAGCCGCGATCGCAACCTGGTTCATGGCCGCCAGGCGTTGATTGGCAAGCGTCAGTTCATTCTGACTCTTGACCAATTGGTCGAGCATTTGATTGATCGTTTTAGCGACCTCTCCAATCTCGTCATCAGCCCAGACACGCGCTCGTGAAGCCAATTTCCCATTAACCACCTTCAGTGCCGTCTGACGCAATTCCAGCAGGGGTTGGGTAAGAATGTACATCAGCACATAAGTTAATAATATTGATGCGATGGCTGCCAGAATGGATACCACCAGGACACTGCGACTGCCAGCTTGCATGGCAATCGCGACCCGTTCATTGTCAAGCAAATAAGAAAGCCAGTCCGAAAGACCGGTTCGCACCCAATAATTTAAGACGAACCCTAAAATTAAGATCGGCAGGATCATAATGCCGGCCATTTTAATCCGCACCGGGACCGAAAGCAAAACATCGGTCAAGGTGTTTCTTGCTCTTTTAAAATAGATTGCCGCCATCTGACTATCCTTGTTGAGCGTTTCAAGTGGTTATTATTATGTTACAGCAAGGTTGCGGAATGGATAAGTGATACTTGGTACGCTTTTTGAATGAAAAAGTAACCAGCAGTAAGGAAAAACCCTACAAAGAGCATGAAACATCCTGACAGACTATCCGGGTTTTTAGATGTATCCTGAGTGTGAGAAAAACGAACCTTATAAATACAAAACCTGGTTGGGGCACTTTCCCCCGGATGAAATGAATACTGGCAAACCTGGTAATGCTTGTAAAAGCGCAGTCCGGCATTGTTGCGCAACGGTAGAGTCGCCAAAGAGATTTCGTCAGGAGGCCACTCCGACCACATTATCCACAACACACGCAAAGGCGGTTGGAGCACATCTAAAAATTGTCTGCCAGCTATTGTCGTCTATCGGGGATTTTTGATTCATCAATACCCTGTCCTTACCAGCCATCCTGTTTTGCATTGTGAACAAATCAAACAAATCACGCCGCCAGGAGACAGTACATGCTTCAAATTCAGTCGATTTCTGTTTGCTACCAGGACCGTATTGCACTTCAAGATGTTTCGCTATCGGTATACTCAGGCGAAATGCTGGCCTTGATCGGCCCCAATGGCGCAGGAAAATCAACGTTAATTCGCGCGGTCAGCGGAGTATTACCTCGTAAGAGCGGGAAAATTTTTATAAATGAAAAAGAGATTTCAAAACTTTCAGCCACGGAACGAGCCCATCTACTCGCGGTCGTACCTCAAGCCCACTCTCTTCCTCCGGGGTTTAGTGTGTACCAGACTGTTTTATTTGGCCGAAATCCCCACATGGGTTGGTTGGGCAATGCCGGACGAAAAGATCATGAAATTGTTCAAAAAGTTCTGGAGCAAACAGGGATTTCTGATATGGCTGAAAGGCCTATCGATGAACTCTCAGGTGGTGAACAGCAGCGAGTTCTGCTTGCCAGGGCGCTGGCTCAATCCACACCCATTTTACTTTTGGATGAACCGACAAATCACCTTGATATGCGTCACCAAACCGGATTTCTGAGTTTGGTGCGCCAGCTGGCCGTTGATAATGGGTTGGCTGTGCTGGTTGCTTTGCACGATTTAAATCTGGCCTCACTTTACACAGATCGAGTTGCCATTCTTGCGCAGGGTCAACTACAAGCCCTGGGTACTCCCGAGCAAGTCTTAAGCGCGAATGTTTTGTCACCTATTTATGGCGTTGGTTTGAGTGTCATCACGCACCCTGAATTTGGCACACCTTTGATACTTCCGGATGGCCCGGCACTGGAATATGCGCCAAAGGGACGTGGATATCTGGTTTCACCTGTTTGCACATCGAGTGTGGAGATCCATGCCTGAAACCAAACGTAAAGGATTCGTTATCATCACCGGGTGGGCGCTCAGATAGCACTGATCAAAATTGCTGATCTGATAACAGAAATCGGCCAGGTGCGCCATCCCTATAACCAGGGCATCCGGTCAACTCGGAATTGAAGACTAATATCTGAAACAAGGAGACTGTCATGTTTGGACTTGGAATGCCTGAAATGCTCATTTTGTTAGCGATCGTCATTCTACTTTTTGGATCCGGACGTATCAGCAAAATCGCCGGTGAAATCGGGAGCGGTCTCCGCTCCTTCCGAGATAATTTGACTGATAAAAGCGAAGACAATAAATAGAATTAGCAATTGCCGACACAGGTGATGTCCAGTTTCAAAACAGGTTCAAATACACGAATTCAGATTAATCCGGGTGAAATTTCACAACCTCTTTACAGCCAATTCTCAAAACAAAAACAATATAAACCAAGGTTGCTCTGTGGATTCATACCAAAACAAGAACTACTAATAAATGCCCCCAGTTACCACATGACATAATGCTGTGCCTCCGCTCCGATCTATATTGCCACGCTTCCGCCAAAAATAGCGGCTGGATATTCTCACTCCCTGCCAATTCGCGTTCGTGCGCGCAAGCTTCAAGATGCGATGATAGGCATTAGCGGAGATGTTCAACTGCCTCATCGACGCCTAATCAGGCTGTCCCCGATTTCATCCAGCTTACTGAATTTGCGCACTTCGACAATCCACATGTCGGCATTACAGACGTTGTCGGTGCCTGTGAAGCGCTCGAGCTGTATTTGCTGGGCGTTCGCATCTGGCATGGCTGCAGAGTTCTTCTCCAACCGAACACGGCTCAGATTGTCACAACTGACTCGCGGGACTTCAATATTTATGTCAAAACCGCCAAAAGCATGCGGGAGGATGTCCTGTCCGGCAGTGGTCTTTTACCGGAGCTGAAAAGTAAATAATCCTCTCGCACAACCTCCACATTCCCTGACCGCCTTATCCATAATTCCTCCACAATGGATTGATAGAGTTGTGTATAAATCAAAATCAATTTTCGGAAGTTCGGCCATGAATCGAAACGGCATTCTGATTGAATTTGAAAATGGCTGAATCAGGAAAAGAACAGGAAAATCAAAAATGAAAGCAGTGGTTTTTACAAATTACGGATCTCCTGATGTTCTCGAAATCCAGGATGTGGAAAAGCCCACCCCCAAAGACGATGAAGTGCTGGTCAAGGTCCGCGCCACATCGGTGAACCCGGTCGAATGGTATGGTATGACTGGTTTGTTTATTGGGCGCCTCGGCAACGGTCTTTTCAAACCCAAGGATACTCGCCTGGGAGTGGACTTTGCCGGGGTTGTCGAGGCTGCAGGCAAAAACGTCACAAGCTTCAAACCCGGGGATGAAGTCTTCGGCGCCCGCAGCGGTTCATTCGCCGAATATGTGTGCGTTCAGAACATGGTCTTTCCCAAACCTGCCAACATTACCTTCGAACAGGCGGGAGGAGTCGCGGTTGCGGCGATCACCGCCTTGCAGGGTCTCCGCGATCATGGCAAGTTACAAGCAGGACAAAAAGTCTTTATCAACGGCGCATCCGGCGGTGTGGGGACATTTGCCGTGCAGATCGCGAAAACCCTCGGCGCAGAAGTGACCGCTGTGTGCAGTACAGCCAACGTTGAGCAGGCCCGTACACTTGGTGCTGACCACGTTATTGATTACACCAAGGAGGACTTCACTCGAAGCGACCAACGTTTTGACCTGCTGCTCGATATCGCCGGGAACCGCCCCTGGCGTGAAACCAGGCGCGTTCTGAACCCAGATGCAAATTATGTCATTGTGGGAGCGCCAAAAGGCAACCATGTAATTGGTCCGTTAGGCTTCATCATCAAAACCCGCCTGGCAGCGCTTGGCGCGAGTCAAAAGGTTGTCTTCTTTGTAGCAAGTTGGAAGCGGGAAGATTTCCTGCTCCTGAAGGAAATGTTCGAACGCGGGCAGGTCAAACCAGTCGTCGAACGGGCTTATCCATTGGAGAAAATTTCCGAAGCGATGCGCCACCTTGGAACCGGTCACGCCAGAGGGAAAATAGTTGTCACGCTGAGGTAGACGAATTCAGGTATGATAAATATATCCTTATCTGGAGAACAAAGTGAGAACTCCAATCCTGGAAACATTGATCCTGTTTACCTCAAGTTTCGCTGGGCTTCTGCTGATGGAAATTTTTGATCATTGACAACCATATCACCCTGTTTGAAGGTCGCAGGATAGCGTATTAGAATTCGGCAAGCCAGATGGATTTCCCGTACTCACTTTTCACTTTTCGCCAGCCTCCAGACTTGACACAATGCTCATTTGGGAAGAAACCTTCAGCCAGTTTGGTTTGCGAATAATCGCTGTCTCGTGGGCGCTGATCTAAAATTGCGGTCTTCTCTCTGGCTTTTCTGCCGCAGTTTGTGGACCAGAGGAACATTCAAGTAGCCTTGCATGTGGCGTTCCTGGGTCTGACTCCTGCATTTTTTGGAACGTGCTTTCTGATTGTGGTTGGATATTTCACAAGGACCGTTGGAGCGTGGTGACCCGTTTCCCTTAATACACAAATATCCTCCACTGGCTCACTGGCAGCATCCTCATCAGTCTGGGCGTGCTTACCGAACAACGGTATTTTTATAGGAGATCGAATGGAAATCCAGCAATTCGAATTCTTGAAGCATATTTTTCGTTTCAACCGACATGTTTATCTTGACCATAATGCAACAACACCTGTCAGCGAGCGTGTGCGTCGCAAAATGAACCAGGCATTGAAGGAAAATTACGGCAATCCTTCGTCGTTTTATGATATTGGCAGAAAATCCGCTGAGTTATTGGAAAAAGCCCGGAAACAGGTGGCAGATGCAATTCATGCGGATCCGTCTGAAATCTTTTTTACGGGTTGCGCGACCGAATCCAATAATGCCGTTCTCAAATCGATCAGCGCCCAACTTTATCCCAAAAAGAAAAAGATCGTTTCCACACCCATCGAACATCCGTCCGTGATGAACACGTTGACGTACTTGGAAACCCAGGGAGTGGTTGTCGAATACTGTGCGCTGGACGGCCAAGGACGCGTCGTGCTGGCCGAATTCGAAAAACGGGTGGATGATGAAACCTTTTTAGTGTGTTGCATGTTAGCCAACAATGAGACTGGCGTCATTCAAGACATCGCGGCGGTGACCAGGATAGCCAAACAACATGGTGCGCTGTTATTGACCGATTGCGTGCAGGCGCTTGGGAAGATTCCTATTGATGTCCATGCATGGGGAGTGGACTACGCTTCGTTTTCGGCGCACAAACTGTATGGGCCAAAAGGTATTGGGGCTTTGTACGTCAAACAAGATAGCCCATTTACTCCGTTACTCCATGGCGGTCACCAGGAAAGCGGGATGCGGGCTGGCACTGAAGGCATCCATAACATCGCCGGGTTTGGCGCCGCCTGTCAGGATGTCAACAGACTGCTGGCTCATGCCGACCAGACCCGAACGTTGAAACAGCAGCTGATCCGGCGACTCAAGGAAATCAAACCGGATATTGTAATAAATTCTTCAGAAGCAGAGTGCCTGCCGAACACGGTCAGCATTACCTTCCCCAATGTGGAGAATGCCGGGTTGATGGCGATTTTGGATTACCATGGCATTGCGGTCTCAGCCGGTTCGGCGTGCAGCACGGGTGAAGACGCGCCATCCCATGTATTAAAAGCGATCGGGTTATCCGACCAGGGCGCGCGCGAAACCATCCGGGTCAGCCTGGGTCGGGATACCTCTGCCCGCGATATTCAATATACTGCCAAAGTGATCCGGGATTATATCGAAGGAAGAACCCTGCTGGTCAATATGCTCGCGCCCGCCCAACTGAATGAAACCATCCTGTTCGATGAAAGCACCTACATCCTGGATGTGCGTCCGCCAGAGGACCGGAAACGATTCAAAGGTCTGCCGAATGCTCATGAGGTGTCACCCATCGCGGTTGAAAAATACCTTGGGCAACTTCCTAGGGATAAGCAAATTTTGGTGTATTGTCCGGGAGGAGGGCTTTCGCTGATGGTGTCGTATTACCTGAAGGCGAAAGGTTTTAAGCGCATCACCAACCTGCGAGGTGGACTCGATGCCTGGAGAAAACGGCGCGCTGATTTATATCAAAAATACGCCGGGCAAAATATTACAGTTCTAGAACCAGACAGGTAAATATCAGGGTTCATTAAATTGGAAATATTAATGTTCCCAATTCCTTGCGGTAGTAAACCAGGGAGTTTGTTGAATGTCTGATGCCTGATTGAATTCATGGGGATACACATTTGAAATATTGTTAATCCTCTTTTGTGATATCCACAATCCCTGACAGACTCCTCCATATTTCATCCACAATGAATTGATATTCTTGGGAAAATTTCACTAAGGAGAAATCGCCCCATGAATACCTCCAGAATACCCAATCGTACCTATGCACGGATCGCAGGTTTTACATTCATCTTTTATATCGTAGCCGGCATTTCCAGTATGGCGCTGCCCAACAAGTCACAGGTAGCCGATTTGCTCAATCTGCTCCTGAACTTCTCGGCAATTGTGCTTGGCGTGACGCTCTTTATGATCACCCGGGAGCAAGGACCAGGTCTTGCCTTGCTGGCGTTGACCTGTCGAATTTTGGAAGCTGTTCATGGTGAGAGCGCGATCTTCTTCGCAGTAGGCAGCACACTCTTCTGCTTGCTGCTGCTCCGTGGTCGGATGATTCCAGGCGTGTTGGCCTGGTTGGGTGTGGTTTCATCGGTTCTGCTGGTGGTAGTCCTGCCCTTGCAACTCGCCGGACTGATCGGTGGATCCATGAGCTGGTCGGCATCGATTACCTGGATTGTATGGCTGCCCATGTTGGTGTTCGAAGTGGGATTCTCGCTGTGGCTGATCATCAAGGGAGTTGCTGCGCCGAAGCCTCTTACAGCCTAGTCCATATCTGTCAGCCATCAACCCATCGTGGAAAAAGTAGCACTTTAAATACCGAAAGAACCCTTGATACATCGTGGACGAGGTAAAAGCGAGCGGTCGAAAGAAGCCTTGGATCATCTGTAACCAAGATTTCTGAAGTATTGCTACTTGATTGAATATATCTTGCAACCGAACAGCTGGCGCTTGTAATGGAAATGGAAATTCAACCAGGCAGCGACTGATTGGTGCATCCGGAACAGGATTCCTAAATGCGCAGCAGGGCGTTTTTTATGTGACAAGAACAATGTTGCCCACACGTCTTGATTTTGTTCAGCCAGCTTTATATTCCAGATAATGTTCAAAATCAGGATTTGACGTTCTTTGATTGTTGTGAAGGTTTCGGCTTTAGCCTGTCTTCGATGTTATGAATGCTGACAATTAACACATACGGAAACATACATATTGGTGTCTCGCTCAATGAAAGTGCAGGCGGAATAAATGATCCTGAGAAACAAGTAGTTCTTTTGGCAAAATAGACTAAAATGCAAATCGATAAACTTGTGCTTTCAAACAAAAGATAAAAAATCGAAAAATTAACCAACCAATCAATACGCCGCCGATCACAGCACCCACGGGACATGTGGGATTTGTCGATAACCAAACCTTTGACCCCTCCTTAAAAAGAAAAGCTCAACTTATTATGAAATCTGACATAACCAGCTCAAAATCATCATCTGTTTTGCTAAATTTGGGTGTGTCTCTGGCGGTTATTAGTCTTGTTATCATTGGTGAATATATTTTTCGGCATTATGTTCTCTTTTGGATGCCTACCATTGGCAACCTCCATGTCAATGACATGATTTCCTTGTTCATGGCGTATTTTCTTTTACTCGTCGGAATTGGCAAGGCGATGAAAACAGATTGGCCACGAGAATTGGCAGGCATTTGGCACTCAATCCAAGCAAGTGCTCGATCCTGGAATTCTACGTTTTGGTTCATACTTCTGGTTCTCAGCATTGGTATCCTCCCCTTTTTTGATAAGTTGTTCTGGGGAAGGTTCACTTTGCCGATGGTAGTCAGTCCGTATCAAAACTCAATCGTCTGGCTGAGAGATCTTGCTCCGATAATGGCAGTCTCATCGCTTATTTTTGTAAATGGCGTTTTTGTACCCATCGCTGAAGAGTACCTTTGGCGCGGAATAATTCAGGCTCGTTTTCTTCGCATCCTGCCAGCACCATTGTCAATAGGGATAACGTCTGTCCTTTTTTCGTTCAAGCATGTTCTTGTCGATGCATCTTGGGGTAGGTTTCTAACATTGGCTGCCTTTGGGGTTATTTGTGGGGTAGTAGCCAGGCAGAAGGGGTGGCAAAGTTCAGCCGCCCTTCACATTTTTATAAACACGATTGCCACGGTGATGGGTTTGGTTGTGGGACTAGTATGAGATTTAAAAGGTTCCAACTGGTTTCCATGTATCAAACGCCAGCACCCGTCCAGGCAATAGACCAGCCACAAAGCGTTCGCCCAGCCGGTGGGATTCACCACCGCACTTCGCGTCAAGCATTTCGCTTCGAGTTTTTCCCGGTCCTAAAAACTTGTTTACGCCCACCCACCTGTCACTAACGATTACTGCGATTATCAAGAGCCTCTCAAAAATAACGAAATCTGTTGGGCGATTGAAAGTGCGCAAGAATTTCCTGACAACTACAGATGCGAATTCCTGGAGAAAACACTATGACAAATAAACTTCTGCTGCGCGATGTTGTAAAAGACGATCTTCCAATCTTTTTTGAACAACAATTGAATCAAGAAGCCAATTACATGGCGGCTTTTACCGCCAAGGACCCAACCGATCGAGATGCCTTTACAGCACATTGGCACAGAATTCTGGCAGATGGAACAGTGAGCACAAAGACAATCATCTTCAATGGACAAGTCGCGGGAAGTGTTTCGAGTTACGAAGATGAAGGAAAACCAGAAGTCACTTATTGGCTTGGAAAGGAATATTGGGGTAAAGGCATTGCTACTTGGGCCCTGACAGAGTTTTTAGCGCACAATAATAAGATACGCCCGATTTACGCACGAGTAGCCAAAGATAATTTCGGTTCACGTCGAGTATTGGAGAAATGTGGCTTCACAGTAATCAGCGAATCTAAAGGATTTGCCAACGCACGTGGTCAAGAAATCGAAGAGCTGCATTTAGAATTAGGAGAAATGTAAAACAGACGAGGTGCAATAACAATTGTGCCGTCTGCCCCAGCGCCAATACCAGTAACAAAAACCGTTGGGCGATGAGTAAGTATTTATAAATCAGAGTCTGATCCAGAGGAAGAGATGCTTGATCCAATAAGGTTTGCTTTGTTCATCGGCATTTCGTGGGCATTGATTATTGCACCTGGTCCTGACATGTTTTATGTGATTACACGTGGGATGGCTCATGGGCGCAAGGCGGGTATGTTATCCGCAACCGGCGTCGTTTGTGGGATTCTGATCCATACAACAGCCTCTGCGCTCGGGCTAACTCTGGTCATCCAATCTTCGGTTTTCGCTTTTCTCCTGGTAAAGTATGTTGGTTCAGCTTATTTACTTTTTCTTGGTGTCAAGACTTTTCGAGACAAAAGCACTTTCAGCCTACATTCGCGAACTTCGACCATGAATTCTCTTACGCTTTTTTGGCAGGGTGTGCTATCCAATGTTCTCAATCCCAAAATTGCAATTTTCTTTCTGGCTTTTCTGCCACAGTTTGTTGATCAAGAGAGTCGTCATATGGCACTGCAAATGGTTTTTTTGGGGTTGACGTTTGCCGTCATGGGACTATGTTTTTTGCTAGTGGTTGGGTATTCTTCAGGGGCTTTCGGCGGATGGCTAATGCGCCGACCACACTACACTCAAATCTTACAACGCTTAGCTGGTGGCATTCTTATAAGTCTCGGAATAAGACTGGCATTTACGGAACGGTAAAAAGTTTCTTGAAAAATCTATGCAAATATAAAAAATGATGACCCACATCAAAAAAAATGATGTGGGTCATATGTGATTCTTAAAGGTAAAAGGCTGTGAGCCTAACGAAATATTAATACAAATACAAACGCAAGGAGTCCAGCAATAACCAGAGCAGCAACGACGGCAATACCCCAGCGCCGGGAAAGCACCTTATTGGTTCCTTGATAAATAGTTGCAGCCATCCCGCCCAGAATTACCAATGCCAGCAAATCCCAACTACTCTGTTGTAAAACAAAAGCCCGGTAGGCGATACTGACCAATAGACCAAACGACATGACAAGGTATGCAATACGATAACTTGTATTTTCGACGGACGTGGTACGTTCATCACGAGTTACAACCTGGTTGCTCATTTTTCATCTCCTGCCAGGAAAAATAATTCTTCAACTGGCTTTTCGAGTTTTTTTGCCAGTTGGAATGCCAAAAGGGCCGAAGGACAATATTGTCCGGTTTCAATTGAACTAATCGTTTGTCGGGTTACCCCAGCAAGATCGGCAAGTTCTTCCTGAGAAATGTTTTTTTCAGCACGGGCAACCTTCAGACGATTTTTAAGTGTAATTCCGTTCATCACTTTCATCCTTTTGTAAAAGGATAGCACATACCCAGAAAATTGTCAAGTATGCTTTGCAAAATGACCAGCACAACGGTCTTTATGTCATTCAAAATAGGCAAGGTACCTGACAAAACATAAGTCAGTAGTTGGATTCTGCGGCTTTCTCAAACAATTTCTGGCTTCGAGTTTTTCTGTTCCCAGGCATTATCCATGACTACCCATTAATATAAACCACAATGCGAAGAAGATCTCCATAATCCCTGACGGACTCATCCACAATTCCTCCACAGTGGATTGATAACCTTGAGAAAATTATTTACGAGGAGATATCAATCCATGAGAACTTCCAAAACATCACCGCAGATTTATGCGCGAATAGCCGGTTTCCTATATCTGATCGTCATCATCGCGGGCATTATCGCCCAGATGGGTATTAGCGGCAGAATCGTTATAGAAGGGGATGCCGCGGCTACGGCAGCCAATATTCTGGCGCAAAAAGATTTGTTTCAATTAGGGTTCACGATTTACCTCGTTGAAATGGCATGCCAGATCACTCAGATGGCATTCTTCTATATTCTGCTTAAGCCGGTAAACCGAAATGTCGCATTGCTCGCCCTGGTCTTCAGTTTGATTGGCTGCACCATCAAAACACTGAGCCGCCTCTTCTATATTGCCCCGTTACTTGTCCTGGGAAATTCGCATTACCTGAGTGTCTTCAGCGCCGAACAGTTACAAGCATTGGCACTCCTCCTGCTCAATGTGAATAATCAAGGTACAGGAATCGCGGTCGCATTTTTTGGGTTTTCCACATTTATGAATGGGTTTCTGACCTTCAGATCCACCTTCCTGCCTCAAATTTTGGGAATCATATCGATGCTGGGAGGTTTGGGCTGGTTGACTTTTCTATACCCACCGCTTGGGAATCAGCTGTATCTATATATCCTGCCTGTTGCTTTGCTTGGAAGTGTTTTACAAATCCTATGGCTTCTCTTCAAGGGTGTGAACGTGGAGAGATGGGAAAACCTTGCCCGTGAATCGGTATAGTGGAAAAGACACAGAATGAATGCCGTCGTTTACAGCGAATACGGACCCCCGGATGTCCTGCGGATCGAAGAGGTCGAAAAACCCTCCCCTGATGAAAATCAGGTTCTGGTCAAAGTTCAGGCAGCGTCCATAAATGCAGGCGATTACTTCGCGAGAGCAGGCAGACCCTTCCCGGTTCGCTTTATTACCGGATGGTTTCCAAGATCCAAAAATACACGCCTCGGAAGCGATGTGTCAGGACGTGTCGAAGCGGTTGGCGAAAACGTGAAACAGTTTCGACCAGGCGATGAGGTGTTCGGGTGTCGTAACGGCGCTTTCGCTGAGTATGTCTGTGCCCGTGAAGGATTATTAGTATTGAAGCCAGCGAATATATCCTACGAGCAAGCGGCGGCTGTGCCTTGGGCAGCACTGGTTGCATTGCAGACCATTCGTTATGCGGGTGGAATTCAACCCGGGCAAAAAGTTTTAATTCAAGGCGCTTCGGGAGGTGTAGGCACCTTTGCCGTTCAGATTGCCAAGGCATTCGGCGCTGAGGTGACCGCTGTATGCAGTACGCGGAACCTGGATATGGCGCGCTCGATTGGGGCAGATCATGTTATTGATTACACCAGGGAAGATTTTACTCGGAACCCGCA